>Ga0209643_1000059_pt1 | contig 291893 bp, 270 predicted proteins | sample AutmiccBRH37_all_FD_187383 | JGI IMG/M metagenome (GOLD analysis project Ga0209643, IMG submission 187383) | Deep subsurface microbial communities from Mt. Terri, Switzerland - Autotrophic microbial communities BRH/37_all (SPAdes) (version 2) | ecosystem: Environmental > Aquatic > Deep... | reverse complement strand
GCGCTCCAGCGGCGCCGACGGCCGCCATCGGTGATGATTTCAATCTCAGACATAAGCACGTGCTCAGGCATATGCCTAAGCCTCCATGGTTATGCCTGAATGTCCGGTCGAAACGGGGGCCAGTTCATTCCCTTTCTTCCAATCATGACAGAGGGCTTGTTCCAAAGGAACCGGTCGGCGGTCCCGATCTGGCCACCAGTGGCGAGAATAGGATATGGACCAGAAGAAGTTTCGACCTCCTTTTGCGATCGGCCATGCCGGACTGTGAGCAACGCGCCGAGTTTGCGCTCCACCCACTCTCCCGAGAAGCCCGGAAGGCGGCGCTTGGCGGTCAGGAGGTCCTGCATCGCGCCCTGCTTGATGAGCCGCTTCTTGGCTATCAGCCGCTCCAGCCACTCGATCAACGCATCCGCATCATCAAGACAGTGCCGAATTTTCTCCTGCTCGGGTCTCGGCGGGCGAGCCAAGAGCACCCCCGCAATAAAGTTGCGGTTGAGGGATTGCTGAGCACCGCCACTATTATGCTGGCTGAAATCCGTGGCGCGGAGCAAGTAGAATGCGAATCTTGGGTCGTTCCCGAAGAAATCTGTGACATAGAGCGCGGTGTTGTGCGGCCAGAAGTCCGATTTGCACCAATGTGCCTGTCCATAGGAGGCGCCGCTGCGCCCGAGGACCAAACCGGGGCCAGCTTGGATCGCCGTATCGTGAAAACCGTTCAATCCAGCGGAACCCAAAACCGGAACACTGCCATTGCGTCTTTGTCGGGCTGTCAGGTCATGGCCTCTTTGGATTGATACAAACTCTGAGAAAGGGACAAATTCCCAGCCTTTCGGCGTGACGCCGATTTCGGTTCGCTTACTTCCTTCTTTCATCCCGCGAACCCCATCGCTGTCAGATGCCCCGCCACCTTTGCCGCCAGCGCCTCCACCTCTGTGGTTAGCTCCGGCAACGTATGCCCATACCGTTCCGTCAGCACCCGCACCCGAGCGGTGAGCTGCTCCGTCCTCGCCTCGATCTCGGCCTCGATCAGCTCGGCGATGTCGGTCAGCCATTTGTCATCCACGACCAGTGCGCGGATCTCTTCCTCGGTCAGGTCCGGGTATTTTTTCAGCGTGGCCTCGGTCAGCGCCTCCTCGGCTTCCTTCGCGGCTTTCTTCGCCACCGTCTCGGCCGTCATCCGCCTGGCGACCTGCTTCAGTAGCTTCGCCTCCTCCGGCTCGACCGCACGGTCCTTCATTCGCGCCTTGACCGAGGCCGCAGTCAGCTTTCCCGCCTCGGTCAGCGCACCCTCCAGCAGCCCGCCCTCGACGCCATGCTCCTCGACCATCTCCTCGATCTCGCGACCCAGTTCTTCGGCGCGCGCCTGCGCCTCGTCCAGCGCGGCCTGCATCTGGGGGAAGAAGCGCGCGACGATCAGCCGGGGCGGGATGACATCGGCGACAAGGCGGACCTTGGCGACGGTCAGGTCGGCCTCTTCCAGCCATTTCACCTTGCCGGTCTTGTCCGTCTCCTTCCGTGCCTCCCGCAACTCCTTCGCAGCTTCCCATCCGGCGTCGGCGATGATGAACACGTCGTCCTGCATCGTTTCGGCCCAGTAGGACATGAGCCGTTGATAGGCTTCGTACTTGTCGATCAGCGGCGCCTCGGCGAAGCGCTCGAGCATGTCCTCGGCGATCATGTGGATCAAAGCCTTGGGCTTGTCGCCGACCCGGATGCCGTCCATCAGCGGCGCATTCGTCCCGGCCCAGCCGTCGAGGATGGCATGGACGCGGTCGCGGAAGGCACGGAACTCTGGGTGGTTGCGGATGGTCGTACGCACCTCCTCCGGCTCGACCAGAGGGTCGGAATAGCCCGGGCGCGGGTTCGGCCCGAAGAGCGTGGCGCGGACGCCCGGCATGACATCCCAGAACTCGGCCAGCAGGTCGATGTCCCGGTTCGGCACGCCGCCCTTCAGATGCGCCTCGATGTCCTGAAGATCCTCGGGATCGGAGCCGTCGATGTAGCGCGGGATGTTGAGGTTGAAGTCGTTGCGCGCGATCTCGGCGTAGGGGACGAGGCGAGAGTAGCCTCGGATCGCCATCTCGCGGGTATAGGCGTCGGTGATCTTGTGGATGTCGCGCTCCCGCAGGCGGTTCTTGGGGCCGTCCTTCATGAACCCCCGTGAGGCGTCGATCATGAACACCGGGCGCTCGGCACAGGCGCCGGACTTGTCGAGGACTATAATGGAGGCGGGGATGCCGGTGCCGTAAAAGAGGTTCGCGGGCAGGCCGATGATCGCCTTGATATAGCCGCGCTTGAGGATCTTCTCGCGCAGCTCAGCTTCCTTGTTTCCGCGAAAGAGCACGCCATGGGGAAGGATCACAGCGCCCGAGCCGGTGGCCTTCATGGAGGCGAGGATGTGCAGGAGGAAGGCGAAGTCGCCATTCTTCTCGGGCGGCATCCCCAGATCGAAGCGACCGAACCTGCTCTCTGTCGTCAGGCCCGAGCCCCACGCCTTCGTCGAGAAGGGCGGATTGGCGACCACGAAGTCGAAGGTCTGGATCTCGGTATCGGACGCCTTGAACTCCGGCTCCGCGATGACGTCGCCCTGCGCGATCTCGGCATCCTCGCGGCCATGCATGATCATGTTCATCTTGGCGAGACCGCGAGTCGTGATGTCGAACTCCTGACCATAGATCGTGAGCGGGACGTCAGCGGCATCGGCGGCCTTCAGGAGCAGGGATCCCGATCCGCACGTTGGGTCGTAGACGGTCTGCCTGGGGCTGGTGGCGCGGTTAACGCCTGCCACAGCGGCAACGACTCGCGAAACTTCGGCAGGCGTATAGAACTGACCCTTGCTCTTGCCGGACTCCGTCGCGAAGTTCCGCATCAGGTATTCATAGGCGTCGCCGAGGATGTCGTCCCCATCGGCGCGATTCCGGCTGAAGTTCAGCTCTTCACGGCTGAAGATGTTGATGAGAGCCGTCAGCGTCGTCACCATCTTTGGGCCGCGGCCGAATTTCTCGGTGTCGTTGAAGTAGGCGCGGTCGATGACGTTCTTGAGGTCGTTCGCCTCCGCGATACCGGCGATCGCGGTGTCGATCCCCTCGCCGATGTCCTTGGTGCCGCGCAGCTTCTTCAGGTCGTCGAAAGAGCAACCCAGGGGCACATCGATCAGCGCGTCGTGCTTGCCGGCGCGGTCGGACACGTATTTCACGAAGAGGAGCGTGAGGATGTAGTCCTTGTAAAGGGATGCATCCATGCCGCCACGGAGCTGGTCGCAGCTGTCCCAAAGGGAGCGGTAGATGTCGCTTTTTTTGATTGCCATTCTTGCCCCGAGGTAATGTTGCCGTTGTTCGGCAGTATTTGATCTTGATCGCTTGTCGCCTCTTCGACCTTATTCTTCAAGGATTTTGAGTCACTCGACAGTTGGCCCGATGTCACGGGTCCCTCGGTCAAAAGCCGAAGCTCAAGAATCCTGCCGGGACGTAATCGGTCTGCCATACGCCGTTGTCCGAGAGAAAGAAGAGATATCCTGCCACGTGCATCCGTCCGGCATGCACATGCAGGACTACCGGTCTGACGTGACGCCGTCCTACCAAGGCGGCGGTGTCGGGTTCTGGAGACAGATGCACATGACGCCGCCAACCTTGCGTCAGGCCCTCATCGAAGATCGGGTCGAGAAATTGGGCGGCCGTCCCATGACAGAGGATCTCCAGGGGCGCGATCGCCGACAGGTCAGGATCGACCTCCAGAGAGTGCCCTTGAACGGCCGGAGACGTCGGCGGACGGAGCAGATGGTAAACCGCCGTTTCGCGTCGGGATCCACGATCTCGAGGAGGCTGTCTCTCGTGAAGGGTTTACCCGCTTCCTTCAACGCCCGCAAAAAGCTCATCGATCCGACACCAGCCATTCGCGTCGAGTTGCAGCCCGATCTCGTCGGGTGTGTGCAGGAGGATTCTGGCAAGGAGCTTGCTTTCTCGCCTCATCAACACGCTCCCTCGCAGGCTGTCCGGCGACTGGCGCGCCTCATACAGATAGTTTGCTCGACTTGAAGCAACATTGGCCCATTGGGCTCGTAGCGAAAACAGGATAGCGCTCAGGGAATATCGCTGTCGGTCAACGGTGGCGGTGACGCGCCGAGGGGCGACGGATGCTCCTCCGGCTCCCAGGTGCTTGGCGGTACATTATATGGCAAGCTGACATCGACTGTGGCTATACGATTGCAGCACCGTCAATGCGCCGGACACCGACCGGCTCGAGGAGTTCCTCAAGCCATCGAAAAGCTTGACCGCGCTCTCGGCAAAACGAAAAGTAGGCGCGCTGCCGGGCGCGAGTGAGCGCGACAAAAAATGAATTCATTTCCTCGCACCCGTCGTTCTTCAGGCTCCACCACGTCCTGTTGTCAAGGCCGAAGAACACCATTGTGTGGAACTCAAGCCCCTTGCTCTTGTGGATCGTCATCAGGGGAACTTGGCCGAGGCCCTCAAACCGGTCGAGAACATCCCGCCATTCCGCTTGCCCGTTGGTGCATTCCCGAAGGAGAATCAGGAAGCCTTGGAAGGCGCGCTCGAAATCCGCCGGGCGCTGATAGTTTGCGTAGGCGCCGACAAGCCGTTCCCTTCCCACGTAGGCAAGCGCCCGGTTCAGAACTTCGGTCGCCGTAGCCTCCGTCGGCAAATGGTCATCCATATAGGCGCGCAAATCGCGGACGAACGTGCCAGTCTCTCTCTGGAGCCGGATGAGAGCCGCATCGTCTTCATCACTGAGCCCGAAAAGGACGCGTAGCCTATCCTGCGAATCCGTCCATGCCTCGGGGTTGCGGCCTGAAGCCGCCAGCCGCAGCAGGGGGAACAGCGTTTGAAACAGATCCTCTGTGAGGAGGTCTTGAATGGCAATATCGCCGACGCGCCGATCGAGGTTGCGCAGGATCAGCCCTTCCGCCGCGAGGGCCGGGCCGAGTTCGTTTTCGACATCATTGGCCTTCATCCGGACGAGCAGGGCCACATCTTGGGGCGCGACGCGCCCAGCATCGACCTCGGCCCGTATCCAACGTGCAATCTGCCCGACTTCGGTCTCACGGTCTTTGAAGTCCCAGATCGCCGCCACCTCGCCGTCGACCTGGCGGTTGGCTCTTGCCTGCGCGGGCTCGACGTCCGGGTCGATCTGCGCGGCGATGACGTGCTGGATGCGCACAAGGTCTTCGTGCGAGCGCCAATTCGAGAGCAAAGAAACCCGGCGCGCCTCGAAAGTCTCAGTGAAGATTTCAAAGGCTCGATCCATCGCCCCGGCCCAGCCCATGATCTTCTGCTTGTCGTCGCCGACGGCGGTCAAGCGCGCGTCGCCTCCCTCGAAGCATGTCTTGACCAGGGAATACTGCGCCTGCGTCGTGTCCTGAAATTCATCCAGGAAGACCGCGTCATATGTCAGCCTCAGTGCCTGACCGATTTCGGGATTCGCCTCGATGATGTATTTCACCAGCCGGTTTATCATCGGGAATGTGAGCAAAACCTCGGCAAAGTTCCCATACTGGTGATCCCAATAGGCTTGCACAAACTGCTGTGAGGCCTCCGCGATATTCTGCTCGGCGATGGGAAGGCTGATATTCGCGATCGCTCCCTCGAACTTCTTTTGATCGAAATTGGGCCGGCCAGAATTGCGGAAGAAATCCTGGTAGTCTCCCCTAACAGGGAACACGATCCGGTAGTCGTTTGGGGGTGTGTAAGGCGGGGGCACGGCCATCCGGAATCGGTCGAGCATCTGCTTGGTGAAGGCATCAAACGTGTAGGAGGCGAAGCGACGCGCCTGCTCTGGCGTGCAGCGCTGGCGGACGCGCTTTGACAGATTGAGCGCGGCATCGCGTTTGAAGCTGATAGCGAGGATGCGCTTGGGATAGGGGCACAATCCCGTCTGCAGTAAGTAAGCCGCTTTTTGGGCAAGGAATTCGGTTTTCCCCGCGCCCGCGCCGGCAGTCACGCAGACGCTTCGCTCCGTTTCCCGCAAGGCCTCCCATGCGCGATCCTCCAAATTGTCAACGCCCTGTGGACGCCAGTCCTCCGGACGAACCCGCATCATGCCACTGCCGGCGGGTCAATGACCAATTGCACCCGCGCGATGAGCGCGCGCAGTGAGGCGGGCGCGTTGTCTGCCAGATTGACGCTATCGATGCGGGCGAGGCCAGCGATATGCGCCTCGGGCTTGCTGCGATCAAGGAACAGGTAGGGATACCAAACGAAATGATCGTCATATCCCGGATCATAGAGCGCTGGGTTTCCATCCGTCTTCAGGGTCACCTCTCTCTTCGCCTGAATGGCGTCGGCACTCGCGCGCGGACCATGCCCTCCGGCACGGGCGTGCCGGTAGGCTGCGGGGAAGGCCATGAGCATCGCGAAATCAAGATCGATCGGGTGAGAGAAGAAGACGCCCTTGTCCTGAAGGGCTTGCAGCCAATCGCTTCCCCCGATGCCGGCCATGAAAGACGCGTCTTCTATGGCGTCCAGAGCGTCAACATTGATCAAGCCAAAGGCATGCTCAAACGAATTCCTGAGGTCGACCCCTACCGATGCAAGAGAAGCGACCACACTGCGAATGATGTGCGCCCCGCCATGCCGCCGTCCGAGGTCAAGGTCGAGCAGCGTTGCATGAGGAATACCGAGATCGTTCAGCAGCCGCCAGAAGTGATCGACATAGCGCCCGCCGAGGGGCACGACGGGAACGAAGGAGCCGTCGAGCGCAATGCCCATGCTTTCGGCGACCCGCGGCAGGACGATCCTTTCAGACTCGCCTTCGCCGAGTACGACGAACCGCGCGAAATACAGCTCCGGATAGGCCCTGACCGCCAGGCGGACATATTGCCGCGCTTCGGCATCGCCGGTCGGCAATGTCAGCGGTCGCACAACCGCGTGCCGGCGCGGGCGGTCAAGGCGGAAGTAGCGAATTTCTTCTGGCTCGACCCGTCCAAGGATGCTTGCGCTGTGGCTGGACAGCACGACCTGGGCGCTCGGGAGCGCCCCGATTTCGCGGGCCTGAGTCATGATGCGCGACAGGAAGAAGGGCGACAGGCTGTTCTCCGGCTCCTCGATCGCCAGCACAGTCAGGTGCGCGCGGCGGAGTTTCTCCTGCTCGAATGGGGCGTCCAGCGGCGCGAGGGCGAGAACGTCGCGCTCGGTTTCCAGCGTCGCTGCGGTGAGCGCGATATGGAACAGTGAGCGCTGCCCGTCGCTGAGGTCTTCGACCGCGCGAACCTTCCCCGCCTCGTCCGGGAAGAAACCGAACTCAGCGCGCCGCACCAAGTCCTCGAGCCTGCCCTCAACGAGCCGCAACATCGGAGTGGTGTCGGTATCAGCCTCATGCAGCTGCTGCCAGCGATTCCGCAGGCGGTCGATCACGAAGCTGGCCGGTTCCTCCTGCTCAAAACGCTTCTGGATGAGCATTGCGCCGCGGCCAGCCGTGCCCTTGAGCCTGTCTGACCAGCGTGCCGCCTGCCACAGGCGGCCCTTGAGAAGCTCAGTGACGCTCTCTGACGCATTCCGGGCAGCGGGGACGTAGACGAGCTGGATGGCGGCCCGGTCGATGGCGGCAACGCGGTGGCAGCTGTCCCATTCGAATTCTTCGCCGAGCGTCGTGATCCAGCGAATGTCCTCTTGAATACTCCCTTCTGGGGTGGAGTCGTCCGTCCATGTTGCCTGAAGGCGCAGGCGGGCTTTGAGGGGCGCGCCCGGTGCGGAGGCCGCCATGTGCTCGAAAAATTCCGGAACGGCCCCGCCGCCGGGCCCGCCGCCGACGAGCTCGGGGAAACCGAGGATGCACTCAAGATAGAGCATGCTCTCGTTTGGCAGTTCCTGTTGCTCCGGCACGAGATGAAAATCGCGCAGCCGAACCGACCTTTGGCTCGACGTGACGCCAAATAGGCGCGCAAGCGCCAGAAGCAGCGCCGTCTTGCCAGCCCCGTTCCCGCCAACAAGCGCCGTCACACCGGCCTCAAGATTGATCTCCGTCGGCTCCGGGCCAAAGCACCGGAAATTCTTCAGTATGATTTTCTCGATCTTCAATTCGTCCTCACAGGATATCTATGGCTTAACGGCGGCATCGAGCCGCCGGTGAATAAGGGACACGAGCGTAAGCAAGTCCTCGGCATCTTCCTTGGTCATCGTCCAATGGATGCGCGCTTCATGGGCCGTCGGGTTGCGGAACATGCCGAACATGCCGCGGAACAAGTTCGCGAAGCCCTTTTGCTCACTCCTCTGGCTGTCGGCTGCGAGCGCGTTGATCGCAAGCAAAGGCGCGGCGCCCCCGAGCGTCTGATCCACCAGCGCGATGCCGTCCTCGCTCGAACCGGTCTCGCCGCGGATTTTGTCGGCGACGCTCTTCGCCGCCTCCAGGACCGCGTGGAAATAGTTGTCAGCGACCAGCTCGGCGCGGCAGAACCGCAGGACATCGGGATGCACGTTCCGGACGGCGAGATCATCGCGCAGCTCCCGCGCCCGGCGTTCCGCCTCCTGGAGCGTACAGGTGGCATCGCTGGTGTTGAGCGTGCCATCAGACTCACAGTGCATGCCGACAAACGCGAGCGCCCGGTTGAGGTTGGCCCGTAGCGGCTCGTAGCGCTCCGGCTGCCTTGCGTAGCGCGGCGGCCTCATAGCCTTTCGGATGAAGCCAAGCATCCGGGTCTTGTCGTGCCGGCTGTTCTGGCTTCCGACAAACGCGTTGAAGAGGCGCTTGAGCTTTGTCAGGTCTGGCGAAACGTCTATCATCCCGCATTGCGAGAAAATACATTCGATTTCACTGCCGGTCTGGCCTTGAGAGGCATCGGTCAACGCATCAGCGATCGCCGCCAGTTCGGCTGCATTAAAGAGCTTTCCCGCCATCGAACTCCCGCTACCGGCATCTATACACTCAACCAGTAGCAGCGTGTGAGGGAAAGGCCACTTCTTTAACGTTACGGCAAGCATGATTGACCGGTTCGGGGAAGTCGGCAGCCGAGGCTGAGAGGCGGCAAAAGCCCGATCGCGTTGATGTCCTGAAGTCTACCCAGCTGCATGCCATGGTCATGGAAAGGCATCTGGAACTAGAGTATGCTTCACCGCTATGACTTCTCGGCGGTCTGGCCTCCCTAATTAGGGGGAGCGCGGGCCGCAGGGGCTGCTCCTGCCTCAGTTCCTCCCGACGCCAAGATCTCTCAACTGCGAGAAATCGACCTCCTCATCGCCCTGCGTCAGCACATTGGTGGTAAACGGCCCGTTCGACCATGGCAATGAGAGGTGGCCGTTTCGGATCACGCTGCTCCAAACTTTCGTCTGGTGATGCTCCCAGAGCAGCAGGCTGTTGTCGTGCAGCCAGCTGATCGTCATGAACAGCTATTCTGAATCCTTGGGTATGAGGTTCCTGAGGGGCATTGCCGCAGTATTTGTGCGGGAGGCGTCTTCGCCCGCGGCGCTTGATCGCTTCATTGCAGGCCGCCCAGTTCCCGGCCTTGTAGATCGGGGGCGTGGGGCTGCTCATGTCAACCAACTACCACGCTGGATCACGATATGAATCCCTCAACGGAGTTGTGCAACAGCACCCGGACAATTCCTGAGCTTCTGGGCCCGCGCTGTCTCGGCGAGGTAGTTTCGATGCCCCGTAGCGGTCTCAACCCGCGCGGCAAGAAAGCAGCTGCAACGTCCGCCCCATACTTGGCGTTAGAGACCTGAAGTCGTCAGCTGCAGTTTTGGTGCTGATCACATCTACTATCTATTCGATAGGTGGACGTGCGAGACACTGCCGCGGTCGCCCGCTTTTTTTGATTTTTTGTTACCTCGTCAAGAAGACTGGCCAATATGGTTTTTGAGCCGGTTACAGAGAGAAATTTGGCAAAGAAATCAAACGAACTGGAGGGCAAGTCGATCTTGATGCTGCCAATTGGCGCAGCGCTTAGAAGAAGTGTAACTGATGTTTGATGCTTTCACCACTAATCCCGTCTGCGCGGTCCTCGCCCGTATACGGTGTTTTTTCTTTGACCACGGCCACGAGTTGGCCAGTGCGGCGGCGCTTCTCGGCGGAGCGGCAGCCGAAGCGCGAGTAATTTCCTGCGGTGTTGATCTGGAGGATGCCACACGCGTGACGCGCCGCCTGACCCAGGACATCGCCGCGTTTTACCGCCTGCTCGGGCTGCGCGATGTGCATGACCCGGATCGGCTCGAGTCTGCCTATTTTTCTGAGATGCATCCAACGCATCCGAGCGTGGATAACATCTGTCTTTTGACAGACTTGCTCAAAGATCTGCTGAACGACATCGAGCGCGCGGGACATAAACGTACTCAATAGAGAAGGCAGTCTCACGCCGCCTGATCCGGCGATACTCGATTCCCGGCACGGGGATCGAGCCTTGAGCGCCGCCGCCCGGCGGTGCAGAACGATGGGAATGTCGATGAAGATCGAGAAGAAATTGGAGCTGTCGCTTCAACAACTTGCCGTCTTGGCCGTGACACTGGGCCGTGAACTGGAGCGGAAAAGTCGGGACGCGTCGCTTTGCGACACCGGCAAGAGTGCTGAGATATTTGCTCTGGCGTTCTGCGGACTCGCCGAGCGTGACCCATTTGGCCATCGCAACGAGGCATCGCTCAGTGCTGCGTATCGAACTCTGGCAGACGAACTCCGATCCGAGATCCGCGGAGTCGAGCAGCGGTTCCTCTGCACCCGCAGTGATGCAGATGGTGAGTACGACGAGGTATGTGCAGTTCCCGTCTACAGCGAACGCGGCGAGAGACTTCTCGCTGTTCAGGAGACTTTTTCACGCTTCTTGGCTGCACGCGAGCAGACCCTCGATCGGCTTGCTGCCGAGCGATCGCTCCGGCGGCTGCTGGCCGGGTAGGTTCTGGCGGCTTTTGTCAAGCTACAGCTACTTGTGACGGTCAGCGCGCCGTCTCCCCGGCACCTTCTAACCGTGTTCTCAAGAATGTTCTTGTACGAAAACAACGTACTGGACCATCCCTCGAGAACTTTTCTTCCGCGCAGCACCCGTCAGACAAACCTTCTGTCCGGTACAGGACTGCATTCGCAGGGAAGCTTCGAAAAATGCACATGACAGCAGCTGGCGACTACTGTTTGCCGCGACCGACCAGGGCGGCCAGGTCAATCAAGATGGGGGTGAAAAAGCACTTCACAGGGTGCCTCGTGATCGGCGAGGACGAGGGTCAAGTTTTGGAGGTCGAGAGCCATACCGAGATGATGACGGCGCAGGTGATGCTCGCACGCCCCGATGTTGTCAGCCTCGAGAACCAGCTTCCGTTCAGGTGGGTCGATGACACGGGTAAGCCCAGAATGCATTACTTCGATTTTCGGGTGACATTGCGCGATGGGACCCGGATCGCGTTGATCGTCAAGAACGGTCGAACTGCAGCGAAACCAAAGTTCCGTGCGGAGATGAGTCTTCTTGCCCGTCAGGTGACGCCGGAGTTTGCGGACCGTGTCTCCATCATAACAGAAAAACACCTGGATCCAATTGAGGTGCACAATGCTGAACTCCTTCACAGTGTACGGCTTCCGGAGCCCGAACCGGACGCCGCTGTACGCCGCGTGATTGGTGCCATGAACGGGGCAGCAAGAATCGCTGATATCGTAACATCGGCCGGTTGCATCGATAACGGCTATAGGGCGGTCATTCGACTGCTTCGCAGCCATGAACTCGAACTAACGGCCCATGAACGAATTGAACCGGAAACTTATGTGCGCAGGAGGTTGCGTTGATGCTCGACTTCGCCCCAAGCTCAAACATCCCGAAATATGCGTTCGGAATGTACGACAGAGTCACGATCACCGGCACGGAATATCGCGCTGTCGACGCCACCGATGAGGGCTACGTGTTCGTTCGGCTTGATAGCCAAGGTTTTGCCGAGGCCTTCTCGCGCGGCGAAATATCGAGACTGGTCAGTCTCGGACATGTGGAGCACGAGCGCGACGCCCTTCTTCCCGAAAACGCCAGAGCACGTCTTGCAGCCCCAGCGGCATTTTTGTCGAAGCTGTCAGACGCGCAACATCGGCGGGCGGGGCTCAAGGAGGCTGCCGTGTTGGCATTTCTCGAACTGGAAGCTGAAGGGCAAGTCAAGCGCACCGATACAGCGATCAAAGATGCCATTGATGCAATCGTTGGTCGCGCCGGGAGGATACACAAAGGAGCAAGCCAGTATGACGAGAAGCAGGCTACATCAGGTAGGCTTGCAGCACTAGAGTTGAGCGCCCGAAACCTACGTCGCTGGATCAAGAAATATGAAGACCTTGGAATCTCGGGACTATACGAAGGAGCTAATGGTCGCGGCAATCGCTACAGACGGCTTTGCTCTGCGTCGCAGTTGCTGATCGCAGACTGCGTGCGCGGCTTCATGACCATTGAGCAGAAGAGCCAATCTGCGATTTTTGCTGACGTCAAAGTGGCGTTCGCGAAGGAGAACGAGATCCGCCGGTCAACCGGTCGGGCAGAACTGATCGCGCCTTCGAAGGAAACGGTTCGCAAAGCTATTTTAGCGCTCGATCCGTATCAGTGCGATTTCAAGCGGTATGGAGCCGAAACTGCAAGACGCAAGCATGCTCCGGTCGGAACCGGACTTGTCCTTAGCCGACCTTTGCAAAGGGTGGAGTTGGATACTTGGAAAGTCGATCTGATCTCTCTGCTCGCAGATTCCGGGTTGCTGCATTTTCTGAGCGAGGAGGAGAAAATTCACCTTGGTCTCACCGGGGGAAGCAAGCGGTGGCACCTGACTGTTGCGATCTGCGCGACGACACGTTGCATTCTTGCGATGCGGTTGACGCGCAACCCGAATGCCCTCACCACCGTTCAGGCTATCGAGATGGTGACGCGCGACAAGGGCATCTGGTCGGATGCAGTTGGCGCGCTAACCTCCTGGCACATGTGCGGCACGCCGGCATCGATCTTCACGGATTGCGGGAGTGAATTCGTGCCTTACGACGTACGAGTCGCGGCGACGGATCTTGGCATCACCGTTGAGCACACGCCGGGCGGGCTTCCGAACATGCGGGCGCGCGTGGAACGGCTGTTTCGCACCATGTCTATCGGTCTGACGCAGCGGTTCACGGGCCGGACGTTCAGCAACATCGTCGAAAGAGGGGAGTATGATTCAAAAGCACGAGCGGCTTTGACCGTTGATGATCTCTGCACGGCTTTGACCCGTTGGGTGGTAGACATTTATCACCGCACTCCGCATGAGGGTCTCGATGGTGAAACACCCGCGAGGTGTTGGGACCGGCTGACGGAAAAATACGGAGTGGGCCCGGCTGCGGGTCTCAAGCGGAGACGGCTGGCATTCGGAACCCGAATGAAGCGTGCCGTCGCCAAGGACGGTATCACCGTCCTTGGCATCCGCTATCATTCCGAGTTTCTTGCCGAAAAGGCCTTGCGGCGGCGGGACCGCACGGTGAATCTCCGCTGGTATGGCGAAGACTTGGGTGCCATCGCCGTCGAATTCGACGGTGAGTGGATCGAAATCCCTTCGGTATTCGAGCGCTTCCGCGGGGTCCGCGCTCAGACTTGGCTGACAGCCCGACGCGATCTGAGGGCACGCTTCAAGCACGAGTCCGTGCTGTACGAGAACGTGGTTTTTCAGACTATTGAGAGCATGGAGGCCATCAACGGCAACGCTATGCGCAGAATCGGCCTGCTGGCCGACAACTGGAGCGAGGATCGTCTCGAGTACGAAGAGGAGCAACTTTTTATCGGCTTCCGCTGCGAGCCGAATCCAGATGACCTGCCGCTGCATCGGGCCGGCTTCGAATACGGGGAAGAGCTTGCAACGGGCAAGGTCGGTGCCTGCGAGGATTTGGATGGGAGTGAAGCTTTTGTTTCCGTGGCAGCCTCAGAGGAAACATGTCCGGTCGGTACCCAGCGTGATCCCCTCCGGGGGCGCCGTTCGGACGGACCGACATTCTTTGAAATCGAGGACAAGCGATGAGCGCGCGAGGCCCACGTCCAACTCACGAAATCCGTGGGGTGATCGAAGATCTGCGAGGCAAGTACATCAGGATGGGGCGGGACAGCGAGTTCCGCTCGGCCCTTGACCGATTGCTGAAGTGCAACAGGGAAGGCGCTTTGCTCGCTGATCGCGTTGCATTCACCGCAACCGGAGAGACACGCGGCATCGTCGTTACCGATGGAGCCGGTGGCGGCAAGACTTCCCTAGTCCGCCATGCCCTCAGCAATCACCCTGCTCTGCGGCCATCCGGCAGCACTCCGATGCCCAGCGTCAGCATCACGGTGCCAAGCCCTGCAACGATGAAGAGCGTCGGGGGGGAGATCTTGCGGGCGACCGGTTATCCAGGACTGGCAAAGAACCGCACTGCTCACGCTATCTGGACAGACGTGGCATATCGATTCAGGGCGCTTGGGACCGCCGTTTTGTGGATCGATGAGGCGCACGATCTTTTTCCGAGGCGTAGCTCGTCCGAGGCACCCGAGATACTGAAGACCCTGAAATCCCTCATGCAGGGGGAGGGCGCTGTCATCGTGGTCCTGTCGGGGGTCGAGCAGCTCTGGTCCAGCATCTGCTTTGATGAACAGGTCAAGCGCCGCTATCGCAAGTTCGAGCTTCCGCAAATGTCGAGCGAAGGGGATCGCGACATGCTGTGGTCGCTGCTTGGCAGTTTTTGCGAATGTGCAGGTCTGGAAGTGCCGGAGCGCCGGGACTTGGTCGAACGGCTTGTGCATGCAGGTCGGCAGCGCTTTGGGCGCTGCATCGAGCAGATGATCGACGCGATCGAGTGCGCGCTCTGCCGCGGCGACCGCAAGCTTCAGCTCCAGCATTTCGCTGATGCATTCTACGCCCAAGAGGGATGCGCGGCCGGCGAGAATGTTTTCGTCACCCCGCGCTGGTCCTCGATCGACCTGCGAGCCCGCGCACCGCTCTGCACAGCCTGATCTTCCCCTTTTCTTTCATGATCGGAGGCCCGACATGTCGGTACTTTCGCCGTTCCTTCCTTTCATCCCCGAAGAGACGCCGCTCTCCTACGCGACCCGCCTTGCTGATTTTCACACTGGCGCCAGGCTGGTCGGCTTCTTGCACGATTTCGGCATTCGTCCCGATGCTCTCGCAAGCGGGGAGCCCGAGGCGCTAAATCGTCTCGCTCAGATCTCTGCGGTGGAGCGGGTGACCCTTGACCGCAATGCCTCCCGGAGCATTGGAAAGCGCCGTTTCGATCTTCGCGGTAACGTGCTGACGTCCGAATTCTTTTCCAGCCCCGACACCGTATTCTGCCCTGCCTGCTTGCAGGAAGACGATCTGGGAGCGAAATCTGTTGCTTGCCGCCGAGCTGGGAGACTGATGTGGACGCTGCGTCCGGTGCGCACGTGCGCCAAGCACAACCTCGCCCTTATCCACCGCGACAAGCAGCGGTGGGACGACAAGTTTCATGAGCTGGCTGTCCGGGTGCCCGAGCGGAGTGGCAGGCTTCAAGGATTGACTGAAGGCTGTCAGCAGCGGTCGCCGTCAGCGTTGCAGGGCTACGTCGCCGCGCGCCTTGATGGCGTCACTGGGCCGTCTTGGCTCGACAGCCAAACGCTGGAGCAGGCAGTTCGCACGACCGAGATGCTCGGTCTGCTCGTCGAATTTGGGCCCTCTGCCAAGCTTTCCGAGGTCAGCCACGAAGGATGGGATCGGGCAGGCCATGTGGGCTACGATATAACTTCGGCTGGCGAAACCGGGATCCGGGATTTGCTTCTCTCTGTTAGCTCAGAGTTCCGGGGCAAGGGCGGAAAACCCGGGCGTCGGAAGATCTTTGGTGCGACCTATGAGTGGCTTTCGGGAGCACGGAACAGCAAGGAAACCGGCGACATCAGCAGAATTTTGCGAGAACACATCTTCGATACGATGGAGATAGCGGCCGGTGAAACAATCCTCGGGGAGCAGCTTACCCACCGCCGGCTACACAGCGTCGCTTCCCTGTCTGCCGAAAGCGGGCTGGATGCTCGTACCCTTCGCAACGTGTTGGCAGCCAGCGGACTCATCCCTGCAGAGGAAAAGGTGAGTCGCCATCATTTGTTCGATGCGCAGGCGGGACGGGATCTGGCGGCGTCCGTCACGCGAATGACCCACGTCATTGCGCTCCCGAAGGCGCTAAACAGCACCCGCCCACAGTCTGAGCAGCTCTTGGACGAACGTCTTTTGCGTCAGATCTCCGAAAGGTGGGGTCAAGCAGCCGGGAGAACTTGGAAGGCGGTCGACGATCGCGAGATCGCGCGTTTCCTCTCGACGATGAAAGCCTGCGCGAACCCGGTTGACATCTTGCCCGCGGGCTTGGTGCCGATTTCGAAGGCAGCCGAGAAGGCGAAAGCGTCGTGCGTCGAGATCATGCACCTTGTCCTTGGCGGTTTTCTCTCAAGCGTCGTGCGCAGAGAGGACATCGAAGGATACGCGGCCGTCCATGTTGATCCCGACGAGGTCCGTACCCGGATTGATGCCTGCATGCCCGGTCTGTCGGCGTCGGCAGCATTTGCGCGCCTCAAGATCCCGAAGTCGACGGGATGGGCACTGGTCGACCGAGATGACGAGTTCCGCCTTGAGCCTCTTGTCATCGAAGGCCGCTCGGGCACGCATCGCTACTATCGTTTCCGCGAGGAGGTCGTCGCGGCGTTCGAGGCCAAGTTCACGACCGCAGCTCGCGTCGCCAATCACCACGATGTTCGGGTGGCGTCCGCCTTCTCGCATTTCAAGCGCAACGGCATATCACCAGTCTTGCGGCGCAAAGAGATCGGGATCGATCTATACCGCGCATCTGAAGTTCAGGAGCTTGAAATGACTTGATCTGTCGCTCGGGCCAGCCGAGGCACTCTCGGTCCGTAAGATCCAGCAACTGTAGACGGCCGCCATCTTTGGCGGCCTTTTTTCGTTTATGGGGTTCAAACCTTCGCTTTGGGTCGACGGACGGATGTGCCGCTCATCCGCATGGCAGAATGGACGCGAGTTGGCTGTCAAATGGCCAAGGCCAAGGGTTTTCGGCGCAGTCGACCCAGTAGAATCAATCACTTAGGATTGTTCTCTGGCCAAGATTTGCTTGTCGCAACAACAGGCGGTCGCTGCCACGGCTTGCCCGGCATCCCGAGGGCCTGGCCCCGATCACCGCTATCCGCGGCAAAGCGGTGCTGGACGCCGGTCCAGCACCGGCTTGATGAGGCAGGCTTCCAGGTGGGGGATCGGATGACGGATTGTTCGGGCCCAGCCCTCAGATGATCGCCTTGCGCACCTTGGCCGAGACCCATTCCGACAGCACCACCGTCGCCAGGATTACCAGCAGGATCAGCGTCACCTGCGGCCAGGCGAGGGTGTTCAGCGAGTTCTGCAGCTTCAGCCCCAGCCCGCCGGCGCCGACCAGCCCCAGGATCGCGCTTTCGCGGATGTTGATGTCCCAGCGGAACACCGTGATGCCCCAGAAGGCCGGCAGGATCTGCGGCACGATGGCATAGTTCAGCACCTGCGCCTGGCTGGCGCCGGTGGCGGTGATCGCCTCGACCTGGCGGATGTCGGTTTCCTCGATGCCCTCGTACAGCAGCTTGCCGATAAATCCGATCGAGCGCAGGCCGATGGCGATGATCCCGGCCAGCAGCCCGGGGCCGAGGATGGCGACCAGCAGCAGCGCCCAGATCAGCGAGTTGATCGAGCGCGAGGCGACGATGATGAACAGCGCCGCGGGCCGCAGGATCAACGGGAAGGGCGAGGTGTTGCGCGCCGCCATGAAGGCCACCGGCACCGCCAGGATCACCCCCAGCAGCGTGCCAAGCGTCGCCATGTTCAGCGTGTCCCACAGCGGCCCCATCAGCTCGCCCAGATAGGACCAGCGCGGCGGCCACATCCGCCCGCCGATGTCGGCGGCCTGCTTGGGCGCGTCCTGCACGAACATCCAGATCGTGCGCTCGTTCATCACCTGCCAGCACCAGACGAACAGCGCGACAAGGCACAGCCAGCCGAACCACAGCGCGAGGCGCGCCTTGGGGCTGCGGAACTGCCAGCTTGCGGGGAAATCGCTCATTGCAGGAATTTCCTCAGGTAGCTGGAGCTGTATTCGGCCACCATGACCAGCGCGATGATCATCAAGAGGATCGCCCCGGCGCTGTCATATTCATAGCGGTCGATGGCGGTGTTCAGCGTGGCGCCGATGCCGCCGGCGCCGACGATGCCGATCACCGCGCTTTCGCGGAAGTTGATGTCGAGCCGGTAGAGCGACAGGCCGATCAGCCGCGGCATCACCTGCGGCTGGACCGCGTAGTTGATCAGCTGTGCCCAGGAGGCGCCGGTAGCGCGGATCGCTTCGGCCTGCGCCTCGTCGATATCCTCGATATCCTCGGCCAGCAGCTTCGAGATGAAGCCGATGGTGGCGAAGGACAGGGTCAGGAAGCCGGCAAAGGGGCCAAAGCCGAACATCGCCACGAAGAAGATGGCGACGATGATCTCTTGCAGCGCGCGGCTGATGGCGATGATGCCGCGGCAGATCGCATAGATCCAGGCCGGGGCCACGTTGCGGGCCGCGCCGATGCCGATGGGGATGGAAATGGCGACGCCGACGACGGTGGAGGTCAGCGTCATCGTCAGGCTCTCGATCAGCCCCTGGCTGATGTCGCGCCAGCGGCTGCTGAAGTCGGGCGACAGGAAGCCCATGACGAAGCGCAACCCGCGCTCCGTGCCCTCGGCGATGCGGGTCCAGTTCACCTCGAGCGTGCCGACGGCGAAGACCAGATAGGCCAGCGCGGCAAGTTGCAGGGCGATGCGCCAGCCGCGATGGGTGAAGATCTGCGGCGGGCGCCGCCAGGTGGTCGGGTAGCTCATGCCGGGATCACCGACAGCCGGCGCAGGGCGTCCGCCTCGGCGTCTTGGTCATCCTCATGGCCCTTGCGCATCGCGGTCCAGTCCTCGGAGCCGTAGATCTCGGTCAGGGCGCCTTCGGTCAGTTGCGCGGGCGTGCCATCGAACACCACCCGCCCGGCGCGCAGCCCGATGATGCGCTGCATGAACTGCTGCGCCAGCGGCACGTCATGGATGTTGACGATGGCGGGCAGGTCGCGCTCGGTGCAGATCTCGACCAGCAGCCGCATGATCTGGCGGCTGGTCTTGGGGTCGAGGCTGGCGGTGGGCTCGTCCACCAGCAGCAGCTCGGGCTCCTGGCTCAGGGCGCGGGCGATGCCGACCCGCTGGCGCTGGCCGCCCGACAGCGCATCGGCGCGCTTGTCGGCATGTTCCATCAACCCGACGCGGTCGAGCAGCCGATAGGCGCGCTCGATGTCGGCAGGCGGGAAGCGGCGGGTGAAGCTCTGCCAGAACGAGACATAGCCAAGCCGGCCCGACAGCACGTTTTCCATCACCGTCAGCCGCTCGACCAGCGCATATTCCTGAAAGATCATCCCGATCCGCCGCCGCTGCGCCCGCAACTCGCGCACGCCAAGGCCCGTCAGGTCGCGCCCGCCAAGGCTGATGCGCCCCGAGGTCGGCTCCACCAGCCGGTTGATGCAGCGGATCAGCGTCGATTTCCCGGCGCCCGAGGGGCCGATCAGCCCGACGATCTGGCCCTTGGGGACCGAGAAGCTGACCTCTGCCAGCGCCTTGTCTCCGGTGCGGTAGGTCATCGTCAGGTCGGTCAGGGTCAGCATCGGTCGGTCCTTCGCGCAAAAGCCAAGCTGCGGGCAGATCGCTCTGCCCGCAGCCCGGCCTGTTTCAGACGATCACTCGCAGGCGTAGGATACGCCGGTGGCTTCGTCGATCTGGCGGATCACCGACCAGTTGTCCTTGAAGGTGATCGGGATGAACTGCTCTTCGCCCGACTTCGAGAACTCTTCGGCCAGCGACGAGCCTTCCCACGGGAAGCTTAAGAAGCCTTCCTTGATCTTCTCCTGCAGTTCCGGGGTCAGGTTGTGCGCAACGCCGTAGCCGGTGGTCGGGAAGGTTTCCGACTTGTAGATCGACACGATCTGGTCGGCCTTGACCACGTCGCGGTCGATCATCCGGGCCATCACCGAGTTGGCGACGGCCGCGGCCGGGTAGTCCTTGTTGGCGACGCCAAGGATCGAGTTGTCATGCTTGCCCGAGAAGACCGGCTCGAAATCGGTGCCGGCGGCCAGGCCGTAGAGCGACTGCAGCAGCGCCGACGGCGCCTTGAAGCCGGAATTCGAGGTTTCCGAGGTGAAGGCCAGCTGCTTGCCCTTCAGGTCTTCCGGCTTCTCGATGCCCGAGCCCGGATAGGTGATGATTTCCATCTCGTAGCCAAAGCTGCCATCGGCGGCGGCCATCATCGCAAAGGGGCGGAAGCCGGCGCAGGCCACGGCCAGCGGGTTCGATCCGGTGTTGAAGCCCGAGATATGCAGGCGGCCAGCGCGCATCGCCTCGATCTGGGCGGCGTTGCTGTCGATCGGGAAGAACTGCACGGTCTTGCCGGTGACTTCTTCCATATGGGTGATGAAATCGGCCCAGGCCTCGGCATAGACGGCCGGGTCTTCGACCGGGGTATAGGCGAAGATCAGGGTGTCGGGATCGACCAGTTCCGAGGCTTCGGTCGGGATGTCGGCGATCATGTCGCCATCGTTGTCGGTGTAGCGCGCGTCGAGCGCGAACTCGGCCAGGGCCGGGAAGGCGGCCAGCGAAAGGGCGGAAGCGGCGAGAAGGGCGCGGATGGTCATCTTGTGCTCCTGTTCCGAGAGAGAGGGGATCAGGGCGTCGATACGGCAGTTTCGTGACGTCGCGCCAACGTCATTGTAACGCCGGGATGACAATGCCCGCCCGGCGGCGCAACCCGCATCCTGCGCGGAACCCGCCAGGGGCGGCGCAGTTGGGACCGCATGCAGGACAGAACCCTCCCTCGCCGCACCGTCTCGCTCGCCGTTCTTGCGGCCGCGCTGATCCTCCTGATCCTCGTCGCGCCCGATGTGCTGCTGGTGTTCTTCGCCGGCATCCTCTTCGCCGTGTTCTTCGGCGGCGGTGGTGGCTGGATCGCCCGCAAGACCGGGATGCCCCGGCCCCTGGGCATCGGGGTGTTCATCCTGCTGATCCTGGCCGTTCTCGGCGGCGCGATGGCAGGCTTCGCCCCGGCGATGGCCAAGCAGTTCGACCAGCTGACGCAGGAAATCCCTTCCGCCTTTGAAAGCCTGCGGGAGCGCGTCGAGCAATACAGTTGGGGCGAGCGTGTGACCGAGGCCATCGACCCCTCGGGCCTGATGTCGAGCGAGAGCGGGCTTGCCGCGGCTTCCGCGGTGACGGGCACCTTTGGCGCGCTTGGCAATTTCGTCATCATGCTGTTCATCGGCATCTATGGCGCGCTCAACCCCGGGCTCTACCGCTCTGGCGTGCTGGCGCTGCTCGCCCCCTCGTTGCGGCCCCGGGCGGATGAGGCGATGGACAAGGCGGGCAATACCCTGCGCAGCTGGCTGTCGGCGCAGCTGATGGCGATGACGGCGGTGGGGGTACTGACCGGGCTGGGGCTTTGGCTGATCGGAATCCCGCTGGCCTTCATCCTTGGCCTGATCGCGGGGCTGCTGGCCTTCATTCCCAATATCGGGCCGGTGCTGGCGGCGGTGCCCGGCGTCCTGCTGGCCCTGCCCGACGGCATGAACACCGTGCTGATGGTGGTCGGCGTCTATGTCGCGGTGCAGGCGCTGGAAAGCTATGTCCTCACCCCCCTGATCCAGCAGGAGAAGGTCTCGCTGCCCCCCGCGCTGATCATCACCGCGCAGCTCTTGCTGGGGGTGCTGTTCGGCATCCTCGGCCTGGCGATGGCGACGCCGCTGGCGGCGGTCGGGATGACGCTGATCACCGCGCTTTATGTGGACGACTATCTGGAGCGGGAGCGGGCTTAGGCGGCAGACCTCCAAGGAACATCGGGCGCGGGACGGGGTTGGGCCGCACAGGGCGCCCACGGGCCTGCATTACAAGGAGACGACCATGCTCAAATTCATCGGTGGCACCATCGGCATCATCTTCCTGATCGGGCTGGCCGTCGTCGTCGGCCTGTTGATGCTGATCTTCTGATCGCGGCGCGGCCTGCGATCACCGAAGAAAGTTGGCTGGGGCGCCAGGATTCGAACCTGGGTATGTCGGTACCAAAAACCGATGCCTTACCGCTTGGCGACGCCCCAACTGGCGCGCTGTTTACTCAAGGGGCGGAGGGGCTGCAAGCCCAAAAATCGGCGGGCGGGGCTGCGCTGCGGAAACTTGATCACGTTGCATGGTGGGCCGGCTGCGGATAAGGGCAGGGGATGGAAACCGCCGATGTCCTGATCCTCGGTGCCGGCGCGGCCGGCCTGTTTGCCGCAGCCGAGGCCGGGCGGCGCGGGCGGCAGGTGATCGTGCTCGACCATGCCGTGCGGCCGGGCGAGAAGATCCGGATTTCCGGCGGCGGGCGTTGCAATTTCACCAACCTTTCCACCGCGCCCGAGCGTTTCCTGTCGAAAAATCCGCGCTTTGCGCTGTCGGCCCTGCGCCGGTTCACTCCGCAGGATTTCATCGCGCGGGTCGATGCCGCCGGGATCGCCTGGCATGAGAAGACGCTCGGGCAGCTGTTCTGCGACGGCAAGGCGACGCAGATCGTGGACATGCTGCTGGGGGGTGCGGCCCGGGCGGGGGCGCAGCTGGTGACCGGGGCCGAGATCGGCGCGGTGCGGCGCGAGGGCGGGCGGTTCACCGTGGAAACCTCGCGCGGGGCCTTTGCCGGGGCCAGCCTGATCGTGGCGACGGGGGGCAAGTCGATCCCGAAGATTGGCGCCTCTGGCCTTGGCTACAAGATCGCGGAACAGTTCGGTCTGCCGGTGCTGGAGACGCGCCCGGGCCTTGTTCCATTGACGTTTGCGGAGCAGGAGCTGGAGCGGTTGCGCCCTCTGGCGGGGGTGTCGGTGAGCGCGCGGGTGAGCTCGGGCAAGACCGGGTTCGACGAGGCGCTGCTGTTCACGCATCGCGGATTGTCGGGGCCAGCGGTGCTGCAGGTCTCCAGCTACTGGCGCGAGGGGCAGCCGATCACGGTCGATCTGGCGCGGGGGCAGGATGTGGCGGCGGCGCTGAAGGCGGCGCGGGGCGCGGCGGGGCGGGTGGCACTGCACAGCGCGCTGGCCCGGCTGCTGCCCGAGAAGGTGGCGGCGCTGGCGCTGGCGGAGGCGGGGCTGGATGGTGCCAACCGATTGGCGGATCAGGGAAATCCGGTGCTGGAGCGACTGGCGGCCGGCATCCACGGCTGGGTCTTGCGGCCGGTGGGGACGGAGGGCTACCGCACGGCCGAGGTGACTTTGGGCGGGGTGGATACGGACGCGCTCGACGCCCGGACGATGGAGGCGAAGGCGGTGCCGGGGCTGTATTTTGTCGGCGAGGTGGTGGACGTGACCGGCTGGCTGGGGGGGTACAATTTCCAGTGGGCCTGGTCCTCGGGCTGGGCGGCAGGGCAGGTGGCCTGATCGGGCGCGCAAGGCTTTGATTTCACTGGAAAGCCCTATGTGGAAACCATATGGAAGGCGTATGGATTTCATATGTATAGGGGAATTGTCGGGAATTGGTGGGGGGTCTGGCCGCGTGACCCCTTTTGAGGAGGCTTCCCGGCAATACTTATTGGTATATCCTTCACCTGTCCCAGCAACCCCAGATGCAATCGACATGCCGCGCAATACATCCGTGACCATCGGCGACCATTTCGCCAGCTTCATCACCGAGCAGGTGAAGGCCGGGCGCTATGGGTCCACCAGTGATGTGGTCCGGGCGGGGCTGCGGCTGCTGGAAGAGCACGAGGCGCGGGTGAAGGCCCTGCAGGAGGCGCTGGTGGCCGGGGAGGAGTCCGGCGAGCCGGGGGAGTTTGATTTCGAGGCGTTCAAGGCTCGGAAGCGGGCGAGCCATGCCGGGCGATGAAGGCCCTTGGCTTCTCGCCCGCGGCGCTGCCGGCGGAACGGTGGTGCGGGACGAGACATTGCCGTGTGTGCGACGTGCTTCTACCGTGTTGCCATGAAGAATGAGTGGGCTGACTTTCTTAATCCAGATGTTGTCCGGGCTCGTTTCGTGCGGGCAGGACTGTTTCTAGTGGCCCATGAAATGCTCGTCAGCGCCGTAAGAGATCGCCTACGTGACTTTTTCGCGGACGGTTGGACCGCCAAAGGTTGGAAAACAAGCGCGGCGTATCGGGATAAAGTCCTGACGCTTGACCCAAAGAACAAGGGCGACCCTTGGAGAGCAAGTTTGGTTTGGCTTCGCCAGATGGACGCCATCGACGATGATGATGAAAGGGCAATTCGAGAGCTCACCCTTGAACGGAATCGCCTTGCCCACGAGCTGCGCAAGGTGGTGGGAAGTTCGTATCATCATCTCGATTTTGAGGGCTTGTTCCCCAAACTCTTGGCACTTGTAGCGAAGATCGACAGATGGTGGGTTGTTAATGTGGACATTGAGACCGACCCCGAGCTGATGGACGAAGAAATCGACGCTGCTAGCGTGGTCCCCGGGTCTCAGATCCTGTTGCAAGTCTTGGCCGAGGTCGCACTCGGCAAAGATGAGAAAGCATGGGCGTTGTACAGAGAGTTCATGGCGAATCCGGCGAGCGCCCAGCCTTCGTGATTACCGCATCGAAACGAAATCAGCGATACTGTGCCAGCGACGGTGACGCCCCGCGTTCCATTCATCGCTCTCCTTGGCGAAGGCCATCGCCTTCGCCACGCTGAGACATCTCATCCCTCTCCGGACGGGCCCCCAAAGGGCCCGGCCAGCGCCCGCCCCGCCCTCGGCGGGCGCTTCTCGCCCGCCAGGTCGGGCGCTGGCCTCATTCGGTCTTGGGTTGCCAGCGGCTCCGGGCGATGCGTCGCGCTACGGGCGGGGGCGAGGCAGTGCCTCGCCTGTTCCCGCCCGAGGAGGGCGGATCAGGGTCGCGGCAAGGCACCCCCTCACACCCTGACCGGGTCCGCCTTCGCCACCGCGTCCAGCGCCATCAGCACCCGCAGCAGCGCCGGCATCTCACGCAGCGGCACCATGTTCGGGCCGTCCGAGGGCGCGGTGTCGGGCGCCTCATGCGTCTCGATGAACACGCCGGCGATGCCGAGGCTGACGGCGGCGCGGGCCATGGCGGGGGCGAATTCGCGCTGGCCGCCGGTCGAGCCGCCCTGGCCGCCGGGCTGCTGCACGGAATGCGTTGCGTCCATGATCACCGGGTAGCCGGTCTTGGCCATGATCGGCAGGCTGCGCATGTCGGCGACCAGCGCGTTGTAGCCGAAGCTGACGCCGCGCTCGGTCAGCAGGATCTTCTCGTTGCCGGTCGAGGCGACCTTGTCCGCGACGTTGGCCATGTCCCAGGGGGCAAGGAACTGGCCCTTCTTGATGTTGATCACGCAGCCGGTCTGGCCCGCGGCCAGCAAGAGGTCGGTCTGCCGGCACAGGAAGGCCGGGATCTGGATCACATCGACCACCGCCGCCGCCTCGCGCGCCTGGTCCGCGTCATGGATGTCGGTCAACACCGGGCAGCCAAGCGCGGCGCGCACGCCCTCCAGGATCTTCAGCCCCTCGGCGATGCCAAGGCCGCGCTTGCCCGACAGCGAGGTGCGGTTGGCCTTGTCATAGCTGCCCTTGAACACGAACTGCGCGCCCACCGCCGCGCAGGCCTCGGCCATCGCGCCGGCGATCATCTGGGCATGGTCCGCGCTTTCCAGCTGGCAGGGGCCGGCGATCACGGTCAGGGGGCGGTCGTTGCCGGTGGTCAGGGCGCCGATCTTCACGTCTTTCATGGTCTTCTCCTCAGGCCGAAACCCGTTCTAGGCCGAAACCTGTTCCTTCAGGATAGAGGCGGTCAGCGACAGCATCAGGTAGATCCCGCCGAAGATCAGCATCGCCACCAGCGTGTTCTCGAACGCCCGCGGATAGGTCGGCTCGTCGGGCGGCAGCGGGCGCACGCCGGTGGACAGATAGCGCGTCTGCTTGTTGGCCTCGATCCGCGCCACCTCCATCTGCTGCGCCGCCTGGCTGAGCATCAGCTGGCGGGTCTGCAGGTCGGCCTCGGCAATGCGCATCTGGCCCGAGATCATCGCCAGCGAGGTGCTGCCGCCGGTGCTTTCGGTCAGCTGTGCGCGCAGGCTGGCGATCAGGTTCTGCAGCCGGGTGATGTCGCCCTGGGTGCCGGCAACGCGGGCGGCGTTGGGTTGGGCGTTGTCGTTGAGCTGCTGCAGCTCCAGCCGCTTTTGCGCCAGCTGCACCTCGAAGGTGCCGATCTGCTGCATGACGACCGAGTTTTCGCTGATCGGGTCGAGCACGCCGAGCTTTTCCTGCATCTCCAGCACCCTTGCCTGGGCCTGCAGCACATTCTGTTCGGCATCCTCATAGCTTTCGCGGGCGCCCTGCATCTGGTCTTCGCGCAGGCGCTGGGTCAGCTGGTCGACCTGCTCCTCGGCATAGCCGATCAGCGCCTCGGCAAATGCGGTCGAGACGGCGGGATCGGCGGCGATCACCTCCATCTTGACGATGCCCTCGGTCGGGTCATAGCCAATCTTCACGTTGCGCTTGTAGGTGCGGTAGGCGGCTTCCTCGGTGGCATCGGGGTCGAGCCGCTGCAGCGGGTCGATCCCCGGCTGGCTCCAATGGTCGCGGAAGCCGAGGTCGCGGTCCAGCCGCTGCATCGCCTCGCGCGATTGCATGTAGCCCTGCACGGTGATCGAATCCTGGCTGGTGGCGAATTGCGTGCCCGAGAACATCGAGCCGATGCTGGTGGCGCTTTCGGCCTGCTGGATGACGAATTCCGAACGGGTTGCGTAAAGCGGCGTGGCGACGACGTAATAGTACCAGCCGGCGATCAGCGTCGGCAGCATCACGAAGAAGGCCAGCCGGGTCATCAGCAGCGCCAGCTTGCGGCGGCGGCGCTGGGCGATGCCGCGCTGGACCTTGAGGATCTCGGCGGCGCGCCGCTCGGGCGTCAGTTGCTGGGCGGCGGGCAGTTGCGGGGTCTGGCGCGTGGTCTGCGGCAGCTGGACCTTGCTCTCCTGCGCCTCGGCGACCACGAGGTCGAGCATGTTCGAGCGCTGGAACGGGTCGATGCCGCGACGGCGCAGCACGCGCACCGCCTCGAAATCCGAGGTGACCTCGATGCCATGGCGCTGCGCGACGCGGCGGGCCATGCGCAGCTGGCGGCCGGTCAGGCCCTCGGCGCGGATGGCGGCGATCTCCTCCTCGGGCGTGCGTTCGGACGGGCCGAGCACGGTGTCGGGCGCGGCGGTGGGGTAGCGGTCGGGGCCGAAGCCGTCATCCTGCGCGTCGGGCACCACCAGCATCGGCGCCTCGTCGGGGTGCTGGCGCGGCATCGGGGCCAGCGCCGGCGTGCTGCGCTGCGGGCGGGACGGCTCGGCTGCGGCCTCGGGCGGCGGGGCGGCGATGGGCGCCGCCGCGGCAGGGACGGGCGGCGTGGCCCGGCGGATGCGGAATTTCTTAGCCTTGGTAGGAGTAATCATACAGCTGTTTCGCCTCTTCCAAGGTGTCGAACATGTGCAACTGGCCGCCCTGCAGCACCGCGGCCGAGCGGCAGAACTTCTCCAGCGTCTGCGCCTGGTGCGAGACCACGATCACTGTCGCGCTTTGCAGCCGGTCGCGCAGGATGGTGCCGGCCTTGCGGTTGAACTCGGCATCGGTGGTGGCCGGCATCCCTTCGTCGATCAGGTAGATGTCGAATTCCAGCGCCAGCAACAGCGAAAAGCTGAAGCGCGAGCGCATCCCGGAACTGAAGGTGCCCACCGGCATGTCGAAATACTCGTCGATCCCGCAGAGCCAGCGGCTGAACGCCTCGACATAGTCGGGGTCGAGCCCGTAGAGCCGGGCGATGTAGCGGCAATTCTCGGTCGCGGTGTGCTTGTTGACGACGCCGCCCATGAAGCCGAGCGGGAAGGACACCCGGCAGTTGCGGGTGACGCGGCCCTCGTCGGGTTTTTCCAGGCCCGCCATCATGTTGATGATCGTGGTCTTGCCGGTGCCGTTGGGCGCGAGGATGCCCAGCGAGTTGCCCAGCTCCACGCGGAACGTGGCGCGGTCAAGGATCACCTTGCGCTGCTTGCCGGTCCAGAAGGACTTGCTCACGTTCTCGAATTCCAGCATCCGCTCCATGCCCCGGCCGTGCCTGTGGCCTCGCCCTGCCGCCCGCTGGCTTGCGGGCTGTGGTTGAAGGGGCAGCATAGCCCCTCGATCTGCCCGCATTATGGCGGAACGGTTGCAAAAAATCCAATGGCTTGCGTGCCGCAGGGCAGGGGCGACGCCGGGCCGGACATCCGCTCGCCGATCCGCGCGCCGCGAGGGCGGCGCGCGGGGTCCGCCGCGATCAGTAATCGACCTTCTGCACGCGCAGCAGCTTGCCGGCCAGCAGCGCGACTCCGGCGGCGGCAAAGCTCATCAGCGCACCCATCTTGGCGGCGTCCTGCACCGGGCCGGCCTCGAAGGCGACCGAGGCGACGAACAGCGCCACGGTGAAGCCGATGGCCGCGACGCAGCCCAGCACGAAGACGTCGCGCATCGTCATCCCCTCGGGCAGGCCAAAGCCCAGCAGCCGCGCGCCGACCCAGCCCATAGCCAAGATGCCCAGCGGCTTGCCGATCAAGAGGCCCGCCAGCACCAGCCATGTCGGTTCGGAAATCGCGCTCAGCTCCACCCCGGCATTCAGCAGGCCGAAGAACAACAAGATGATCTCTACCGGGTATTTCAGATAGTGTTCCATGCTGTTCAGCAGGTCGTGCAGGTGCTCTTCCGCCTCGGCAAAGAGGCCAAAGCCACGATCGGCATGGGGAATGGTCGGCACGATCGGCAGAAGGCCCAGCGCGGGGTGGATGCCCGCCTCCTGGAAGCCATACCAGCTGAGGCAGCCGGCGATGAGGTAGGGCCAGAAGGACAGCACCTTGCGCACCCAGGTGGACACCGGGCGCAGCTGGTTGCCACGGTCGAGGAAGCGCGGCAGCCAGTTGGCCAGCACGAAGACCGCGGCCGCCGCCCCGAGCGACAGCAGCAGCCATTCGGGTGCCAGATCGCCGGTCGGGTAGAACACCGCCAGGATCAGCAGCCCGCCGGCATCGTCGGCGATCGCCAGCAGCAGCAGGAAGCGGATCGCCGGGTGGCCGGCGCCAAAGACCATGCGGCCCACGAGGTAGGAGAAGGCGATGTCGGTGGCGGTCGGGATCGCCCAGCCCTGGCTGACCAGCGAATAGACCCCCAGCACCGCCGCAAGCCCCAGATAGACCGCGACCGGCCCCAGCATCCCGCCCAGCGTGGCGATCAGCGGCGTGACCGCCTTCGATCCGCGCAGCGAGCCTTCCTCGAGGATGATCGCCTCCCAGACTTCCTTGGCGGCCATGGCGAAGAACAGCGCCATCAGCACGTCGTTGACCAGGTAGTGCAGGGTCAGGGTGCGGTGGATCTCGCCATTCACCTCATGGGCATGGCCGATGATGAAATCGTCGATCAGCACGAATTCGACGACGTCATGGTAGCTCGTCGGAGAGATGTTTGCCCAGATCAGGGCGAGCAGCGCGCCCCCGATCAGCAGCAGCGAATAGGTCGTGACAAAATTCCAGACGCGATACATTGCAGGCCCCCTGTCCCTCTTTGGCCTTGGAATAGTCGATAGGGTCCCGCCCGGCAACAACGGCGGTGGCGGCCCTGTGAATTTGCCGCGCGATGCCTAGATCTGGCGCATGACCGACCCAGCCCCCCCGCTTGTGGCGCGCATCGGCGCCTGCCGGCTTTGCGCCGCCGATTTCGCCCGCACCGCCACCGCCCACGCCCCGCGCCCGGTGGCCTGGTTCGACCCGGCCGCGGCGCCGCGGCTGCTGATCGTCGGGCAGGCGCCGGGGATGCGGGTGCACCATGCCGGGCGGCCCTTCGCCGATGCCTCGGGCGACCGGCTGCGGGGCTGGCTGGGGATCGGCGCGGATGTCTTCTACGACCGCGCCCGCGTGGCGATCGTGCCGATGGCCTTCTGCTTTCCGGGATATGATGCCGCGGGGTCCGACCTGCCGCCGCCGCCGCGCTGCGCCGCCACCTGGCGGGCCGAGGTGATGGCGGCGCTGGGCGCGGTGCCGCTGACGGTGCTGGTCGGCGGCCATGCCCAGCGCTGGCATCTGGGGGCGCGCGGCGGGGTGGGGGCGACCGTGACGGGCTGGCGCGACCACGCGCCCGCCGTCTTTCCCTTGCCGCATCCCTCCTGGCGGAATACGGGATGGCTGAAACGCAATCCCTGGTTCGCGGCCGAGGTGCTGCCCGCCCTGCGCGCCCGGGTTCAGGAGGTTCTGGCTTGACCGACACCACCGTTCTCGACCTCGCCCATGCCGCGATGAGTGCCGCGCCCGAGGATGACGCCGCCCGCCTGCGCTTTTACGAGCGCATCGCCGATGCCGAGCTGTTCGTGCTGCTGGCCGAGGACCCGGCGGGCGACCAGATCACCCCGCAGCTGTTTGCGCTGGAAGAGGGGCCGTTCGTGATGGGCTTCGACCGCGAGGAACGGCTCTCGGCCTTCACCGGCGCGCCCGCGCCCTATGCGGCGCTGCCGGGGCGGGTGGTGGTGCGGATGCTGGCCGGGCAGGGGATCGGCCTGGGGCTGAACCTCGGCGTCGCGCCCTCGGAAATGCTGCTGCCGGCCGAGGCGCTGGTCTGGCTGGCGGCCACGCTGGACGCAGGACCGCAAGCGGTAGAGGCGGTGCCCGAGCGCTTCCATCCCCCCGCACAGCTGCCGCAGGCGCTGCTGACGGCGCTGGACGTCAAGCTGGCGCTGGCGGCCGGGCTGGCGGTGCAGGCGCTGCTGGCCGGCGTCAGCTATGCCGGCGGCCGGCGCGGCCATATGCTGGCCTTCCTGGGCGCCCGGCCCGAGGCGCATCCCGCGCTGGCCCATGCCGTGGCCGAGGCGCTGACCTTCTCGGGCGTCGAGGCGGGCGAGATCGACGTGACCTTCCTCGATCCCTCCAGCCCGGCCGCCCGCCAGATGGCGACCGTGGCGCTGCGCTTCGACCTGCCGCAACCGGCCGAGGAGACGGAGCAGGTGCTGTCCCCCGCCGCGCCGGGGATGGACCCGAAGCGGCCGCCAATCCTGCGCTGACCGCCGCAGCCGCCCCTTCCCCTTTGCCTTTTCCAAATATCCTCGGGGAGCGCGGGGGGCAGAAGGCCCCCCGCTCCTTCACGTCAGGGCGGTCCCCTCAATACCCCCGCCCGCGATCCACCAGATACAGCAGCGGCTCCCCCGCCTCCGCCCGGCGGATGTTGCCCGCCACCACCACCGAGGCGGTCTCGGGCCAGGTCTCGGCGGCGATATGCGGCGTCACTGTCACCTTCGGATGCGCCCAGAACGGATGCTCCGCCGGCAGCGGCTCCACCCGGAACACGTCCAGCGTGGCGTTGGCGAGGTGCCCGCTGTCCAGCGCCGCCAGCAGCGCGGCATCGTCGATCAGCGGGCCGCGGCCGGGGTTGATGACCACCGCGCCGGCGGGCATCGAGGCAATCCGCTCCGCATTCAGCAGGTTCTCCGTCTCCGCAGTATAGGGCATCAGCAGCACCAGGACCTGCGCCTCGGCCAGCGCCTGGGCCAGCCCCGCCTCGCCCGATAGGCAGCGGATGCCGGGCAGCGACTTCGGCGTGCGGCTCCACCCCGTCACGCGGAAGTTCAGCCCGGCGAGCATTCTCGCGCAGGCGCTGCCAAGCTCTCCCAGCCCCAGCACTGTCACCCCGCGCGACCGCGCCGGGCCGGGTGCCGTCTCGGGCCTCCACACGGCATCCCGGTTCAGGATATGCCGGTCCATCCCCAGATGGTGCCGCAGCACATGGCCGGTCACATATTCCACCATGCTCTCGGTCATCGCCGGATCGACCATCCGGCACAGCGGCTGGGTCAGGGTCGCGTTGCCCACCAGCTTCTCGACCCCGGCCCAGAGGTTCAGCACCGCCTTGGCGCCGGTAAACGGCGCAAAGTCGCTGACATCGCCGCCATTCGCCACGATCAGGTAATCCACCGCCGCGGGATCGGCAGGGGCGGCCTCGCTCACCGCCGCCTCCACCCCGGCCGCGGCCAGCGCCTGCGCCAGCGGCTCCCGGTAGCGCGGCCACATCCGGGCGCCCGCGGCGAAATACACGTTGATCATCGGCTACCTCGGCTTGTGGATATGCGCGCTCTGCACCAGCCCGAAGGCCACCATCAGCACCATCATCGCCGAGCCGCCATAAGAGACCAGCGGCAGCGGCACCCCCACCACCGGCACCAGCCCCATCACCATCGACATGTTGACCGAGAAGAACAGGAAGAAGGTGCCGGCAATGCCGATGATCAGCAGCGAGGAGAAGCGGTCCTTGTTGTTCATCGCCGACACCAGGCAAAAGCCGATGATCAGCGCATAGAGCAGCAGCAGAGAGAAGGCGCCGATGAAGCCGAATTCCTCGGCCAGGGTGGTGAAGATGAAGTCGGTATGCTTTTCGGGCAGGAAGTTCAGCCGCGACTGCGTGCCCTGCATGAAGCCCTTGCCGGCCCAGCCGCCAGAGCCGAGCGCGATCTTGGCCTGGCTGATGTGATAGCCCGCGCCCAAGGGATCGGCCGCGGGGTCGAGGAAGGTGTCGATCCGCCGGAACTGGTAGTCGTGCAGCAGCTGCCAGGGCGTCCCGCGCGACGCCAGCACCGCTGTCACCAGCCCCACGCCGGCGCCGATCACCACCGCAAAGTAGATCCAGCTGACCCCCGCCGCGAACATCACGATGGCGCCGCCAAAGCTGACCTGGATCGCGGTGCCAAGGTCGGGCTGGGTCAGCACCAGCCCCACCGGCAGCAGGATCAGCACCGCCGGCGCCAGCACCCACAAGGGCCGCGAGACCTTCTTGACGTCGAGCCAGTCGTAATAGGCGGCAAGGAACATCACGATGGCGATCTTCATCAGCTCCGAGGGCTGCAGCATCATGAAGCCAAGGTTGATCCAGCGCTGCGCCCCCATGCCGACATGGCCGAAGAACTCCACCACCAGCAGCAGCGCCAGCGAGACCAGATAGGCCAGCGCCGCCATGTTGCGCCAGAACCAGATCGGCACGAAGCCGACGATGAACATCAGCGCGAGACCCACCGCAAAGCGCTTCATCTGCGGTTCGGCCCAGCGGCCGAGGTTGCCGCCCGCGACGGAATACAGCATCAGGAAGCCGGCCGAGGCGACGGCGGTCAGCAGCAGCACCAGCGGCCAGTTCACATACAGCACCTTGCGGATGCCGGTCGGCACGGTCTTGACGTTGTATTCAAGGTAGCTCATCGCGCGTCAGGCCCGGGTCGGGGTGGCGGGGGCGGCATCGGGCGCGATCAGCGGCATCGTGCTGCGCTGCTCCTCGATCTTCTTGCGCTGGCTTTCCGGGTAGGCAGTCAGCGGCGGCAGCCCGCCCGACAGCGCCTGCAGCAGGATGTCGCGCGCGATCGGCCCGGCGACGCCGGAGCCGCCCGAGCCATGCTCCACCACCACGCTGACCGCGACCCGCGGCGCCTCATAGGGGCCGAAGCTGACGAACAGCGCATGGTCGCGCCGGTTCCAGGGCAGCTGGTCGTTCGACACGACGCCCGCCGCGCGTTCGGCGGCGGTGATGTTGCGCACCTGGCTGGTGCCGGACTTGCCGGCCATGACCATCGCATCATCCACCACGCGCACGCCGTAAGCGGTGCCGCCGCGGGCGTTCACCACGGCGTGCATCCCGCGCCGCACCAGCCGCAGCTGGGCCTCGTCGAGGCCGAGGGACTCGCCGCCCCGGATCGGCTCCTCGACCCCGTCCATGGACCGCACCAGCCGCGGCACCACGGCCCGCCCGGTGGCGACCCGCGCCGTCATCACCGCCAGTTGCAGCGGCGAGGCCAGCACGAAGCCCTGCCCGATGCCAGAGTTGAAGGTGTCGCCCACCTGCCAGCCCGCGCCGCGGTTCTGCGCCTTCCAGTCCTTGGTCGGCATCAGCCCCTCGGCCACCGCCGACATCGGCAGGTCATGGGCGATGCCCAGCCCCAGCCGGCGGCCCATCTCGCTGATCTTCTCGATCCCCACCCGCTGCGCGATCTCGTAGTAATAGACGTCGCAGGAATGCTGCAGGCTTTCCACCATGCCGACATTGCCATGCCCGCCGCGCTTCCAGCAGTGGAAGCGGCGGTTGCCAAGCTCGGTGAAGCCGCGGCAATAGACGGTCTCGTCGGCGCCGATGACGCCCGCCTCGAGCGCGGCCAGCGCCACCACCATCTTGAAGGTCGATCCCGGCGGATAGGTGCCCTGCACCGCCTTGTTCGCCATCGGCCGGTGGTCATGCTCCATCAGCGCGCGGTATTCCGGCCCGCTGATGCCGCGCACGAACATGTTGGGGTCATAGCTCGGCGCCGAGACGATGCCGAGGATATCCCCCGTCTCTACATCCATCGCCACCGCCGCGGCGCTTTCGGTGCCCAGCCGGGCCTGCATGTAGTTCTGCAGGCCGCTGTCGCAGGTCAGCTGCACCCGTGCGCCCTGCTGGCCCTCGCGGCGGTCCAGCTCGCGCATCACCCGGCCGCGGGCATTCACCTCGATGCGCTTGGTGCCGGCGCTGCCGCGCAGCTGGTCTTCCAGCTTGGCCTCGAGCCCCAGCTTGCCGATCTGGAAGCGCGGGATCAGCAGCAGCGGATCGGGGTTCTCCATCCGCGACAGGTCGTAATCGCTGGCCGGGCCGACATAGCCCACGACATGCGAGAAGTCGCCCTTGAGCGGATAATGCCGCGACAGGCCCACCTCTGGCGTGACGCCGGGCAGGGCCGGCGCGTTGACCGAGACGCGGCTGAAATCCTCCCAGGCCAGCCGGTCGGCCACGGTGATCGGCACGAAGGCCGAATGCTTCCTGGCCTCGGCCAGCGCGCGCGCGATATCCTCGGGCGTCAGCGGGATCAGCCGTGCCAGCCGGTGCAGCACCTTTTCCACGTCGCCCGCATCCTCGCGGGTGATGACCACGCGGTAATTCTGCTCGTTGCCGGCCAGCAGCACACCGTTGCGGTCATGGATCAGCCCGCGCGCCGGCGGGATCAGCCGGATGTTGATGCGGTTCTCCTCGGCCAGCAGCCGGTAATTGTCGGCCTGGTCCACCTGCATCTCGTGCATCCGCAGGCCCAGCGCCGCGACCAGTGCCGTCTGCGCCGTGCCCAGGAACAGCGCGCGGCGGGTGATCTTGCGGGCGCTTTCCGCGGTATCCTTCGGCGAGCGTCTCATGCCCGGCTCCTCATTCCGTCCAGCTCGCCCGGCGCGCGCAGACCAAGCGCCAGATGCGAGGCGGCCACCACCAGTGGATAGGCCGCGACCGTCGTCAGCAGTTGCAGCAGCGTCGGGCCAAGGCCGGTCTGCGGCACCATCACCAGCGCCAGCACCAGCCGGTTGGCCAGCAGCATGATCGCCATCACCGCGGTGACGGTGGCCCATTCCGCCAGGAACGGCAAGCCGCGCATGGCCCCGGCCCGGTCGCGCAGGAATTCCGACCCCAGCAGCACGAACAGCGCCCAAAGCCCGGGCGGGCGCATCGCCAGCATGTCCTCGATCACGAAGACGGCGACGATTGCGAGGGCCGGCACGAAATCGGGCCGCCGCAGCACCCAGGCGAAGGTGATGCACAGCATCAGGTCCGGCCCCGGGATGCGGGCGGGCAGGGTGGACAGCGGCAGCAGCCGCAGGAACAGCAGCAGCGCGGCCAGCGCCACGAACAGCGCGCGATAGGTCCAGCGGCGGGCGGTGACGGGGTCGATCATCCACCCGTCTCCGGTTCCGGGGCGGGGGCGGCGGGCGCCTCTGCCACCGGCAGGGCCGGGGGCACTTCGGGCGGGATCAGCACGCCGGCATCGGTGATGCGCTCGGCCGGGTGGCTGCGCAGCACGCGCAGGAAATCCAGCCGCTCGTAATCCGCCGCCATCCGCACCCGCAGCCGGCGGTCGGCGCCCTGCGCCACCTGGCCCACCAGCAGCCCGGCCGGGAACACCCCGCCATCGCCGGAGCTCACCACCCGGTCGCCCGGGCGCACCTGCTCGGGGCTCTCCAGGAACTCCAGCGGCGGTGCCGAGGAGTTGTCGCCCGCCAGCATCGCCTTTTGCCCCGAGGGCTGCACCGTCACCGGAATGCGGCTGGTGCTGTCGGTCAACAGGATCACCCGGCTGGTGGTCTTGCCCACGCCCGAGATGCGGCCCACCAGCCCCAGCCCGTCCATCGTCGCCCAGCCATCGACGATGCCATCGCGGCTGCCGACGTTCAGCAGCACCGACTGGCGGAAGGGCGATCCCGAATCCGCCAGCACCACGCCGGACACAGAGGTCAGCTGCGGATCGAGCCGCACCTGGTTCTGTGCCAGCAGCTTGGCGTTCTGCTGTTCCAGCTGCACCGCGGCCTCTTTCCAGGCCTTCATCTGCTGCAGCTCGCGCTTCAGCTCGGTGTTCTGTTCGTAGATGCGGGCATAGGAGCGGAAGCCCTCGACCATGCCCACCGCCTTGGTGACCGGCAGCAGTGCCCAATCCATGTTGGGCACCACCTTGTCCACCAGCGCGGCGCGGAAGCGTTCCACCCGCGGGCTGTCGATCCTCCACAGCAGGAACGTCGCCGACAGGGCCAGCGCGAGCACCACGATCAGGATGCGTCGCACCGGCCCGGCAAAGTCGATCTCGGCGTTGCGGTCTCTGGCCACGTGTGGTCCCCGTGTCGGTCGTGTCAGGTGCCGGCGTGGCCCTGGTCGGGGGCCTGGCTCAGCTGTCGTAATCTATCACATGCCGAAGCTGCTTCTCGTATTCCAGCGCCTTGCCGGTGCCCAGCGCCACACAATTCAGTGACTGGTCGGCAATGGAGATCGACAGCCCGGTCTGCTCGCGCAGCGCCAGGTCAAGATCGCCCAGCAGCGCGCCGCCCCCCGTCAGCATCACGCCGCGGTCGACGATATCGGCCGCGAGGTCGGGCGGGGTGGCTTCCAGCGCGATCATCACCGCCTCGCAGATCGACTGCACCGGCTCCGCCAGCGCCTCGGCGATCTGCGCCTGGTTGATCTCGATCTCCTTCGGCACGCCGTTCAGCAGGTCGCGCCCGCGGATCAACATGCTGGCGCCGCGCCCGTCATCGGGCATCCGCGCCGTACCGATGGATGTCTTGATCCGCTCGGCCGTGGCCTCGCCGACCAGAAGGTTCTGGTTGCGGCGCAGATAGCTGATGATCGCCTCGTCCATGCGGTCGCCGCCGACGCGGACCGAGCGGGCATAGACAATGTCACCGAGCGAGAGCACCGCGACTTCCGTCGTGCCGCCGCCGATATCCACGACCATGCTGCCGGTGGGATCGGTGATCGGCATCCCGGCGCCGATGGCGGCCGCAATCGGTTCCGCGATCAGCCCGGCGCGGCGGGCGCCTGCCGACAGCACCGACTGGCGGATCGCCCGCTTTTCCACCGGCGTCGCGCCATGCGGCACGCAGACGATGACCTTGGGCTTGGTAAAGGTGGTGCGCTTGTGGACCTTGCGGATGAAATGCTTGATCATCTCTTCGGCAACGTCGAAGTCGGCGATGACGCCGTCGCGCATCGGGCGGATCGCCTCGATGCTGCCGGGCGTGCGGCCCAGCATCAGCTTGGCGTCTTCGCCGACGGCAAGCACCTGCTTCTTGCCGTCCTTTACGTGGTAGGCCACCACAGAGGGCTCGTTGAGGATGATCCCCCGCCCCTTGACATAGACCAGCGTATTCGCGGTCCCAAGGTCAATTGCCATGTCCGACGAGAACAAGCCCCCAAACCATCCCATGTGTTATTTCCTGCTGCCAGCCCCGCCGGCCCGCGACTCGCGTTCCGCGCGGACCGAGGCTCCTTATAGGCAGGCGCGGCGCAGGGCGAAAGGCCCCGCGCCGCGCCCGTCGGCGGCAATTCGCGCTTGTGATGAGGGTTTAGCCCGCCGTACGGTAGCTGACCGCCTTCACATCGGCATCGGGCGCGCTTTTCTCGCGCCGGACCCGCAGCCGGTTCAGCGCCCCGACATAGGCCTTGACGCTGGCCAGGATGGTGTCGGTATCGGCGGCCGAGCCGGTGACGATGCGGCCGTTCTCCTCCATCCGCACGCTGACGGTGGCCTGCGCATCGGTGCCTTCGGTCACGGCATGGACCTGGTAGAGCTGCAACCGCGCCTCATGCGGGAACAGCGCGCGCACCGCCTTGAAGGCGGCATCGACCGGCCCGTCGCCGGTGGTCGCGGCCGATTTCTCCTCGTCCCCGACCAGCATCCGCAGCTCTGCCGTCTGCGGGCCCTCGGTGCCGCACACGACGCGCAGGAACTTGACCTGCAGGTAGTCGCTGTCCGTGTTCGCGGCACTGTCGGCCATCAGCGCGATCAGGTCGTCGTCGTAGATCTCTTTCTTGCGGTCGGCCAAGGCCTTGAAGCGCACGAAGACGTCGTTCAGCTGGTTGTCGCCCAGCTCGATCCCGAGGTCGCCCAGCTTCGAGCGCAGCGCCGCCCGCCCCGAATGCTTGCCCATGGCGATGTTGGTCTCGGTGATGCCGATATCGGCCGGGCGCATGATCTCGAAGGTTTCGACATTCTTCAGCACCCCGTCCTGGTGGATGCCGCTTTCATGCAGGAAGGCGTTCTTGCCCACCACCGCCTTGTTGAACTGCACCGCAAAGCCGGAAACCTGGCTGACGCGGCGCGACAGGTTCATGATCTTGGTGGTGTCGATGCCGGTGCGGTAGGGCATGATGTCATGGCGCACCTTCAGCGCCATCACCACTTCCTCCAGCGCGGTATTGCCGGCGCGCTCGCCCAGCCCGTTGATCGTGCATTCGATCTGCCGCGCGCCCGCCTCCACCGCCGCCAGGCTGTTGGCCGTCGCCATGCCCAGATCGTTATGGCAATGGGTGGCGAAGATCACGCTGTCCGCGCCCGGCACCCGCTCCAGCAGCATCCGGATCAGCGCGGCGCTTTCGCGCGGGGCGGTATAGCCCACCGTGTCGGGGATGTTGATGGTGCTGGCCCCGGCCTTGATCGCGGTTTCCACCACGCGGCACAGATAGTCATGCTCGGTGCGCGTCGCGTCCATCGGCGACCATTGCACGTTGTCGCAGAGGTTGCGGGCGCGGGTGACCGTTTCATGGATGCGCGTCACCATGTCGTCCTGGCTCAGCTTGGTGATGTCGCGGTGCAGCGGCGAGGTGCCGATGAAGGTATGGATGCGCGGCTGGCGGGCATGGCGGATCGCCTCCCAGCAGCGGTCGATATCCTTGTCATTGGCGCGGGCGAGGCCGCAGATCACCGCGGTCTTCGCCTGCTTGGCAATCTCGCTGACGGCGGCGAAATCGCCTTCCGAGGCGATGGGGAACCCGGCCTCGATGATATCTACGCCCATCTCGTCCAGCAGCGCCGCGATCTCCAGCTTCTCGGCATGGCTCATGGTGGCGCCGGGGGATTGCTCGCCATCGCGCAGGGTGGTGTCGAAGATCAGCACGCGGTCGTCGGCGGCGGCCGGAGCAGCGGTCTTGGTCATGTCGGTCATCGGAGGTCTCTTTCAGTCTGCTTCTGTCTGGGGTCCGGCGCTTGTCACCTCCGAGCGGTCGCGCCGAAAGGCACGCTCAGAGGCGGCTAAGAAGCAGCAGGCCACGGGGGAGCAGGGCGCGGATCGCGCAAGGGGTCGAGGTGATGTGCATGTCCCGTGCCATGGCGGGGACTATAGGGGGATTCGGGGAAAGGAAAAGGGGGGTTTTGCGCCTCGCCTTTTTCTTCCGGCGCGATCAGGCGGCTTGCCAGTGGCAAGCCGACCGCGACGGTCGCCCGAAGGCGCAAGCCGCAGGGCGAGGGGGGGTGAAGCTTGGTCCGAAGGGTGCCAAATTCTGATGGGACCGCCCCGGTGGGCACGTATGTGCCCGCCAAGGGGGGGCGGGCACATCAGAATTTCGTCGACGGCCGAAATTCTGAAGAAGGCCGGGGTAGCGCTTGGGGCTCAGGAGCACCAGCCGAACCCAAGGCACTCACCCGGCTGGTGTGATTGCCAGAACGCCCCGGCATTGATCCACGCCCCACTCCCCCACGTAAAACCCGAAACCGGGAGCAACACATGCGGTCACTCATCATCGGCGCCTCGGGCGGCATCGGCGCGGCCCTCGTCAAGGCGCTCGCCAGCAAAGGCGAGGTCGTCGCCCTGTCCCGCGCCACCCACGGCCTCGAGATCACCGACGAAGCCTCGGTCGCCGAACACCTCGGCGCCCTCGCCGGCAGCTTCGACCTGATCTTCACCGCCACCGGCGCCCTCGGCACGCCCGAAAAGGCGCTGCGCAGCCTCACCGCCGGTGAGCTCCTCTCGCAGGTGGCGATCAACGCCCTCGGCCCGGCGCTGGTGCTCAAGCACTCCCTCCGCCTGATGCCGAAGGACCGCCGCTGCGTCTACGCCGCGCTCTCGGCCCGGGTCGGCTCCATCGGCGACAATTCCCTCGGCGGCTGGCATTCCTACCGCGCCTCCAAGGCCGCGCTGAACCAGCTGCTGCATGGCGCGGCGATCGAGATCGCGCGGACCCACCCGCAGGCCATCGTCGCCGCCTTGCACCCCGGCACCGTGGACACGCCCTTCACCGAAGGCTACGGCCATGAGAAGCACAGCCCCACCCGCGCCGCGACCGACCTGCTGGCGGTGCTGGACGGGCTGACCCCGGCGCAATCGGGCGGGTTCTTCGACTATTCAGGTGCGACCGTGCCTTGGTGAGCGCGCAATTCCCGAGTCATTTTCTATGCATATGACATATGCATAGGTTCTGCATGGGGTCTGCATAGCCCGGATCAGGCCTGAACCGCCCCCACACCTCGCCGCCGCGACAGCCACAGCGCGTTGCCGGTGATCGCCGCCAGCAGCAGCGCGCCGCCCGCAAAGGTGCCCACACTCGCCGTCTCGCCCAGCAAGGCCCAGACCCAGAGCGGCGCCAGCAGCACCTCCACCAGCCCCAGCAAAGCCAGTTCCCCGGCCGGAACCGCCCGGCTTCCGGCGGTATAACAGGCCATCCCGAACCCCAGCACCAGCGCCCCCATCGCCATGGCGATCAGGGCATCCTTCACCGGGACCAGTACGCTATCCCCTTGGCCCCACAGCACAATTGCCGCCACCGCCATCGAGGCGAGCCCGCCGAGGAACACCCCCGAGGCCAGGTCCAGCGCCCGCGCATGACGCACCGCCAGCGTGAAGGCCGAGAACCCGGCGGCCGAGACCAGCGCCGCAATGTTGCCATCGCCTGCGCCAATCGCCAGCCCCTCGCGCACCATCACGAAAATCCCCAGCGATGCCAAGGCGATAGCCACCCATGTCGCCGGCTGCACAGGCTCTTTCAGCACCGGCCAGGCGAGAATCGCGGTAAACAGCGACGCCGCGGAATAGAGGAAAATCGCATTGGCCACCGTCGTCGCCTGCAGCGCATAGATCGCCCCCGCAAAGGCCGCCACCAGCCCCGCCGCCGCAATCGCCCCCGCCCAACCGCTTGATTTCAAACGCGCAAACGGCGCCCCGCCCGAGCGGCGCGACAGCACCCAGAACAGCACCGGCACCATCCCGGCCGAGCGCCAGAACAGCACCTGCCAGGTATTCGCCTCGTCGATCAGCCGGATGATCAGCCCCATCAGCGACCACAGCACCCCCGCCAGCACGACAAGGCCGATCCCGGCCCGGTAGGTCACTGGCTGCATGGCGGTCTCCGTGGCGATGTCCCAAGCAGCCTCGCGGCAGCGCAGCGCCCCGTCTGTCCCGCCCGCGCCGCGCCCATGTCGGGATCAGCCCTCGCGCAGCCATCCCGGCGCGTAGGTCACCGTCTCGCAGCCCGCAAACCGCGCCAGCCGCAGCAGTTCCGCCTCCAGACGCGCCAGCCTTTTCCGGCCAAATTTCACCGTGTTTTCAGGCCACAAGGCCGCGACCTGCAACTGCCCCTCGGCCCGTTTCGCCCGCGCATCGATGCGCCCCACCAGCCGGTCGCCCTCCAGCAGCGGGAACACGTAATAGCCATAGCGCCGCTGCGCCTCGGGCACGAAAATCTCGATCCGGTAGTGAAAGCCGAACAGCCGCTCCGCCCGCGCCCGGTCGCGCAGCGCCGGGTCGAAGGGTGACAGCACCCGCAGCCGCGCCGGTGCCTCAGGCAGCGCCGCAGCCTCGGCCACCACCCCCGGCCGCGCGAAACAGCGGCGCAGCGCGCCGTCGGCCCCCTCCACCGCGATCTCCTCGATCTGCCCCCGCGCCAGCGCCGCCGCGCACCAGGCCTTCGCCTCCAGCGGTGTCACCTTGGCCCAGAAGGCCGCAATCTCGCCCGATGTCGCAAAGCCCAGCCGGTCCAGCGCGGCATTGCAGGCCCAGTCGATGGTTTCGGCCTCTGGCAGGTCCGCCGCCTCGGGATAGACCCGCTCGGCCAGATCATAGACCTTGGCGAAGTTCTCGCGCCGGCAGACCGCCAACTGCCCGCTGCGCCACAGGAATTCCAGCGCGGTCTTGGAGGGATGCCAGTTCCACCAGCCCGGCCCCTCGCCCTGGGGGCGCTCTTCGCCAAGGCTCACCTCGCCGCTGATGACCGGGCCATTCGCGGTGATATGGGCCAGGATATCCGCCAGCCGCGCCTCGAATTCGGGGCCCTGCCAGCTGCGATAGCGCTCGCGGATGCGCGCCGCGTCGCGCAGGAAGCGCAGCCGCCAGTGGGGCAGGAAGGCGGTGGGGATCACCGCAGCGTCATGGGTCCAATGCTCGAAGAGGTCGCGGCGCTTCTCCAGCAACGGGCGCAGGTTTTCCGGCCGGTAGGCGGGGCGGCGCGACCACAGGATCATGTGATGCGCGCGTTCCACCGTGTTGACGCTGTCCACCTGCACGAAGCCAAGGCGCTCGATCAGCGCCAAGAGGTCATCGCCCTTCGCCGGCCCCGCGGCCGGCTCTGCCAGTGCGTGCCGGTGCAGGAACAGCCGCCGCGCCTCGGCATTGCGCAGGACCGGGGTCACGTCAGCCCCAGGTCCGGTCCAGCACCGCCAGCCAGTTCTTCCAGGCCAGCTTCTCGATCAGCGCCTCGCCATAGCCATGGGCGCGGAAGGCATCCAGCAGGCGCGGCAGGCCCGCCACGTCGCCGATGCCCTGCGGGATCGTCGCGCCGTCGAAATCCGACCCTAGGCCGAGGTGATCCTCCCCCAGCACCGACAGCAGGTGGTCCATGTGGCGCAGCACCGGCTCCCAGCCGATATCGGCGCTTTGCTTGCCATCCTCGCGCAGGAACGAGGTCGCGTAGTTCAGCCCGACCATGCCGCGGCTTTCGGCGATCATCCGCAGCTGACGGTCGGTCAGGTTGCGGGTGGAGCGGGTGACGGCATGGGCGTTGGAATGGGTGGCGACCAGCGGCGCATCCGAGAGGGCGGCGACATCGTTGAAGCCGGCCTCGTTCAGGTGGCTGAGGTCGAGCATGATTTTCAGGGCGTTGCATTCCTTGACCAGCCGCTTGCCCGCGTCGGTCAGCCCCGGCCCGGTGTCCGGCTCGCCCGGAAACCGGAACGGCACGCCATGGCCAAAGACCGTGGGGCGCGACCAGACCGGGCCAAGGCTGCGCAGACCCAGGCCATGCCAGACATGCAGCGCATCCAGATCCTCGCCAATCGCCTCGGCACCCTCCATGTGCAGGATCGCGGCTATCTTGCCGGCGGCCATCGCGGCGCGGATGTCGTCTGTGCTGCGGCAGATCGCCAGCGCGCCGGTGCGTTCCATCCACATGAGATGCCCCACCATCGCCATCGCCACCGGCTGCGCTGCCGCATCGCCGATCAGGTCCGGCAGCGGCAGGTCATAGGGCGGGTTGTTCATCAGCGCCTCGTAATCCGGCGCGTCATGGGCCTTGGGCGAGGGGATGTAGACGGCGAAGAAGCCACCCACGAAGCCGCCCGCCTTCATCCGCGGCAGGTCGAGATGGCCCTTGCCCTCGCCGGTCAGCCAGATCGCCTCGCGGTTCGCAGGGTCGCGCAAGAGGCGCAGCAGGAAGTCATTGTGGCCGTCGAAGACGGGGGTCAGGGTCATGATGCGGCTTTCGTGTATCCGTGCGAGGCGGTGAGGAGTTGGCGGGTGTAGTCGGTGGTGGCGGCGCGGGCGCGCAGGGCTTCGCGGGTCAGTTCCTCGACCGCTTGCCCGTGCTGCATCACCATCAGCCGGTCGCACATATGCGCGACCACGGCGAGGTCATGGCTGACCATCACATAGGTCAGCCCGCGTTCGCTGCGCAGCCGGTCCAAGAGGTTCAGCACCTCGGCCTGGATCGAGGCATCGAGGGCGCTTGTCGGCTCGTCCAGCAGCAGCACCCGCGGCTCAAGGATCAGCGCCCGGGCCACGGCGACGCGCTGGCGCTGCCCGCCCGAGAGCTGGTGCGGATAGCGGAAGCGGAACGAGGGGCCAAGGCCGACATCGGTCAGCGCCCGTTCCACCCGCGCCTCGCGGTCGGTGAAGCCGTGGATCGCCAGCGGTTCCGACAGCACCCGGTCCACGGTGTGGCGGGGGTGCAGCGAGGCGTAGGGGTCCTGGAACACCATCTGCACCCGCCGGTAGAACTCGGCCCGGCGGGGGGCGGTGAGTTCGGCGCCGCCCAGCAGGATGCTGCCCTCGCTGGTCGGCGCCAGCCCGCAGATCGCCCGCAGCACAGTGGACTTGCCCGAGCCGCTTTCGCCAACGATGCCATAGCTTTCGCCCTCGGCCACCTTCAGGGTGACGCCGCGCACCGCCTGCACGGCATCGGGGCCATGCCCGAAGGTGACGTGCAGGTTCCGGATCTCCAGCGCCGCGGTCATAGCGCCCAACTCGCGTCGCGGGTCATCGTGGGCAGGGGGCGCGTGTCGTTGTCGATCTTGGGCAGGCAGTTCATCAATCCTTGCGTATAGGGATGCTGGGCGCGGTCAAGCTCGGACGCTTTCAGCTCTTCGACCACGCGGCCGGCATACATCACCAGCACCCGGTCGCAGAAACTGGCGACAAGTCGCAGGTCGTGGCTGATGAAGATCAGCCCCATGCCCCGGTCCGTCACCAGCGCGTCGAGGATGCGCAGCACCTCGATCTGCACGGTGACGTCGAGCGCGCTTGTCGGCTCGTCGGCGATCAGCAGGTCGGGCTCGGTCACCAGCATCATGGCGATCATCGCGCGCTGGCCCATGCCGCCCGACAGCTCGTGCGGATAGGCGCGGAACACGCGTTCGGGGTCGCGGATCTGCACCGCCTCCAGCATGGCCATCGCGCGGGCCTTCTTCTCGGCGCGGCTTGACCGGCCGTGAAAGGCCAGCGCCTCCATGATCTGGCGGCCGATGGTCATCACCGGGTTCAGGCTGAACTTGGGGTCCTGCATGACCATCGACATCCGCCCGCCGCGCAGGGCGCGCCATTGCTTCGGGCTGGCGCTGCGCAGGTCGATGCCGTCGAACTCCAGCCGTTTGGCAGTGGCGGTGCCCGGCGGCGGGGTCAGGCCCAAGAGGGCGCGGCCGGTCTGCGACTTGCCCGATCCGCTTTCGCCGACGATGCCAAGCCGCTCGCGGCCGAGGGTGAAGCTGACGCCGCGCACCACCTCGGACGGGCCCTGCCGCGTCGGGAAGGTGATGCGCAGGTCTTCGACTGTCAGAAGGGCGCTCATTTGCGGGCTTTCGGGTCAAGAACGTCGCGCAGGCCGTCGCCAAGGAAGTTGAACCCCAGCGAGACCACGAAGATGGCAAGGCCCGGCATCGTCACCACCCACCACTGGTCGATGATGAACCGCCGGCCGCCAGCAATCATCGCGCCCCATTCGGGCTGCGGCGGCTGTGCGCCAAGGCCGAGGAAGCCGAGGCCGGCTGCGGTGAGAATGATGCCCGCCATGTCCAGCGTCACCCGGATGATGACCGAGGACAGGCACAGCGGCACCACATGCCCCCAGATGATCCGCACCGGGCGGGCGCCCTGCAGGCGGATGGCGTTGATGTAATCGGTGTCGCGGATCGTCAGCGTTTCTGCCCGGGCAAGGCGCGCATAGGGCGGCCAGGAGGTGATGGCAATGGCGATGATCGCATTCTCGATCCCCGGCCCAAGCGCCGCCACGAAGGCCAGCGCCAGGATCAGCCGCGGAAAGGCCAGGAAGATGTCGGTGATGCGCATCAGCACGGTATCTACCCAGCCGCCGAAGTATCCGGCCGTGGTGCCGACCAGAAGGCCGATGGGCGTGGCGATCACCGCGACCAGCGCCACCACCATCAGCGTGATGCGCGAGCCGTGGACGAGCCGCGAGAAGATGTCGCGCGCCTGTTCATCGGTGCCCATCAGGTGCGTGCCCGAGGGCGGCAGCAGCCGTTCGGTCCGCAGATCGCCGCCCACGATCGGGTCATAGGGCGCGATGACATTGGCCAGCAGCGCGACGACGACCAGCGTCAGCACGATGGCGAGGCCGATCATCGCCAGCGGGTTGGCGCGCAGCGCCAGCCAGGTGCGGTAGCCTTGGCCCAGCCGGGCCTGGCGGCGCGAGGCGGGCTGTTCGGACAGCAGCCATTCGCGGCGGGAAAGGGTGGCGGTCATGTGCGGCGCCTCACGCGGGGGTCGAGGAGGGTATAAAGCAGGTCCGACAGCAGGTTCAGCCCGACGAAGACGGCGCCGATCACCAGCGTGCCGCCAAGCACGGCGTTCATGTCGGCGTTCTGCAGGCTGTTGGTCAGGTATTGGCCAAGGCCCGGCCAGGCGAAGACGGTCTCGGTCAGCACCGAGCCTTCCAGCAGCCCGGCATAGGACAGGGCGATCACCGTCACCAGCGGCACCGCGGCATTGCGCAGCGCATGGACCCAGATGATCCGCCATTCCGGCACGCCCTTGACCCGGGCGGCGATGACATATTCCTGCGCCAGCTCGTTCAGCATGAAGCTGCGGGTCATCCGGCTGATATAGGCCATCGAGAAATAGCCCAGAAGCGAGGCGGGCAGGATGATGTGCGAGAAGATGTTGCCGAAGGCCGCCCATTTGCCCTGCATCGCGGAGTCGAGCAGCAGAAGGCCGGTGGTGGGGGTGATGTCGTATTCAAAGCTGATGTCGATGCGCCCCGGCCCGGCGACCCAGCCGAGCTTGGCGTAGAACACCAGCAGGCCAAGCAGCCCCAGCCAGAAGATCGGCGCGGAATAGCCGATGAGGCCGACGACGCGCACCACCTGGTCGGCGAGCCGGCCCTGCTTGACGGCGGCCAGCACTCCCAAAGGCACACCAAGGATGGTGCCAAGGATCACGCCAAAGGTCGCCAGTTCCAGCGTCGCGGGAAACACGCGGATGATGTCGTCCATGATCGGACGCTTGGTCAGGAAGCTTTCGCCGAAATCGCCGGTGAACACCTTCTGCAGGTAGATCCAGAATTGCTGGACCAGCGGCTTGTCGAGCCCCAGTTCAAGATAGACCCGGTCATAGACGGTCTGGCTGGCGCGGTCGCCCACCACCGACAGCACCGGATCGACGGGCACGACGCGCCCGATCAGGAAGGTGACGAACAGCAGGCCCAGAAAGGTCAGCGCCACCGATGCGATCAGCTTGACGGCCTTCCACGCGAAGGGGAGGGCGCGGCTGCGCCCTCCGGTCTTGAGTGCTTCGGCCATCAGTCTTTGGTGACCATGGCGTAGGAGTTGTCGCTGAACGACGGCCCGATCACGAAGCCGCTGACGTTCTTGCGATGCGCCATCACCTCGATCTCCTGGAACATGATGACGAAGGGTGACACGGCCTGATGCTCTTTCTGCAGCTCGATATACATCTCGGCGCGCTTGTCCGCGTCGGCTTCCAGCACGGCGGCATCGGCTTTGGCGGTCATCTCCGGAATATCCCAGGCATTGCGCCAGGCCAGCGGCTTGGAGGCCGCATCATCCGAGTTGTCGGGGTTGCGCGCGAAGGTGTCCGCGTTGGTGTGCGGGTCCTGATAGTCCGGGCCCCACTGGCCGATATAGATGTCGTGGCTGCGGGCGCGGTACTTCGTCAGGGTCTGGCCGCCATCGCCGGGGATCAGCTCCAGCTTGATGCCGGCCTGCGCCATCGTGCCCTGGATCGCCTCGGCAAGGCTGGTGATCTCGGGGGTGTTGCGGGTGTCCATGGTGACGGTGAACCCGTCGGGCAGCCCGGCTTCCGCCAGCAGCGCCTTGGCCTTCTCGACGTTCAGGCTGTAGGGGTTTTCCTCCAGCACGCCCAGGAAGCCCTTGGGCAGGAAGGCCTGGTGAACGGTGACGCGGCCCTTCATCAGCGTGTCGGCGATGGTCTCGTAATCCACCAGCCATTTCATCGCCTCGGCGACTTCGGGCTTGGACAGGAACTCGTTCTTCTGGTTCAGGCCCATGTAGTAGATCGAGCCCTTGACGCCATCTTCCACCACCAGATCGGGGTTGGACGACATCGCGGTGATCTCGTCTGGGCCAAGGTCGCGGGCGATGTCGATATCGCCCTGTTCCAGCAAGATCCGCTGGGTGGCAGGTTCCGGGATGTGGCGATAGATGATGCGGGCCATGGCCGGCGCGTCGCCCGAATAGTTCGGGTTGCGCTCCATCACGACGGCCTCGTTGGCGCGCCATTCGCGGATCATGAACGGGCCCGAGCCGGCATAGCCGGTCTTCAGCCAGTTATAGCCGAAATCGCCGTCGGTCTCGTTCTCCATCACCAGCTTCTGGTCGACGACCGAGGCCACGTTGGCGGTCAGGCAATACAGCACCAGCGTCGGCGCATAGGCCTGGTCCATCTCGAATTCAAAGGTGTAGTCGCCGGTCTGGCGGATCTTTTCATCCACGTTGTCGGCGGTGAAGCCGAACTGGGTCAGGATGAAGGCCGGCGACATGTCGAGCTTGACGGCGCGGGTCAGCGAGAACACCGCATCGGCGGCGGTGATCGGGTTGCCGCTGGCGAAGGTCCGGCCTTCCTTGATCTTGAAGGTCAGCGTCTTGCCGTCCTCGGACACTTCCCAGCTTTCCGCGATCTTGCCGCTGATGTCCGACACGTTCATCGGGTCATAGCCGATCAGCGTTTCATAGCTGTTCCCGGCGATCTCGCCGGCGGTGAATTCAAAGAGTTCGGCAGGGTCGAGCGAGATGACGTCGTCGATCGACCAAGCCATGATCAGCGTATCGGCGGGGGTCTCGGCCCAGGCCGTCGGCGCGGCGAGGGCGGTAAAGCTTGCGACCGTGGCAGCGAGCCACTTCGACTTGTGGAACATGGATGCATCCTCTGTTGGACTGGCTCGTCCCCGCGACCTTCAGGGCGTCGGGCGGCACGGGCATGATTAACCGCTTGGTAAAAAATGAAGTCAAGACCTGCCGCCCGGCGATCTGCCGCATTTTGCGGCAATACGCCGCACAGGCCGGATGCCCGCGCCAGACTGCCCGAAGCTTCGGCAGCGGCGAAACGCAGGGTCAGGGCTCAGGTGACGATCCGCACCGGCGCGCCCTTGTAGGCGGGGGTCTTTGACGCGACGTCATGCCAGTCCAGCGGCACCAGCGGGTTCGCTTCGGGGTAATAGGCGGCGACGCAGCCATCTGGCAGGTCATAGCCGGTGACGCGCATCCCGGGCAGGCTGCGCTCCACGCCGTCCTCGACCGCCGAGACCAGCGTGACGCGCTGGCCCTCGTGCAGCCCGGCGCGGGCCATCTCGCCGGGGTTCATCAGCACCACCATCCGGTCGCCCTCCAGCCCGCGCAGCCGGTCGCGGAAGCCGTAGATCGTGGTGTTGAACTGGTCGTTGGAGCGCAGGGTGATCAGCGTGAACACCGCTTCCCCGGGTTCGGCGCCAAGCGCGCTGAGCGTGGTCGGGGTCGTGAACTCGGCCTTGCCGCTTGCCGTCTTCCACTCGCGCTCGCGGGCAGAGTTGCCGCGGTAGAAGCCGCCGGGGGTCAGCATCCGCGCGTTGAAGCTGTTGAACTCCTCCGGCCAGGTCGCTTCGATCAGGTCGCGGATGCGGCCATAGTCGGCGACCCAGTGGTCCCATTGCAGCTTCGGGTTTGACGCCAGTGTCGCCTTGGCCATCCCCGCCACGATGGCGGGTTCCGACAGCAGCTGCTCGGACGCCGGCGCGCGCCGGCCGACCGAGCCGTGGATATGGCTCAGGCTGTCCTCCATCGTCACCGTCTGCGGCCCGCTAGCCTGCCGGTCCTCCTCGGCCCGTACCAGGCAGGGCAGCAGCCAGGCGCCATCCCCCACCAGCACATGCGAGCGGTTCAGCTTGGTGGCGATCTGCACATTCAGCGAAAGGCCGGCCCAGGCGCCGTCGCTGCGGCCCTGATCCGGGATTGCACGGGCGAAGTTGCCGCCAAGGCTGACGAAACCGCGCACCGACCCGTCCAGCAACCCCTGCACCACGTCCACGGTGGTGCGGCCCTCATCCCGCGGCGGCTCGAACTCGAACAGCTCTGCCAGCCGGTCCAGCGGCACCAGCTCGGGTTTTTCGGATATGCCCACGGTGCGCTGGCCCTGCACGTTGGAATGGCCCCGAACCGGAGAGATCCCGGTGCCCGCCCGCCCGATATTGCCGCGCATCAGCAAGAGGTTCACCAGCATCTGCACGCTTTGCGAGCCATGGACATGCTGGGTCAGCCCCATGCCATAGATGCCGATGGTGCGGGGGCTTTTCGCGTAGATATCCGCCACCGCCTCCAGATCGGCCCGCTTCAGGCCGGACGCCGCCTCGATCTCGTCCCAGCCGGTGGCGCGGATCTTGGCCTCGAAGCTGGCAAAGCCGTCCGTATGCTCGGCGACAAAGCCGCGGTCGATGACGCCGCCGCCCAGATCATCCAGCGCGAAGAGATGCTTGCACAGGCCCGCAATCGCCGCGATGTCGCCGCCGGGGCGGACCTGCAGGTAATGATCCGAAATCGGCGTGCTGCCGCCGGTCAGCATCGGCAGCGCTTTCTGCGGGCTGGTGAACTCGATCAACCCGCGCTCGCGGACGGGGTTGAAGGTCACGATCCTGCAGCCGCGCCGCACCGCTTCTTGCAGCGGATGCAAGAAGCGCGGGCTGTTCGATCCGGTATTCTGGCCGAAGAACAGGATCATCTCGCAATGCTCGAAATCCGACAGCACGCAGGTGCCGACCGGCGAGCCGATGGCAGATTTCAGCGCCACGCTGGTGGTCTCGTGGCACATGTTGGAGCTGTCGGGCAGGTTGTTGTGCCCATAGACGCGCCCGAAAAGCTGGTAGAGATACGAGGCTTCCAGACTGGCCCGGCCCGAAGCGTAGAACACCACCGATTTCGGATCGAGGGCGCGCAGCCCGGCGCCGATGCCGGCAAAGGCTTCCTGCCATGTGCAGGGCACATAGTGGTCGGTGCCGGCATCGTATCGCATCGGATGGGTAAGCCGGCCGACCCGCTCCAGATCGTGATCGGACCAGCCCTGCAACTCGCTGACGCTGTGCTGTGCGAAGAACTCGCGCGTGCAGCGGTCGCGGGTCAGGTCCCAGATCGTCGCCTTGGCGCCGTTCTCGCAGAACTCTGCCAGATGCGGGTTCGGAGGCTTGGCCCAGGCGCAAGAGGTGCACATATGGCCGCCGGGCTTGTTCTGGATGCGCAGCGTATCCAGAACGGCAGGCGTCGGGCGACCCTTGACCAGCCAGCGCGCAACGCTGGACAGCGAACCCCAGCCGCCCGTGGGATGGTCGTAGAAGGGCGTATCCTCGCGCTGCCGGGTTTCGTCGCTGTCCTTCATGGCCGTCTCCCTCGGGCTGGGTTCGCAAGGGCAACTCTGGCCAAGGGCCAGTGTTCCCGGCAGGCAGGGTTGACCCTCGCCGCATTTGCTGGCCGTCTGGGCGTGCAAAGCGAAGGAGAGCGCCCATGCCAGACCAGCCCACCGCCATCGTTACCGGCCATTCCCGCGGCCTCGGCGCCGCCATCGCGGCCGAGCTGCTGGCGCGCGGCGCCCGGGTTCTCGGCGTAGCGCGCCAAGGCAATCCGGCGCTGGCGGCGGCCCATCCCGGCGCGCTGACCGAGGTTCCGCTCGACCTTGGCGATGCGGCGGCGCTGGCGGAGTGGCTGGCGGGGCCGATGCTGCGCGCCTTGGCAACCGGGGCGGGGCCGCTGCTGCTGGTCAACAATGCCGGCACGGTGGCGCCCATCGGTCCGACGGGAACGCTGGCCCCTGCCGCCATCGCCAAGGCGGTCGCGCTGAACGTCGCCGCACCGCTGATGCTGGCCGATGCGGTGATCGCCCTCGGCGGGGCGGACCGGCGCGTGCTGCACGTCTCCAGCGGTGCCGCCCGCACTGCCTATGCCGGGTGGAGCATCTATTGCGCGACCAAGGCCGCGCTCGACCATCACGCCCGTGCCGTGGCCGAGGATGCGCGCCCGGGCCTGCGCATCGAAAGCCTGGCGCCCGGCGTGATCGACACCGACATGCAGGCGGCGATCCGCGCCACGACCGAGGCGCAGTTCACCCTGCGCGCCCGCTTCGTGGGGCTGAAGCAGACCGGCGCGCTGGCAAGCCCCGAGGATTGCGCCCGCCGGCTGGTGGACCACCTCACCGGCGCGGGTTTCGGCACCGCTCCGGTGACCGACCTGCGCGATTTCGGCTGAGGCGCGCGTGCCCCCATTGGCCTGCGCCACCGGGGCCGCTATGGTCAGCGTCCCGCAGACAGGAAGCTGACCGCCATGACCACACCCGACCCGACCCGCCGCATCCCGCTTCTCATCGCCGGTGAAATCGGTGCCCGCGCCGATCAGGTGGCGCAGGCCATTGCGCTGCTCGATGGTGGCGCGACGGTGCCGTTCATCGCCCGCTATCGCAAGGAAGTGACCGGCGGGCTCGACGATACGCAGCTGCGCACCCTCGCCGAGCGGCTGGTCTATCTGCGCGAGCTGGAAGCCCGCCGCGCCGCGATCCGCGACTCGATCGCCTCGCAGGGCAAGCTGACGGCGGAGCTGGAGGCGGGCATTGCCGGCGCGGTGACGAAGGCGGAGCTGGAAGACCTCTACCTGCCCTACAAGCCCAAGCGCCGCACCCGCGCGATGATCGCCCGCGAGAACGGACTTGGTCCGCTGGCCGAAGCGATCCTGCAGGACCGGCGCGCCGATCCGGCGGCACTGGCGGCGGGATACATCAACGAGGCGGTGCCCGACGCCAAGGCCGCGCTGGAGGGTGCGCGCGACATCATCGCCGAGGGGCTGGCCGAGGATGCCGAGCTTCTGGGCCGGCTGCGTGCCCATATGAAGAAGGTCGCGGTGCTGTCGGCGCGGGTGGTGGAAGGCAAGCAGGCCGAGGGCGCCAAGTTCTCGGACTACTTCGCCCATTCCGAAAGCTGGGCCACCGCCCCCAGCCACCGCGCGCTGGCGATGCTGCGCGGACGCAACGAGGGCGTGCTGTCGCTGGATCTCGAGATCGACGCCGATGCCGCCCCCGGCACTGGCCCGGCCGAGGCCCTCGTGCGCGGCGCGCTGAAGGCCGGCGGGCAGCTTCCGGGCGATCTGTGGCTGGGCCAGGTGGCCGGCTGGGCCTGGCGCGTCAAGCTGCGCACCTCGCTGTCGCTGGACCTGATGACCGAGCTGCGCGAGCGGTCCGAGGCCGAGGCGATCCGGGTCTTTGCCCGCAACCTCAAGGACCTGCTGCTGGCGGCGCCGGCAGGGGGCAAGCCCGTGCTGGGCATCGATCCGGGCATCCGCACCGGCTGCAAGATCGCGGTGATCGACGCGACGGGCAAGGTGCTGGCGACCTCGACGATCTACCCGTTCCAGCCGAGGAACGACCTGCGCGGCGCGCAGGCGGAACTGGCGATGCTGATCCGCAAGCACGGGGTGGAGCTGATCGCCATCGGCAATGGCACCGCCAGCCGCGAGACGGAAAAGCTGGTGGCCGACCTTCTGGCGCAGCTGCCCGCGGGGCCGAAGCCGACCAAGGTGATCGTCTCCGAAGCGGGCGCCTCGGTCTATTCCGCCTCGGAACTCGCGGCGAAGGAGTTTCCGGGGCTGGACGTGTCGCTGCGCGGCGCGGTGTCGATCGCGCGCCGCCTGCAGGACCCGCTGGCCGAACTGGTGAAGATCGAACCCAAGAGCATTGGCGTCGGCCAGTATCAGCATGACGTGGACCAGCACCGGCTTGGCCGCTCGCTGGAGGCGGTGGTCGAGGATGCGGTGAACGCGGTCGGGGTGGATGTGAACACCGCCTCGGCCCCGCTGCTGGCGCGGGTGTCGGGGCTGGGGCCGTCACTGGCCGAGGCCATCGTCGATCACCGCGATGCCAACGGCCCGTTCCCCACCCGCCGCGCCCTCTTGAAGGTGGCTCGGCTCGGGCCGAAGGCCTTCGAGCAGGCGGCGGGCTTCCTGCGCATCCAGGATGGCAAGGAACCGCTCGATGCCTCCTCGGTCCACCCCGAGGCCTATGACCTCGCCCGCCGTATCGTCGCCGCCTGTGGCCAGGATCTGCGCGAGGTGATGAAGGACGCCACCGCGCTGAAACGGCTGGAACCGGCGGAGTTCGCCGATGACCGCTTCGGCCTGCCCACGGTGAAGGACATCCTTGCCGAGCTGGAAAAGCCCGGCCGCGACCCGCGCCCCGGCTTCAAGACCGCGAGTTTTGCGGACGGGGTGGAGGATATCAAGGACCTGAAGCCCGGGATGCTGCTGGAAGGCACGGTGACCAATGTCGCGGCCTTTGGCGCCTTCGTCGATATCGGCGTGCATCAGGACGGGCTGGTGCATGTCAGCCAGCTGGCGGACCGCTTCGTCAAGGACCCGCATGAGGTGGTGAAGGCCGGCGACGTGGTGAAGGTCCGGGTGACCGAGGTGGATGTGGCAAGGAAGCGCATCGGCCTGACCATGCGCAAGGAGGCCGCCCCGGCGGAGCCGCGCGCGCCGGCGCCGGGCGCACCCAAGCCCGGCCCGCGTGCCCCGATGGCGGCCGGGCCGAAGGCGGCTGCCGGCGGCGATGTCGGCGGCCTCGGCGCCGCGCTGCTGGATGCGATGCGCAAGCGGTGAACGGGCGGAGGGGGGCCGTCTGCCCCCCTCTTGCGGCCAGGGGCCGCAATTCACCCCCCGAGGATATTTCCGAAAAAGCAATGTGCATTTACGATTTGTTGAGTTTGTCGATGGATGCTGGACATACGGTACAGGCGGGGACGCCGATGACCGTGAAAAGCAAGGGCGCTCCGTTTCCCCCGCTGCTGCGGCCCGAGGCGGAGCGCCTCCTTGTCTTCTGCATGTTGCTTTTTCGGAAATATCCTCGGGGGTGAATTCGCGCGGCACGCGCGAAGAGGGGGCAGACGGCCCCCTCCCTCCGCCGGCGGCGTCCCTGCCGTTCAGCTTCCCCGCGGCTTGGCCCGCAGCGTCGGTTCGGCCAGCGTCGGGTCCTCGGGCCAGGGGTGGCGCGGGTAGCGGCCGCGCATGTCCTTGCGCACCTCGGCATAGGTGTTGGCCCAGAAGCCCGGCAGGTCCATCGTCACCTGCACGGGCTTGGCTCCGGGTGACAGCAGGATGATGCGCAGCGGGCGGCGCTTGGGGCCCACCACCGGATGCACCGTGACGCCGAACATCTCCTGCAGGCGGATCTCGATCCCCGGTGCCTCGCCGGCATAGTCGATGGGCACGCGGCGGCCGAGCGGGGTCTCAAAGTGCTCGGGGGCGAGGCGGTCCAGCAGCTGCTGGCCGTCCCAGCCGATCAGGGCCTTCAGGGCTTCGGTCAGGTCGAGGGCGCGCAGGTCGGCCTCGCTGCGCTTGCCGGTCAGGTGCGGCAGCAGCCAGGCTTCGGCGCTGTCCAGCAGGGCGGCGTCGGTCATCTCCGGCAGCTCTGCCCCCTCGGCGCGCAAGAGCTCCACCCTTGCGCGCAGGCGGGCGGCTCGGGGCGTCCAGGGCAGGCCGATCTGGCGCAGGCCGTCCAGTGCGGCGCGGGCGAGGGCCTCTGGCGGCGCCTCGGGCCAAGGGCGGTCGTCCAGCACCAGCGGGCCGAGGCGTTCCTGCCGGCGGGCGAGCACCCGCCCCTCGCGGCGGGACCATTCGCAATGGTCGTGCCAGGCGATCTGCCCGGCGAAAAGGCGGCGCAGGGCCGGTTCGCGGATCTCGACCGCCTGCCGCACGCCCGCCTCGCGCGCGTCGCCGTCAAGGTCGGTCGCCACGATCAGCCGCGATTGCGCCAGCGGGTCGGTGTCCTTGAGCACCGCGCCCTTGCCCCCCGACAGCAGGTAGCGCGGCGCCTCGCCCTTGCGGCGCAGGCCGATGCGGTCGGGATAGGCCAGCGCGGCCATCTCGGCCGGGGTGTAGGTGCCCCCTGAAGCGGGAGCCATCCGGGCCAGACGCTTCGCCTCGGCGCGGATGCGTTCCACCGTGCCGCGGTTCACAGGCCAGACGTGATCCGCCTCGAAACGCTTCGGATCGGCCACCGCCGCCAGCCGCAGGGTCAGGTCCACCGGCGCGCCCTTCAGCGGGTCGCGTTCGGCCAGCAACGCGGCCAGAGTCGCCGCCGGGGGCCCGGCAACGGCCAGCATATGCGCCAGACGGGGATGCGTCGGCAGCGCGGCCAGCGTGCGGCCATGCGGGGTGATGCGCCAGCCGGTGCCCCGGTCCTCCAGCGCCCCGAGGCCGGTCAGCAGCGCCTGCGCCTCGGCCAGCGCCGGGCCGGGGGGCGGGGTCAGGAAGGCCAGCGCCGAGGGCTCCGCGCCCCACAGCGCCAGTTCCAGCGCGAGGCCGGCGAGGTCCGCCGTCTCGATCTCGGGCGGGGGGAAGGCGGCCAGTGCACCCTCTTCCCCGCGCGACCACATGCGGTAGCAGATCCCTGGCGCCACGCGCCCGGCGCGGCCGCGGCGCTGTTCGGCCTCGGCCCGCGTCACCCGTTCGGTCACCAGCCGCGACATGCCGCTGCCGGGGTCGAACCGCGCCCGCCGTGCCCGCCCGCCATCGATGACCACCCGCACATCCTCGATGGTCAGCGAGGTTTCGGCGATGGATGTCGCCAGCACCACCTTGCGGCCCGAGGCGGCAGGGGCAATCGCCGCGCGCTGCGCCGCGAATTCCATCGCGCCGAAGAGGGGATGCACCGTGCAGCCATCGGGCAGGCGGCCGCGCAGCAGCCCCTCCACCCGCCGGATCTCGCCCTCGCCGGGCAGGAACACCAGGATGCCGCCCTCGGTCTCGGCTGCCGCTTCGGCCACCAGCGCCGCCACGGCAGGCTCGAAGCGCATGGTGCGGTCGAGCGGGCGCGGCAGCCAGCGCGTCTCGACCGGGAAGGCGCGGCCGTCGGAGCGGACCATGGGCGCGCCGTCCAGCAGCGCGGCCACGGGTTCGGCGTCCAGCGTGGCCGACATGACGACCAGCAGCAGATCCTCGCGCAGCGCGCCGCGGACCTCCCAGGCGAGGGCAAGGCCCAGATCGGCATTCAGGCTGCGTTCGTGGAACTCGTCGAAGATCAGCGCGCCGATGCCGGGCAGGTCGGCATCCGACTGGATCATGCGGGTCAGGATGCCCTCGGTCACCACCTCGATGCGGGTGGATTTCGAGACCTTGGCCTCGCCGCGGATGCGGTAGCCGACGCTTTGCCCTACCGGCTCGCCGAGTGTGGCCGCCATCCGCTCGGCGGCGGCGCGGGCGGCAAGCCGTCGCGGCTCCAGCATCACGATGCGGCCGCCGGTCAGCCCCGCCTCCAGCATCGCCAGCGGCACGCGGGTGGTCTTGCCGGCGCCGGGCGGGGCCACAAGAACGCAGCGGCCCTCCGCCTGGAGGGCCGCGATCAGCGCGGGAAGCGCTTCGTCTATCGGCAGCCGGTCAATCAAAGGCCTTTCAATCATTGGGGCCTTATCGCCGTTTCAGTACGCCTTTGCCATAGAGCGTATCCATCTGAACCTCGCCCACACGCAGCACGCCACTCTGCGCAGGGTTGTAGATCAGCCGGAACGGGAAGCGGGTCTTCTCGGCCATGTCCTTTTCCGAAAACCCCTCCAGCCGCCGGTATTCGCCGGCGCAGGTGATGCGGTCTCCCTGCATCACCGGGTTAGAAAGCTGCACCTGGCTGCGGCGCTTGCCGTCGAAGAGGGTCAGGCTCAGCTGGCAGGCCTCGGCCTCGGGCACGTCGCGTAGGGTGGCGTAGGCGGCGGTCATCGGATCGACGGTGCCGCCTTGCGTGGCCGGGTCTATATCCTGGTCCTCGGGCTTGCGGGGCGGATTGTAGACCTTCAGCTGCGGCACTCCGGCCCGGTACTCCATCAGCGATTCCGACTGCCGGCGCCCGGTATCGGCCGTTTCCTGATAGGTGCGGGGGGTGTAGCGGCTGCCGCTGACGCTGCCCGACACCTTGGCGTCATAGCGGATCTTCTTGATCGCGGCGAGGATGCCACTGCTTTGCAGCTTGCCCGAGGCGGCATAGCTCGCCCCTTCGATCGCGCCCGAGACCGAGAGCGTGCCGGCGCGTAGCCCGCGCAGATGCAGGTCGAAAATGGCGCTGTCCTGCTGGTCGGCGGCGGCGGGCGTGCTGCCGATTGCCAGCAAGAGCGCGGCGAGCGCGGGCAGGAGGCGGAGCAGGAAAGGGGCCATGGGGATTCTCGCTGTTGCGGGGCCGATACTCTGGACATATCCCGGGCGGGGGCGGCAAGACATCCCCGGGCCCGTCAACTCTGGGTGACAAGTCCGTTTGCAGGCACGTGGTTGCATGGGGGCGTGACATTTGCATGATGGGCGGCAGCATGAGGGGCGCCAGATGACGGGTCTTGAGGTGGCAGAACTGGCCCGCGGCGTGAGGGGCGGGGAACGGCGGGCGCTGGCCCGGGCGATCACGCTGGTGGAAAGCCGCCGCGCCGATCACCGCGCCGCGGCGGGCGAATTGCTGGATGCGCTGGCGGGCAGCGGGCGGCAGGCGCTGCGCATCGGGCTTTCGGGCACGCCGGGGGTCGGCAAATCCACCTTCATCGAGGCGCTGGGAATGATGCTGACCGCGCGCGGCCTGCGGGTGGCGGTGCTGGCGGTCGATCCCTCCTCGGCCCGCTCGGGCGGGTCGATCCTGGGTGACAAGACCCGGATGGACCGGCTCAGCCGCGATCCGCGCGCCTTCATCCGGCCCTCGCCCAGCCAGGCGCAGCTTGGCGGTGTCGCCCGCCGCTCGCGTGAGGCGGTGGCTTTGTGCGAGGCGGCGGGCTTCGACGTGGTGCTGATCGAGACGGTGGGGGTGGGCCAGTCGGAAACGCTGGTCGCGGGGATGGCGGACCTCTTCGTGCTGCTGCTGGCCCCGGGCGGCGGGGATGAGCTGCAGGGCGTCAAGCGCGGCATCATGGAGATGGCCGACCTGATCCTGGTGAACAAGGCCGATGGCGACCTGAAGCCCGCCGCCCTGCGCACCGTGGCCGATTATGCCGGGGCGCTGCGGCTGCTGCGCAAGCGGGTGCAGGATCCCGAGGGCTTTCCCAAGGCGCTGCCGGTTTCCGCGCTGGAAGAGGCGGGGCTGGCTGCCGCCTGGGCCGAGATGACGGCGCTGGCCGACTGGCGCCGCGCCAATGGCCATTTCGCGCGCGTCCGCGCCGAGCAGGCCCGCGCCTGGTTCGAGGATGAGGTGCGCCAGGGCCTGCTGGCGCGGCTGGAGCGGGACGCGGGCCTGCGCGCCCGGATGGCCGCCCTCGGCGACGCGGTCGAGGCCGGCCGCGCCGTGCCCTCGCGCGCCGCCGCCGAGGTGCTGGCGGCGCTGGAGGCGGCAGGCTAGGGGCGCGGGCCCTGCGGTGCTTGCTCGCGCTCTGTCAGCCCGTAGTCGCGCAAGCGCCTGTCCGGCCCCCGTGATCCGGCGCTGCGGCAGGCGCGGGTCTGCTACAACCATCTGGCCGGGGATCGCGGCGCGCAGCTCTACGACAGCCTCGTCGCGCGCGGCTTCCTGCAGCTGGCGGCTGAGGGGCTTCGCCTGACCGGGCCGGGCGCCGGCTTCGTTGCGCAGTTTGGCAACCTCGCTGCGCTGCAGGCCGCGCGCCCGCCGCTCTGCCGCGAATGCCTTGACTGGAGCGCGCGGCGCAGCCCCGGCAGCCGGGGGATCGCCTTCAGCGCCGAGGGCGCGCGCCGGTTCGGGTTGGCCTTTCCCGCCCTGCCTGCGGATGAATCGCTTGACGCCCGGCGGCTTTGCCCGTAATTGGCGCGGACGGAATTCGGGGCACCCTCGTGCGGCGCCCCTTTATGGTATGAAGCGGGCCGCTCTGCCGCAATGGCAACGGCCTGAAAACGAAGGATGAAACGATGTCGCGCGTTTGCGAACTGACCGGGAAAGGCCCGATGACGGGCAACAACGTGAGCCACGCGAACAACAAGACGCGTCGCCGCTTCCTGCCCAACCTGAACGAAATCACCCTGATCTCGGACGTTCTGGGCCAGTCCTTCCGGCTGCGCATCTCGGCGGCCGGCCTGCGCTCGGTCGATCACCGCGGCGGGCTGGATGCGTTCCTCGCCAAGGCGAAGGACGAGGACCTGTCCTCCAAGGCGCTGAAGATCAAGAAGGACATCGCCAAGGTCCAGTCGACCGCCGCCTGATCCTGCGATACTTGCAATAACTCGCGGCCTCGCCTTTCGGCGGGGCCGTTTGCGTTTGCGGCCGCCGCTGCATTTTGCCGCTTTGCCCACCCCGCCGTCCCCGGCTAGGATGGCTGCATGATCCGGCATCCCCTCAGATCCGTCCTTGTGCTGCTGCTGGCGCTGCTGCTGGCGCTGACGAGCCAGTCGCTCGCCACTGCCCGTGGCCAGACGCGGGCCGGCGAGGCGGTGGTGATCTGTTCAGGCGACAGTTTCGTCACCATCGAACTGGACGCGCAGGGCAACCCGGTCGGCCCCGCGCATCTGTGCCCCGACATGGTGCTGGCCTTCTTCGCGGCGATGGACCTGCCTCCGGTGGTGCTGCCGGGGCGCGAGGGCCGGACCGAGCGGGCGCCGCTGCCGCCGAGCCGCGCCGCCGCCTCGCAGGCCGCGCCGGCCGCGAAAGCCCGCGCGCCTCCTTTGGCGGTCTGACGCCTCACCGCTTTCAGACCCAAGCTTTCCAAGGAGTTACGCAATGCGCGTTCCCATGTTCAAATCCGCCGCGGCGGTTGCTGCCCTGCTGTCCTCGCTGATGCTGCCGGGCCTTGCCCATGCCGAGGGCGAGATCACCGTCACCGATCCCTATGCCCGCGCCTCGACCATGATGTCGTCTTCCGGCGCGGCCTTCATGGTGATCGAGAACCACACGGGTGCCGATGACCGGCTGGTCTCTGCCGCCTCGGACATTGCCGAGCGGGTGGAACTGCACACCCATGTGGCCGATGCCAATGGCGTGATGCAGATGATCGAGGTGCCGGAGGGCTTCGTGATCCCGGCCGGCGGCAGCCATGCCCTGCAGCGCGGGGCGGATCATGTGATGTTCCTCGGCCTGACCCGGCCGCTGGCGCAGGGCGACATCATCCCGGTGACGCTGACCTTCGAGACGGCGGGAGAGGTTGTCGTCGAGGTGCCGGTGGATCTGGAGCGCAAGCCGATGCATGGGCAGATGCAGGGGCAGGGCAAGATGCAGATGGGGGCGCCGGGCAACTGAGGCCGCGCTCGTGGCCGGCGCCGGGGGGCTGTCTGCCCCGCCCCAACAGTAAAGGCGGGGGGCTGTCTGCCCCCCGGACCCCCCGAGGATATTTGGAAAAGGCAAAGGGGAAGGGGGCTCAGGCCAGCAGGCTGTCGACCCAGGCGGGGACGAGCCGCGTGGCGGGGCCTTGGCGGGCCTCGTCGAACTCGGCCGTGAGGGCCGAGGGCTCGAGGTTCAGCTCCAGCGTCCGCGCGCCGGCACGGGCGGCGTCCTGGGCGAAGGCGGCGGCGGGATAGACCTGGCCCGAGGTGCCGATGGAGACGAAGAGGTCGGCCTCGCGCAGAGCGTCCCAGATCTGGTCCATGTGATAGGGGATCTCGCCGAACCAGACGATGTCGGGCCGGGTTTGGGGCGCGGCGCAGGCGGGGCAGGGGTCTTCGGGGGGCATGGCCGCGGGGGCCGGCCAGCGGTGGCCGCATTCGGCGCAGAGTGCGCCGGCGAGGCTGCCATGCATGTGCAGGACGTTGGACGCGCCGCCGCGTTCGTGCAGGTCATCGACATTCTGGGTGACGATCAGCAGATCATGCCGCCCGGCGGCCTGCAGCCGGGCCAGTGCCTTGTGCGCGGCATTGGGCTCTGCCGCGGCGGCGGCAGCGCGGCGGGCGTTGTAGAAGCGGTGCACCAGCGCGGGGTCGCGGGCAAAGCCCTCGGGCGTTGCCACATCCTCGATCCGGTGCCGCTCCCACAGCCCGTCTGCGGCGCGGAAGGTGGCAATGCCGCTTTCGGCAGAGATGCCGGCGCCGGTCAGCACCACGATCTTGTGCGGGGTGGCCATGCCCGTCAGCGGCAATACGCCTCGGCCCTTGCGCCGAAGTCGCGGTAGCGCAGCCAGAACGCCTCGTCCCGCGGGCGGCTGGACTGGCGCACTTCCTGGGCCTGATGCGGGTCGCGGAAGAACTTGGCGGCAGCCCGCTGATCGGCGCGCGACAGGGTCTGGTCGGCGACCTGCTGGATGCAGCCGCAAAGCTGTGGCGTCGCCTGTGCCCGGCCCGAGCCGAGGCAGGCCGAGGAGATCGGCCCCGCGGCGGCAGGTTCTGCGGAGAGCCCGGCAAGGAGTGCGGCCAGCGCGGCCGCAAGCAGGGTGGTTCTGGTCATGTCACTGCCCTTCATCCCGGCGCCGATGCCGGTTGTCCCGGCCTGATCGGTCGTGCGGCGCCCTGTTCGATGCGCGCAACTATGCCGATTCGCGGCGGATTTTTCAATCTCTGCCGCAGGGTTGCGCCAATCTGGCCACCGGGCGCAGCGGGTGGTGGCGCGCCTGGCAAAGCCCCCCGGATCTGGTGGTCAGCCGGCCGGCGCGGCCTCATACCCCGCCGCGGCCAGTGCCGCGATCACCGCCTCGGGCGCGGCGGCTGTCGTGATCTCGGCCTGCCGCGCGGCCAGATCGACCGTGACCGTGGCGCCGGCATCCAGCCCGGCCACCGCCGCCTCGACCGCGGCGCGGCAATGGCCGCAGCTCATCTCGGGGATGTTCAGGATCATTGTCGCCTCCATTGTGCCCAGCCTGCCCCTGCATCCCGCGTCCCGCGCCAAACGTCAACAGCGCAAGGCCGCGCAGCCCCGCCACAGCGCCGCTTGACCGCCGCGGCAAACCCGCTCATATGGCCAGCATGACCGAGCTTTCCCAGATCCGCAACTTCTCGATCGTGGCGCATATCGACCACGGCAAATCCACCCTCGCCGACCGGCTGATCCAGCTGACGGGGACGGTCGCCGCGCGCGACATGAAGGCGCAGCTGCTCGACAGCATGGATATCGAGCGGGAACGCGGGATCACCATCAAGGCCAACACCGTGCGGATCGAGTATCCGGCGAAGGATGGAAAGACCTATATCCTGAACCTGATCGACACCCCCGGCCATGTCGACTTCGCCTATGAGGTCAGCCGCTCGATGCGCGCCGTCGAAGGCTCGCTGCTGGTGGTCGATGCCTCGCAGGGCGTCGAGGCGCAGACGCTGGCCAACGTCTATCAGGCCATCGATGCCGGGCATGAGATCGTGCCGGTGCTGAACAAGATCGACCTGCCCGCCGCCGAGCCCGAGCGGGTGAAGGAGCAGATCGAGGATGTGATCGGCATCGACGCCAGCCAGGCGATCCCGATTTCGGCCAAGTCCGGCCTTGGCATTCCCGACGTGCTGGAGGCGATCGTGACCCGGCTGCCGGCCCCGACCGGCGACCGCGATGCGCCGCTGAAGGCGATGCTGGTGGACAGCTGGTATGACAGCTACCTGGGCGTTGTCGTGATGATCAGGGTCATGGACGGGGTGATCCGCAAGGGCGACCGCATCAAGATGATGCAGACCGGTGCCGTTTACGGCGTGGACAAGCTGGCGGTGCTGAAGCCGCAGATGGTGGATATCGCCGAGCTTGGGCCGGGCGAGATCGGCATCTGGACCGGCTCGATCAAGCAGGTGCGCGACACGCGCGTCGGCGATACCATCACCCATGAACGCCGCCCCTGCCTTGAGGCGCTGCCGGGCTTCAAGCCGGCGCAACCGGTGGTGTTCTGCGGCCTATTCCCGGTCGATGCCGCGGATTTCGAGCCGCTGCGCGAGGCGATCGAGAAGCTGTCGCTGAACGATGCCAGCTTCAGCAGCGAGATGGAAACCTCGGCCGCGCTTGGCTTTGGCTTCCGCTGCGGGTTCCTGGGCCTGCTGCATCTCGAGGTGATCCGCGACCGGCTGGAGCGGGAATATGACCTCGACCTGATCACCACCGCGCCTTCGGTCGTGTTCAAGCTGCACATGAAGGACGGCGAGGTGAAGGATCTTCACAACCCCGCCGACATGCCCGACCTGACCTTCGTGGACCATATCGAGGAGCCGCGGATCAAGGCCACGATCATGGTGCCCGACGAGTATCTGGGCGACGTGCTCAAGCTTTGCCAGGATCGCCGCGGCATCCAGCTGGACCTGACCTATGCCGGCAGCCGCGCGATGGCGGTCTATGACCTGCCGCTGGCCGAGGTGGTGTTCGACTTCTATGACCGGCTGAAATCGGTCACCAAGGGCTATGCCAGCTTCGACTACCAGATCAGCGAATACCGCGAGGATTTCCTGGTCAAGATGTCGATCCTGGTCAATGACGAGCCGGTGGATGCGCTGTCGATGATGGTGCACCGCGACCGGGCCGAAATGCGCGGCCGGGCGATGGTGGAAAAGCTGAAAGAGCTGATCCCGCGGCACATGTTCAAGATACCGATCCAGGCGGCCATTGGCGGCCGGGTGATCGCGCGCGAGACGCTGTCGGCGATGCGCAAGGACGTGACGGCCAAGTGCTATGGCGGCGACGCCACCCGCAAGCGCAAGCTGCTGGACAAGCAGAAGGCCGGCAAGAAGAAGATGCGCCAGTTCGGCAAGGTGGAAATCCCGCAAGAGGCGTTCATTTCCGCCCTGAAGATGGACGACTGAGCCCCGGCGCGGGGCTTGGCCCTTGTGCCGGGGGCTGCGAGTGCTTAACTCGTTGGTATGGGATTGTGCCTGCACCTGATTGCGACCTGTCCCGATGGCAACGGCCGGCCCCAGAGCCGACAAAGGCGCTTCGCCTTGGCCCGTGTCACGCCCCTTCCGGCAGGCAGCCCCGCCCCGCGTGCATCCGTGCCGCGCGCGCCTGCTTGCGCCGGAAGCCGGGCCCCGTTCTGAAAGGACGACCCATGAGCATGGAAGACCTGATCCGCGGCGAGAAAGTGTTCACCCCGGCGGCTCGGCCCCGGTTCAACGCCGATGCCATCACGATCGCCGTCCGCGCGCTGACCGACGACGCTACCGCGGCGCGCGAGGCGAAGACCGCCAAGCTGCGCACCGCCCGCCTGCAATACGAAGCCGCCGAGAAGGCGCAGAAGGCCGTAGAGCCGAAGAAGCCCGCCAAGAAGGCCGCCGCCAAGCGCGCGGCCCCGGCGAAGCCCGCCGTCTGACCCCATCGCTGCAGCGCCGGACGGGGGCAGGATTTGTCCCCGCCGTCATGTTTCTGAAACGTTCCCTCTGGACAGTGACCGCTCTGCGGATACTATATGTTGTGTTCAAGGTGCTGATCCCCGCTAGGGGTAAGGCATGGGAAGCCGGTGAAATCCCGGCACTGCCCCCGCAGCTGTAAGCGGCGAGCCAAGGCCGACGACGCCACTGGGAAACCGGGAAGGTAGGCCAAGGCCGCGACCCGCGAGTCAGAAGACCGACCCTGAACCGATATCAGCCACGGGCGGAGGGCCCGGTAGGGATGGTCCGTCGCGCGCGCCGCGGCGCCGTGTCTGCCTGCCTCTGTGCCCGTCCGCACCGGAGCAGAACCATGACCGTCACCGTCTATTCCAAACCCTCCTGCGTGCAATGCGTCGCCACCTATCGCGCACTCGACCAGCGCGGGATCGATTACAGCGTCATCGACCTTTCCGAAGATGCCGAGGCGCTGGACCGCGTCACTGCGCTTGGCTACCGGCAGGTGCCGGTGGTGGTGGCGGGCGGCGAGCATTGGGCCGGCTTCCGCCCGGACAAGATCGGCGCGCTCTGCTGAGGGTGCCATGGGCGGGCTCGTGTTCTTCTCCTCGGCCTCGGGCAATACCGCGCGCTTCGTGGAACGGCTCGGCCTGCCGGCGCAGCGGATCGGCATTCGCATGTCGGACCCGTTGCCCGTGCCCACACAGCCCAACCTGCTGATCTGCCCGACCTATGCCGATAACGAGGGCGGCGGCGCGGTGCCCAAGCAGGTCATCCGCTTCCTCAATGACCCTGGCGCCCGCGCCCTGCTGCGCGGCGTCATCGCCGGCGGCAACCGCAACTTTGGCCGCTTCTACGCCCATGCCGGCGACGTGATCGCCCGGAAATGCGCCGTGCCGCTGCTCTACCGCTTTGAACTCGCGGGAACCGATACCGATGTCTCGCGCGTCCGCGACGGGATTGCCGCCTTCTGGAGAGACCAATGCTCGACCGTTCCGTGACCGACACAACCGCGCCGCAGCTGGACCATCACGCGCTGAACGCGATGCTGAACCTTTATGACGTGAACGGCCAGATCCGGTTCGAGGCGGACCGGATGGCGGCGCGGGCCTATTTCCTGAACCACGTCAACCAGAATACCGTGTTCTTCCATAGCCTTGAAGAGAAGCTCGGCTATCTGCGGCGCGAGGGCTATTACGAGCCCGAGATGCTGGACCAGTATAGCCCGGCCTTCCTGCGCACGATCTTCGACGCCGCCTATGCGCGCAAGTTCCGCTTCCCGACCTTCCTTGGCGCCTTCAAGTATTACACGAGCTACACCCTGAAAACCTTTGACGGGAAACGATATCTCGAACGCTACGAGGATCGCGTGGTCATGGTCGCGCTGACGCTTGCGCAGGGTGACGAGGCGCTGGCGATGCAGCTGATGGACGAGATTATTTCCGGCCGCTTCCAGCCCGCGACGCCGACCTTCCTCAACGCCGGAAAAAAACAGCGGGGCGAGCTGATCTCGTGCTTCCTGCTGCGCATCGAAGACAACATGGAAAGCATCGGCCGCGGCATCAACTCGGCGCTGCAACTGTCCAAGCGCGGCGGTGGCGTGGCGCTGATGCTGACCAATATCCGCGAGGCAGGGGCCCCCATAAAGGGCATCGCCAACCAGTCCTCGGGCGTGATCCCGGTGATGAAACTGCTGGAGGACAGCTTCAGCTATGCCAACCAGCTTGGCGCGCGGCAGGGGGCGGGGGCGGTCTACCTGAACGCCCATCACCCCGATATCCTGCGCTTCCTCGACACCAAGCGCGAGAATGCGGATGAGAAGATCCGCATCAAGACCCTCAGCCTCGGCGTGGTGATCCCCGACATCACCTTTGACCTCGCCAAGCGGAACGAGGACATGTACCTGTTCTCGCCCCATGACGTGCAGAAGGTCTATGGCACGGCGTTCTCGGAGATTTCCGTCACCGAGAAATACGCGGAAATGGTCGATGACCCGCGCATCCGCAAGACCAAGATCAAGGCGCGCGAATTCTTCCAGATCCTCGCCGAGATCCAGTTTGAAAGCGGCTATCCCTATATCATGTTCGAGGACACGGTGAACCGCGCCAACCCGGTGGCGGGGCGGATCAGCATGTCGAACCTGTGTTCGGAAATCCTGCAGGTGAACGAGGCCAGCAGCTACCACGATGACCTGTCCTACGATCACCTCGGCACCGACATTTCCTGCAACCTCGGCTCGCTGAACATCGCCGCGGCGATGGATGGCGGCGATTTGGGCGGGACGGTGGAGGTCGCGGTGCGGGCGCTGACGGCGGTGTCGGACATGTCGGCGATCAACTCTGTCCCCTCGATCCGGCGCGGGAACGATGAAAGCCACGCCATCGGCCTCGGCCAGATGAACCTCCATGGCTATCTGGCCCGCGAGCGCATCCACTATGGCAGCGCCGAGGGGATCGACTTCACCAACATCTACTTCTGCACGGTGCTGTTCCATTGCCTGCGCGCCTCGAACGCGCTGGCGCGCGAACGGGGGCACGCCTTCCGGGGCTTTGAAGACTCGCGCTACGCCGATGGCAGCTTCTTCGACCAGTATGTCGGCGCCGACTGGCAGCCCGAGACCCCGCGTGTGGCGGAACTGTTCGCCAAGGCCGGCATCCCGGTGCCGACGCGCGAGGAGTGGGCGGCGCTGAAGGCGGCGGTGATGGCGCATGGCCTTTACAACCGCAACCTGCAGGCGGTGCCGCCGACCGGCTCGATCAGCTACATCAACAACTCCACCTCCTCGATCCACCCGATCACCTCGAAGATCGAGATCCGGAAAGAGGGCAAGATCGGCCGCGTCTACTATCCCGCGCCGTTCATGACCAATGACAACCTGGAATATTACCGCGACGCCTATGAGATCGGGCCGGATGCCATCATCGACACCTATGCCGCCGCCACCCGCCATGTCGATCAGGGCCTGTCGCTGACGCTGTTCTTCCGTGACACCGCAACCACGCGCGACATCAACCGCGCGCAGATCAAGGCCTGGAAGGCCGGGATCAAGACCATCTACTACATCCGCCTGCGCCAGATGGCCCTTGAAGGGACCGAGGTGCAGGGCTGCGTTTCCTGTTCCCTGTGAGGCTGACGATGAAAGACATGATGCCAAAGCGCGCCGTGCGCGCGGTGAACTGGAACCGGCTGGAGGATGACAAGGATCTGGAGGTCTGGAACCGGCTGACCGGCAACTTCTGGCTGCCGGAAAAGGTGCCGCTGTCCAACGATGTGCAAAGCTGGGCGACGCTGACCCCGGCGGAACGGCAGCTGACGATCCGGGTGTTCACCGGCCTGACGCTGCTCGACACCGTGCAGAACGCCGTGGGCGCGCCGACGCTGATGGCCGATGCCGCCACCCCGCATGAAGAGGCGGTGCTGTCCAACGTCGCCTTCATGGAGGCGGTCCATGCCCGCAGCTATTCGTCGATCTTCTCGACGCTGTGTTCGACGGCCGAGGTGGACGATGCGTTCCGCTGGTCCGAGGAGAACCCGCACCTTCAGCGCAAGGCGACGCTGATCCTCAATGAATACGCGGCAGGCGCGGACCCGCTGCACCGCAAGGTCGCGAGCGTGTTTCTGGAGAGTTTCCTTTTCTATTCAGGCTTCTACCTGCCGATGTTCTGGTCCAGCCGCGGCAAGCTGACCAACACCGCCGACCTGATCCGCCTGATCATCCGCGACGAGGCGGTGCATGGCTATTACATCGGCTACAAGTATCAGCGCGCGCTGGAACGCCTGCCCGAGGCGCAGCGGCAGGAGGCCAAGGACTTCGCCTTCTCGCTGATGTTCGACCTTTACGACATCGAGCAGCATTATACCGCCGAGCTGTACGACAGCGTCGGGCTGACCGAGGATGTGAAGAAGTTCCTGCATTACAACGCCAACAAGGCGCTGATGAACCTGGGGTATGAGCCGCTGTTCCCCGCGCAGGTCTGCGACGTGAACCCGGCGATCCTGGCGGCGCTGTCGCCCAATGCCGACGAGAACCACGATTTCTTCTCGGGCTCGGGTTCCAGCTATGTCATCGGCAAGGCGGTGGCGACAGAGGATGAGGACTGGGACTTCTGAGGCTCAGACCGCCCGCCCGACCAGATGCAGCACGGCGCCCGCGGCGCGGTGCTGCTTGGACCAGCGGATGAAGATGATCGAGGGGCTTGGCATCGCGCCCTTCTGCATCACCCCCGGCAGCGCGGCCAGCGTGGTGACGCAGCTGCGTTCCGCGTCGGTGGAGGCGCTGGAGACGATGGTGACCTCCAGATCCATCGGCACCCCGGCGCGGCGCAGGCCCGCGGTGAAGGCGCCCACCTTGCGCACCCCCATGTAGAGCGCGAGCGTGGTGCCGGGGCGCAGCATCTGGGCCCAGTCGGGATCGGGGTCGCCGGGGCGGCAGGTGGCGGTGGCCAGCATCAGCCGGTCGGTTGCCCCGCGTTCGGTCAGGGATCGGCCAAGGCTGGCGCAGGCGGCGCTGGCGGCGGTGATGCCTGGCACGATCTCTACCGCGATGCCGGCGGCGCGGGCGGCCTCCAGTTCTTCGGTGGCGCGGCCGAAGATGCCGGGATCGCCGGATTTCAGCCGCACCACGCGCTGGCCCTGCAGCGCGGCGGCGACGATCACCGCGTTGATCCGTTCCTGCGGCCAGTCATTCGCGCCGACCTCCTTGCCGACGAAGACCCGCCGCGCCTTGGCGCGGGCGAGGTCCAGCACCGCGGGGTCCACCAGCCGGTCATAGAAGATGACATCGGCCTGTTGCAGGTGCCGCAGGGCGCGCAGGGTCAGCAGGTCGGCCGCGCCCGGCCCGGCACCGACAAGCGCGATGGAGCCTTCGGGCTTGCGCCGGCGGGTCGTGAGGGCGGACAGCAGGGAAAGCAGGGTCATGGTCGGGGCTCCTCAGGCAGCATGGCGGAGGGGGCGGCTGGCCCAGAGGCTTTGCGCCAGCGACAGCGCATCTTCGGGGGTCTTTGCGCGGCCAAGGGTCATCAGCGCCAGCGCGGCGGTACCGGTGACGGTGGCGGTGGCGACGGGATCGGACAGGGTGCCGGCCCAGAGCGCGGCGAGCGCCTTTGGGTGGGAGGCGGTCTCGGGCGCGCGTTCGGCAAGGATCGCGGGGGCAGTGGTCTCCTCGGCCATCCCGCCGGACAGCTGGAACAGCAGCGTGTCCTTGGCCGGGTTCACCTCGAACTCGCCGCCGCCGCCCTTGAGGATGCAGGCGCGCGGCTGGCCCATCAGCGCCGAGGCCGCCTGTTGGAGCGGCCGGTAGGGCGGGTGGAACACGCCCTGCACCGCAGCGGGGGCGAGGGCCGGGTTCAGCACCCGCAGCACGGTGTTGATGCAGGACCGCAGCCCCAGAACCTCGCGCAGGCGCAGCAGGCGCATCGCATCGGTGCTGAAGGCCTCCAGCGGCAGGTAGGCGATCCCGTCGCGGTCCAGCAGCGCGGCGAGGCTGGCGCCCTCGGCCTCGGCGATGCCGGCAAAGGGCAGCGCGGCGCGGATATCGGCGCCGTCCGACTGGTGCGAGTTCCAGCCATGCAGCAGCACCCGCGCGCCCGTCAGTGCCACCAGCCGGGCCGAGAGCAGGAACCACGGCAGCCCCCGCGTGCGCCCGGCGGCGTAGCTCGGCCAGTCGAGATCGACGGCCGGCAGCGGCGGCAAGGTCTCGCGCAGTGCGGTTGCGAAGCCCGCGACCTCCTCCGCCACCTCGCCGCGAAAGCGCATCAGCATCAGCAGCGCGCCTAGGGCCTCGGGCGCGGCCTGCCCCGCGAGGATGATCTGCATCGCCTGCGTCGCCTCGTCCTGCGTGAGGTTGCGCGAGCGGCCGGGGCCGCGGCCGAGGATGCGCACGAAGGGCGCGAGGGCGGTCATTCTGCGGCCTCCAAGCGGGGCGCCTTTGCCAGCAGCGCCGCCAGTTCCGGCTTGCACGATCCGCAGGAGGTGCCGGCCTGCAGCGCCGTGCCGATCGCTTCGACGCTGGTCAGGCCCTGCGCGGCAATGGCGGCGGTGATTGTGTGCAGCCCGACATTCAGGCAGGCGCAGACCGTGGGGCCGGGATCGGCCTGGCCGGCGCCGGGGCGGCCTGCTAGCAGGGCGGGAGTGTCCGCGCCGATCTGCGCCGCGACATGGCCGCGGGCCAGCTGCACCGGCTCTGCCGCCACGAACAGCGCCGCCAGCACGCGGCCGCCCGCCATGAACGCAAGCCGCGCACCGCCGCGGCGGGCGTCGAGCGCGCTGAGGCACTCGGCCTCCGGCAGGCCGAACAGGGCGCGGGCATAGGCCTCCCAGTCCCCGGGTGCCTTTAGCCCGGCAAGCTCGGTCCGGTGCCCGGCTGCGTGGCGGGCGGTGGCCCAGTAGTCGGCGTTCAGCAGGGCGGGAGCGTTGGCCGAGACGGCGAACCCGTACCACGCGGCGCCAAAGGGCTGGACCGCCACCACCGCGCCCTTGCTCTCGGGCTGGCCCGAGACGGGATCGGTCACGCCCGCCACCAAAGCGCCCGTGCGGCCCGAGGGCGCGGTCTCGCCCGTCCAGTGCATCGGCACGAAGACCTGGCCGCGCTGGACGGCATCGGTGATCGACACGCGCAGGATGGCGCTGCCGTGTGGGCTCGTCACCCGCGCCAGCGTGGCGGGGGCAAGGCCAAGGTCGCTTGCATCCCCGGGGTGAACCTCCACGAAGGGCTCGGCGATATGCTGGCTGAGGCGGGGCGACAGCGCGGTGCGGGTCATCGTGTGCCACTGGTCGCGGATGCGGCCGGTGTTCAGGCGGAAGGGATAGCGCTTGCCGGTGCGCGCCTCGGGCATCCGCGGGGTGATCGGCAGCATCCGGGCGCGGGCGTCGGGTGTGTAGAACTGCCCGTCGCCGAAGAAGCGCCCGCCCTGGCGTGTGGTGCTGACCGGCCAGCGGGTGGGGGGCAGGGCGTCGTAATCGGCGTGCTGCAGGCCCGAGATGTCGAAGTCGCGCCCCAAGGCCCCCGCCACGCCCGAGAGCGCCGCGTATTCGGCGAAGATGGCGCCGGCATCGGGCCAGGCGAAGGCCTCGCCCCAGCCCATCCGGGCGGCGACATCGGCGATCATCCGCCAGTCGTCGCGTGCCTGTCCGGGGGCGGGCAGCACCTTGCGCTGGCGGCTGATGATCCGGTCGGAATTGGTGACGGTGCCGGACTTTTCCGCCCAGGCGGTGGCGGGCAGGACCACATCTGCAAGCCGCGTGGTATCGGTCTGCGTGATGTCGCTGACCACGACGAAGTCGCAATCGCGGATCGCCTGCGCGACGCGGTCCGCATCGGGCATCGACACGGCGGGGTTGGTGTGGATGATCCACAGCGCCTTGATCTGGCCTGTGCCAGCCGCGGCGAACATGTCGACCGCCTTAAGGCCAGGCTTGGCCGCCATCGCCGGGCTGGCCCAGAAGCCCTGCACGTCGGCGCGGTGGCCCGGGTTCTCGATATCCAGATGGCAGGCGAGCATGTTCGCCAGCCCGCCCACCTCGCGCCCGCCCATGGCGTTGGGCTGGCCGGTCACGCTGAACGGGCCCATGCCGGGGCGGCCGATACGCCCGGTGGCGAGGTGGCAGTTGAGGATCGCGTTCACCTTGTCGGTGCCGCTGCTGGACTGGTTGATGCCTTGCGAATAGACGGTGACGGTCTTTTCGGTGCTGGTGAACCACTGCAGGAAGGTCGCCAGATCCGCCTTTGGCAGGGCGGTCAGCGCGGGGTCGCTGGCCCGCGCCTCGGCCAGCGCGGCCTCGAAGCCGCTGACGTGATCCGCCACGAAGCGGGCATCCACCGCGCCCCGGTCGGCCAGCGCCACCAGCGCGGCGTTGAACAGGGCGGCGTCGCTGCCGGGGGCGAGGGGCAGGTGCAGGTCGGCCAGATCGCAGGTGGCGGTGCGGCGCGGATCGACGACCACGACGCGGGTGCCGCGCGCCTTCTTCGCCGCCGCAAGCCGCTGGTAGAGCACCGGATGGCACCAGGCGAGGTTGCTGCCGACCAGAACCACCAGATCGGCGTTGTCGAAATCCTCATAGGTGCCGGGCACGGTGTCGCTGCCGAAGGCGCGCCGGTGGCCGGCGACCGAGGAGGCCATGCAGAGCCGTGAGTTGGTGTCGATATTGGCCGAGCCGATAAAGCCCTTCATCAGCTTGTTGGCGACGTAGTAATCCTCGGTCAGCATCTGGCCCGAGAGGTAGAAGGCGACCGAGTCCGGGCCGTGATCGGCAATCGCGCGGGTGAAGCGCTCCGCCACAAGGTCGAGCGCCGCATCCCACGAGGCAGGCGCGCCGCCAACCAGCGGCGCGAGGATGCGCCCCTCCAGCCCCACGGTTTCCGCCAGCGCGGTGCCCTTGGAGCAGAGCCGGCCCAGGTTCGCCGGATGCGCCTTGTCACCCTTCACGCTCAGCCCGCCCTTGCCATCGGGCGTGGCGATCAGCCCGCAGCCGACGCCGCAATAGGGGCAGGTGGTGCGGACCCCTGTCATGCCGCGCGCCCGGCGATCAGGCGGGCGCAGTCGAGCAGGATGCGCCCCTGCCGCACCTCAGCCGGGTAGGTCGCCACAGCGCCGCTGTCGGCGCCCTGCGCCAGGCCGGTTTCCAGCGAGAACACCCAGTTGTGCAGCGGGCAGGTGACGGCAGTGCCATGCACGATGCCTTCGGACAGGGGGCCGCCCTTGTGGGGGCAGCGGTCGTCGATGGCGAAGACCTCATCGGCGGCGGTGCGGAAGATGGCGACGCAGCCGTGGCGCGTCTTCACCACCCGCGCGCCGCGGGCGGGGATGTCTTCAAGCGCGCCGATGTCGAGCCAGGTATCGGTCATTCCGCGGCCTCCCTCGTCAGGTCGGCAAGCGGCGCGAAGGCGGCCTGCGCGGCGGGTGTGGCGCGGTCGGCCCAGGGATCGCGCTGGTAGATGGTTTGCGACAGATCGAACCGCTCGATCAGCCCGGCGCGGATGGCAGGGTCCATCACCTGTTCCTGCACCCACGCCAGCCCGACCTTGGCGAGCCACTTGTAGGGCCGGTCCAGATACTTGGCGTGTTCCCGGTACAGCTGCACGAAGGCGACGGTCAGGTCGATGGCCTCAGCCTCTGTCGCCACCTTGGCCAGCGGTTCGGTGTGCTTGAGGTCCATCCCCGCCGCGCCGCCCACCCCGACCTCGAACCCAGAGTCGACACAGATGATGCCGACATCCTTGCAGGTGGATTCGGCGCAGTTGCGCGGGCAGCCAGACACGGCGAGCTTGACCTTGTGCGGGGTCCATGCCCCCCACAGCCGCTGTTCCAGCTTGATGCCAAGGCCGGTGGAATCCTGCGTGCCGAAGCGGCAGAAATCGGTGCCGACGCAGGTCTTCACCGTGCGCAGGCCCTTGGAATAGGCATGGCCCGAGACGAGGCCCGCCGCGTTCAGGTCGGCCCAGATATGCGGCAGGTGTTCCTTCTGCACCCCCAGCAGGTCGATACGCTGGCCGCCGGTGACCTTCACCGCCGGGATCGCGTATTTGTCGGCGGCATCGGCAATCGCCCGCAACTCGCGCGGGTTGGTCATGCCGCCCCACATCCGCGGGACGACGGAATAGGTGCCGTCCTTCTGGATATTGGCGTGGTTGCGCTCGTTCACGAAGCGGCTTTGTGCATCGTCGGTATAGTCCAGCGGCCAGTCGGCCAGCAGGTAGAAGTTCAGCGCCGGTCGGCAGACATGGCAGCCGCAGGAGGTTTTCCAGCCAAGCTCCTGCATCACCGCCGGCATGGATTTAAGGCCCTGAGACTTGATCAGCCGGCGCACATCCTCATGCGTCAGGTCGGTGCAGCGGCAGACCGGCTGCGCGGCGGGCATCTGGAAATCGTCGCCAAGCGTCACCGCCAGCAGTTGTTCGACCAGCCCGGTGCAGGTGCCGCAAGAGGCGCTGGCCTTGGTGGTGGCGCGGATATCGGCGAGCGAGGTCGCCCCGGCGCCGATGGCCGCCGTGATTGTGCCTTTGCACACGCCGTTGCAGCCACAGATTTCCGCTTCAGGCGGCAAGGCTGCAACGGCTGCCAAAGGGTCCGCTTGGGCACCCCCCTGATAGGCCGGGCCAAAGATCAGCGTGTCGCGCATCGCGGTGATGTCGGCGCCGTCCTTGATCAGGCCGAAGAACCACGCGCCATCGACCGTGTCGCCATACATCACTGCGCCGATCAGGCGGGCGCCCTCGATCACCAGCCGCTTGTAGATGCCGCGGGCCGGGTCGCGGAACACGATATCCTCGCGCCCCTCCGCCTCGGCAAAGTCCCCCGCGCTGAACAGATCGACGCCGGTGACCTTCAGCTTGGTCGCGGTCTGCACCGGGCGGAAGGCGGCCTGCGCGCCGGCCAGCGTGGCGGCCACCACCTTGGCCTGATCGTAGAGCGGCGCGACGAGGCCGAAGAGCTGGCCGTCATGTTCGACGCATTCACCAAGGGCGAGGATGTCGGGGTCGGAGGTGCAGAGCTGGTCGTTGACGGTGATGCCGCGGCCGACTTCCAGCGCCGCCGAGTTGGCCAGCCGGGTTTCGGGGCGGATGCCGACGGCCATGCAGACCAGATCGGCACCATAGACAGTGCCATCCTCCAGCAGCACGGCCTCCACCCGGTCGGCGCCCAGGATGGCCTTGGTCGCGCCCTTGCAATGGATGCGCAGCCCGCGCTTTTCGAGATCCTTTTGCAGCAGGTAGCCCGCCGCCGGATCAAGCTGGCGTTCCATCAGGTGGCCCATCAGGTGGATGACCGTCACCTCCATCCCGCGCGAGGCGAGCCCTGCCGCGGCCTCGAGCCCCAGCAGGCCGCCACCGATGACGACCGCCTTGCCGCCGGGCTTGGCGGAGGCTTCGATCATGGCGTTGGTGTCATCGAGGTCGCGGTAGCTGACGACGCCGGGCAGCTTGTGCCCCGGCACCGGGATGATGAACGGCGCCGAGCCGGTGGCGATCAGCAGCTTGTCATAGGCTACCGTGTCCTTCGCGCCGGTGACGGTCTTGGCGCTGCGGTCGATGGCGGTGACCGCCTCGCCGAAGCGGCAGGTGATGCCCTGCGCGGCATACCAGGCCTCGTCATGGGTGACGATCTCGGCATAGCTCTTCTCGCCCGACAGCACCGGGGACAGCATGATGCGGTTGTAGTTGCCCCGGGGTTCGGCGTTGAACAGGGTCACGTCCCAGCGGCCCGGGTCCGCGGCCAGCAGATGTTCCAGCGCGCGGCCAGAGGCCATACCGGCGCCGATGACGACAAGCTTGCGTTTCATCAGGCAGCGTCCTTCTTCTTCTGGTGGCCGTGCTCGTAATCCTCAAGGAATTGAAGCACTTCCGCGCGGTAGTTATAGTAGTCCGGATGCTCCAGCAGCGCCTTGCGGGTGCGCGGGCGCGGCAGCTTCACCTCGGTGATCTTGCCGATGGCGGCGCGGGGGCCGTTGGTCATCATCACCACCCGATCGGCCAGCAGGATCGCCTCGTCCACGTCATGGGTGACGCAGACGGCGGTGACCTTGGTGCGCGACCAGACCTCCATCAGCACCTCCTGCAGCTCCCACCGCGTCAGGCTGTCGAGCATCCCGAAGGGCTCATCGAGCAGCAGCAGCTTGGGCGAGAGCGCGAAGGCGCGGGCGATGCCGACGCGCTGGCGCATCCCGTTGGACATCTCGCTGGCGGGCCGGTCCATCGCGTCGCCAAGGCCGACACGTTCGAGGTAATATTCCACCACCTCCTGCCGCTCGGCCCGGCTGGCGGTCGGGTAGACGCGGTCGACGCCGATGGAGACATTCTCCTTGGCCGTCAGCCAGGGGAACAGGCTGGGGGACTGGAAGACCACGGCGCGTTCGGGGTTCGCGCCCATCACCTCGCGGCCATCGAGCTTGATGGCGCCGCTGGAGATCTCGTTCAGCCCCGCCGCCATAGTGAGGACGGTGGACTTGCCGCAGCCGGAATGGCCGATCAGGCTGACGAACTCGCCCTTCTTCAGCTTCAGGTCGAACTTGTCCACCACGGTCAGCGGGCCCTGCGGCGTGGGATAGACCTTGGAGAGCTGCGAGAACTCCAGGTACTTGTCGCTGGCCGGGCTCTTCGCCGCCTGCGCATAGGCGCGCGGCGTGCCGTGGATCGGCGTCACCTGCGGCAGCAGGCGGGTTTCGGCGACCTTGCCGCTGATCCCGGCATCCATCAGGTATTTCGTGACCTCGGCCCGCAGCGCCTTGAAGGCGGCATCATGGTTCATCGCGGTGCGCGCGCGGGGGCGGGGGATCGCCACCTTGAAGGCCGGGCCAAGCGTGCCGTCCGGGTTCAGCGGCACGATGCGGTCGGCCAGCAGCAGCGCCTCGTCCACGTCATTGGTGATGAGCACCACCGTCTTCCGGTCGGCCTGCCAAATCTGCGTGATCTCGTCCTGAAGGTTGGCGCGGGTGAGGGCGTCGAGGGCAGACAGCGGTTCATCCATCAGCAGCACCGCGGGGTTCATCGCCAGCGCCCGGGCGACGGAGACGCGCTGGCGCATCCCGCCCGACAGCTCGGCCGGGCGGCGGGCCTTGGCGTGGCCGAGGCCGACCATGGTGATGAACTTGTCCACGATGGCGGCCCGCTCTGCCCGGCTGGCCTTCTTGTGCACCGCATCGACCGCCAGCGCGACATTGCCCGCCACCGTCAGCCAGGGCATCAGCGAGTAGGACTGGAACACCAGCCCCCGCTCTGGCCCCGGGCCGGTGATGGGCGCGCCCTTGAACAGCACTTCGCCGCTGTCGGGCGTGGTCAGGCCGGCCATCAGGTTGATCAGCGTGGTCTTGCCGGTGCCCGAAAAGCCCAGGATCGCCAGGAACTCGCCCTCGGCCACGTCGAGGCTGATGTTCTTCAGCACCTCGGTGCGGGTCAGCCCGGTGCCGAAACCCTTGCCGGCGTTCTTGAATGTCAGGATGCCCATGCTGCTACCGGTTGTTCGAGAAGGTGAAGAGCGATTGCAGCGCGAACATCAGCCGGTCGAGCGCGAAGCCGATGATGCCGATGGTGAAGACCGCCACCATGATCCGCGCGAGGCTGCTGGACGATCCGTTCTGGAACTCGTCCCAGATGAACTTCCCAAGCCCCGGGTTCTGCGCCAGCATTTCCGCCGCGATCAGCACCATCCAGCCCACCCCCAGCGACAGCCTGAGGCCGGTGAAGATCAAGGGCAGCGCCGAGGGCAGCACCAGCCGCGTGATCTTGGTCCAGGTGTTGAGCCGCAAGACGCGGCTGACCGAGATCAGGTCGCGGTCGATGCTGGCGACGCCAAGCGCGGTGTTGATCAGGGTCGGCCAGAGCGAGCAGAGCGTGACGGTGATCGCCGAGGTCAGGAACGCCTTGGAGAACATGCCGTCGGGGCTGGCATAGACCGCCGAGACCACCATCGTCACGATCGGCAGCCAGGCCAGCGGCGAGACCGGCTTGAAGATCTGGATCAGCGGGTTCAGCGCGGCATTGGCGGTGGGCGAGAGGCCGGCGAGAATCCCCAGCGGCACCGCGACCAGGGTGGCGATCAGGAAGCCGAAGAACACCGTCTGCACCGAGGTCCAGATCTGCGAATAATAGGTGGGCGAGCCGGTATAGGCGCGCTCGCGCACCCGGTCGGCCTGGCCGGAGGCGACCAGTTCGGCATTGCGCTCGTCCTGGCGCAGCTGGAATTCGGCGGCCTTGGCGCGTTCGGCGACATGGTCCGAATGCAGCACCAGCGCCTGTTCCCAGACCGCGCCCGGCCCCGGGATCGCGCCAAGCGAGGTGACGACGCGCGGGGCAAGGGCGCCCCACAGCGCCAGGAACAGCGCGATGGCCAGCAGCGGCACGCCAAGAAGGCGCCAGATGTGCCGCATCTGCGCGGCCGGGTTGTCGCCGGCCAGCGCGCGCAAGAGCGGGGTCACGAAGGACAGCCCCAGAACCTGAAACCAGCCGTCCAGCTTGTTGATCGTGGTGAACAGCCGGGCGCGGCGCGCGGCACGGTCTTGGAAGGTGGCGGGGTCGAGGGCGCTCATCTTTCGTTCCTCCTGGGTTGGCAGGGTTACCCCTGCACCTCGTTGCCGATGACGCGCTGATCGCCCTTGAGCCCGATGGAGAGGCTGTCGATATAGGCGTTGGGGCTGCGGGCATCGAAGGGCAGGGCGTCGATCGCCTTGGCGGGCGCGGTGCGGTAGCCGTCGCTGTCGAAGGGGAAGGCCTCGGCCGGCGCCAGGCCGTCATCGACCAGCGATTGTGCGGCATCAAGGTACAGGTTCGACAGGAACACCGATTGCGCGGTTTCGGCATACCAGGCATCGGGCTTGGCCTCGGGGATCTGGCCCCAGCGGCGCATCTGGGTCAGGTACCAGACGGCATCCGACGCAAAGGGGTAATTGGCCTGGTAGCGGAAGAAGACGTTGAAATCGGGCACCGGGCGGATGTCGCCTTTTTCATACTCGAAGGTGCCGGTCATCGAATTGGCCAGAACCGCCGGATCGGCGCCGACATAGCTGGGGCTCGAGATGATCTCTACCGCTTCCATGCGGTTGGCGTTGTCGCTCTCGTCCAGCCACATCGCGGCGCGGATCAGGGCACGGGTCAGCGCCTTGACCGTGTTGGGGTTCTCCTCCACGAAGTCCGCGCGCAGCCCCAGCACCTTTTCGGCGCGCATCGGGAAGATGTCGAGATCGGTCGCCACCGGCACGCCGATGCCCATCGCCACGGCCTGCTGGTTCCAGGGCTCGCCGACCGTGTAGCCGGAAATCGTGCCAGCCTCGAGCGTCGCCGGCATCTGCGGCGGCGGCGTCACCGACAGCAGCACCTCGGCGCCGATCTGGCCCGAAGAGTTGTCGGGGCTGTAGAAGCCGGGATGGATGCCGCCCGCCGCCAGCCAATAGCGCTGCTCGTAATTGTGGGTGGAGACCGGGAACACCATGCCAAGGTTGAACGGGCGCCCCTGAGCGGCAAAGGCATCGAGCGCCGGGCGCAGTGCCTCGGCCGAGATCGGATGGATCGGCTTGCCATCCGCATCCGAGGGGATGGCGGGGCGCATCAGCTCCCACACCTCGTTCGACATGGTGGTGGCATTGCCGTTGAGGTCGAACACGAAGGGCGTGACGATATGCGCCTGGGTGCCAAAGCCGATGGTCGCGGCCAACGGCAGGCCGGCCAGCATATGCGCGCCTTGCAGCTTGCCGTCGATCACGCCGTCCAGCAGCACCTTCCAGTTCGCCTGCGCCTCGAGCGTGACGAACAGGCCCTCATCCTCGAAATAGCCCTTCTCATAGGCGATGGCCAAGGGCGCCATGTCGGTCAGCTTGATGAAGCCAAGCGTCAGGTCCTCGACCTCGGGCAGGTCGTCGGCGCTGGCCTGGGCCGCGAGCGCGGCCAGCAAGGCGGCAGAATAGGCAAGCTTGCGGATCATCGGTCATGTCCTCTGGCTGGGCCCCGCCGGGGTTGGGCTGGGGCGAAAAAACAAAAAAGCCGCCGACCAGTCTTCGCGCAGGGTTGCGCAAAACGGGTCAGGCGGCTGTGCCTGTGTTCCCACCATCGGGAACCTGGGTCGGGAGAAGCCACGCCATTGCGACTTCGCTGACCCCATGTGTCGGCGCGGTGGCCTGCAAGTCAAACCGGGCTGCGGCGCGGGCCAGCGTTTTTTTCAACTGCCGCAGGAATGGGCGGCTTTGGGGTCAGTGCGACGCGAGCGGGTCAAAAATGCGACTGTCGAAGAAGGCATCGGGCGCCAGAATCATCTGGCCCTGTTCCGAGGCCACCGCCGTCGGGTGATGCAGGCTGCCCTCCAGCTTTTCCGACGCGCCCGGCAGGTCGGCCCCGGCAGAGCGCAGATTGCGCCGGTAAAGATCGGTGCGGCAGATCGCCGAAGCGGCGGCAATGCTGGCGGCGCGGTCGAGGCTGAAGCGCTCTGCCATCTGCGCCGCAAACCAGGCCGCCTGCGATCGCCAGGGGAAGCTCGCCGCGCCCTCGAAGAAGCGGATCATGTCGGGCACCCGGCGCAGATCCCCCGCCGGGGAGATGACCATGTTGCCCGACAGCGCCCGTTCCAGCACCTCGACCGGCGCGTTCACATAGTCGCGGCGCGCCAGGATATCCGCCGCCACGCCGCGGTTGCCGGTCTGGTGCAGCCAGCGCGCCGCCCGCCAGACCGCGCGCATCAGCCGCCCGGTCAGCGCGGGGTTGTCTTCGGACCAGTCATGGCGCACGGCCAGCACCTTTTCCGGCGCCACCGCCCAGATCGCGCGGCTGGGCAGCACCAGCGTGCCCACCGCGGCATCCACGGCGACCGAGCCCCAGGGCTCGCCCACGCAAAAGGCGTCGATCTCGCCCCGGGCCAGCGCCTCGACCATCTGCGGCGGCGGGATGGTGGTCAGCTCGTACTCCAGCGCGGCGCCGGCCAGCCAGTAGGAGACCAGCTCGGCATGGGTGGAAAACGGAAAGGGGATGCCGATGCGCAACGGGCCCTCGGCCGCGGCGACCAGCGCCGCCCGTGCGGCCTGTGCATCGCGGAAGTCGAAGCTGTAGCCCGCGCCGCGCATCCGCTCGGCCAGGCGCTGCGACAGGCCGATGACATCGCCATTCACCGACAGCACCTGCAAGATGTCGAGCCGCGTCGCAGCCCCGCCAAGCCCCATCGCCATGGCGATCGGCACCGGGGCCAGCATCTGCGCCGCCTCTACCTGGCCAAACACCAGCATGTCGCGCAGCATCGACCAGGAGGAGGCGCGCACCAGTTCCAGCGCGATACCTTCCTCGGCGGCAAAGCCCATCTCGCGCGCCACCGCCAGCGGCGCCATGTCCAGAAGCGGTACGAAGCCGACGCGGAGTTGATCGACGATCATGACAGCAGCCCCGCCGCGGTCACCAGCGCCGAGGCGACCTCGGCGACCTTGCGGCCCTGGTCCATCGCGGTCTTGCGCAGCAGCGCATAGGCGTCATCCTCGGAAATGCCCCGCGCTTTCATCAAGATGCCCTTGGCGCGGTCGATCACCTTGCGCTCTTCCAGTGCGCGGCGGGTGGTTTCCAGCTCGGTCCGCATCCGGCGGAACATCTGGAAGCGGGCGATGGCGGCATCCATCACCCCCGCCAGCCGGTCCGGCTGCAGCCCCGCCACCACATAGGCCGACACGCCCGCCTCGATCGCCTGCCGGGTCATGTCACGGTCGGTGCGGTCCACGAAGAAGGCGACGGGGCGTTCCAGCGGGTCCGAGGCCAGCGCCATCTCCTCCAGCACGTCGCGCGAGGGATCGGCCATGTCGATCAGCACGATATCGGGCGCAATCTCGCGCACGCGGCGGGCGAGGGCGGCGCTTTCGGCGATCACCGTCACGTCATGGCCAAGCGGCGCCAGGCTCTCGATCACCAGCCGCGCGCGGGCCGGGTCGGGTTCGACGATGACGATGCGGAGTTTCATGCGCTGCGCTGCTGCCCCTGATCCTGGAAAGACAGGCCCAGATATTGCGGGCGGGGGCCATGCGGCGCAGGTGATGCAGGCGGGCGCGGCCCGGTCCGCGGCAGGCCCGTGATGATTTTTTGTGCGGATCGCCCGTTATCCATGCGTCACGCGACCGTCGCCCGGCAGGCGCCGCCGGTTTTCATATTTGCCATCGCGCGCAGGAACCCGCGCAGGTGAAGGGCGGGCTGCTGCTGGCCGCGGCCATCGCCTTCGCAGCAAGCTTCCTGTCCAGGCATTACGGCTGTTCGCGCTGCTGGTCGGGGTCACCGTGCTGTCCACCGCAGCAGTGGTGCTTTACTTGGCGCTGGGCTTCGGGGGGCTTGCCTGGATTGAACGGGTGCGGGCTTGAAGACCGGGCATCTGTCCCGGACGCAAGGCGGCGCCTCGGCTTGCAACCCCGTCGCGAAGGCTCCGCTCGCATCCCCGAGCCTGCCTTGCCGCGAGACGAGGCCAGGTCTAGACTTCACGGTGCTTCGAGGCTGAAGACAGGATCAGGAAACATGAGCGGAAAGATCGCAACGCTGGGAACTGTCACGCCAGAAGTGCTGCGGGATCTGCGGGCGCTCGGGTTCACGGATTACGAGGCGCGCGTCTATATCCAGCTGCTGAGGCAGAGCCCCGCCACGGCTTATGAAGTGTCCAAGAACGCCGGCGTCCCGCGGCCCAACACGTACAATGCTCTGGAAAGCCTGTCGCAGCGCGGCGCGGTGCTTCCGGTAAGCGAGGGGCCGGCGCGATATGTCGCCGCCCCGCCGGACCAGCTGCTTGACGGGCTGTCCCGGCAAACCAGCGCGCTGTGCGACCGGGTTTCTGCCCAGTTGGCCGCAATGGTCTGGACCGTGGACGATCAGCATGTGTGGACGCTGTCCGGCGAGGAGCAGGTGCATGGCAAGATCGACGCGCTGATCGACGCGACCGAGGACAGCCTGATGATCAAGGTTGCCTCCGACATCCTGCACCGCCACAAGCCCGCGCTGGAGCGCGCGGCGGCGCGCGGCGTCGAGATGCTTGTCGTGCTGTTCGGTGAAGATGCCGAGGAGTTCCGCTTCGGGCCGGCCTGCAAGGTCTACCTGCATGAGGGCAATGGCGTCAGGATGGGAAAGACCGACAACCTCTTCACCATCGCATCCGACCATATCGAGATGGTGACGGCAACGATCCAGGAGCAGGTCGTGGCGGTTCATACCCGCAACGGCCCCATCGTGACCATGGCGGAATCGCTGATCCGCCACGACTACTACATGGCAGAGATATTTGCGCGCTTCGGCGATCAGATCGACGCCGCGTTCGGCCCGCATCTGCGAGACCTGCGGCTGGCCTGCTTCACACCCGCGCAGGCGGAGAGCTTCAAGCTCAAGACCGGCCTGAAATAGCAAGATGTCACCAGAACGGGCGACTGGCGCCCGTCCTGGCGGCATCGTCAGCGGCGCTCGGCCAGGCGCTGTTCCATCTGGGCGACAACGGCGAGGGCACCGGCCATCGCGGGGATCTCGTCGAAGACCGGCAGGCCAAGCAGCCGGGCCTTTTCGCGGTACATCCGCCGCTTGTCTTCCAGTTCGGGCGAGCCGTCTGCACGCAGTGCCAGCGCGACATGGGCCACGCCCGGGAACTTGCGCAACCGGTCCTCGATGACTGCAAACAGGTTGTCGATGGGGTCGATGGAACCGCGCCCGACGAATGCGGCAAGGTTCAGGTGCATCGCCACCGCCTCGCCGGCCGCGCCCGCCAGGACATGATCCAGGATCTCTCCGGCAATCCAGCCGTCCTTCTCTTGCAAGGTGCGCACCGGCGTGTCGATGGGATTGATCACGCTGGTGCCCGGCGGCAGGCCCATGGCTTCGAGCGGGGCCAGCACCTCGGGGCCAAAGGGCGCCACCGTCAGGCCCTTGCTGGCGAAGGCGTCGGTTCCCAGCACGCTTGACCCGCCGCCATTTCCGAACAGCACGACATTGCGGATCGGCTTTTCCGGCCTGAGGTCGAAGCATTGCAGCGCCAGCAGCGCGTCGATGAACTCGTCCACCGTCGTGACCATCGCCACGGGCAGCTGTGCCGCCAGCGCGTCCCAGGCCCGGTCGTCGCCGGCCAGCGCGCCGGTATGCGAGGCCGCCGCGGCCCGGCCAAGTGCGCTGCGCCCGCCCTTGAGGATGACCACCGGCTTTGGCGCCGGGTGCTGTCGCAGCAGGTCGAAGAAGGCCCGCCCCTCGCGCACATCCTCGATGTAAAGGCCGACCGCCTTGGTCAGCGGATCGGAAAAATAGTAGTCCACGAGCTCATGCGGCTTCACGTCGGCGCTGTTGCCGATGGTGACGAGGCCAGAGAAGCGCAGACCCCGCCACTGGCCGCGCTTGATGATGTCGGTCGAGAGCCCGCCGGACTGCGACACGATCCCGATGCTGCCGACCTCGCGGGGCGCACCGACCGGGAAGGTCAGCCCGCCGCGCGGCGAGTAGGTGCCAAGGCAATTCGGCCCAAGTACGCGCACGCCCGCCGCTGCGGCCTTGCGCACCAGATCGTCCTGCAGGCCGCGGCCTTCCTCCAGCTCTCCGAAGCCCGACGAAATCACCTGCGCGATCTTCAGGCGCCCCTTCGCACCGCCGATCGCGTCCGGAATCCGCTGCGCCCCGATGGCGATATAGGCATAGTCCACCGGCAGCGGAGCCTCGGCGATGGAAGGGTAGGCGGGAAGCCCCTCAATCTCGGTCGCCTGCGGGTGGATCGGATAGATCTCTCCGCTATACCCGAACTCCTTGAGCCGCCGGATGAAGGTGTTGGCGATGGCGACGTCCTTGGTCGAGGCGCCAAGAACCGCAATTGTCTTCGGCTCGAACAGGGGGCGGAACTCTTCCAGCGCGTCGCGTGCCGTGCCAGCCGCTGCCGGCGCGGGGCTGCCCGCCAGGATGAAGCGGGCATCGGCCGCAACGGCGCCATCCGCCGAGACGATGACCGGGTTGAGATCGGCCTCGGCGATGTCATCTGCAAGCGTCATCAGCAGGCCGGCGGGGCCGCCGATGGCGACCATCGCATCCAGCAGCGCGTCCTCGTTCACCGCCGCCTCGCCGCGCGCGCCTTGCAGCAAGGCGCGGCCTTTCAGCTCGGCCAGCATCGCCCGCGCCTGATGGCGGTCAATGGGGCAGATCCGGAAGGCGACGTCCTTGAGCACCTCGACGAAGATGCCGCCAAGGCCGACCATGATCATCGGGCCGAATTGCGGATCGCGGAAACCCCCGATCACCACCTCACGCCCCGCAGGGATCATTTCCTCGACCAGCCAGCCATCGACCTTCGCGGCCGCGATCTTCGGCTTGCTGGCCATGCTGCGGATCGCCTCCGCGACCGCGGCTGCGTCCGGCAGGGACAGCGCCACGCCGCCGGCATCGGATTTGTGCAAGATCTCGGCCGACATCACCTTCACGACGAAGGGCGCGGTCAGCCCCGCGGCAAGGCGCGCGCCTTCCGCGGCCGAGGTCACCACGACAGAGCGCGGGCTCTTGATCCCGAATCTTGCAAGCAGCGCCTTGCCCGAGGCCTCGTCAAGCGCCTCGCGCCCCTCGGCGCGGGCACGGGCGATGATCTCGGCGGCGCTTGTTTGCTGAAGTGTCATGCTCGTCTCCTCAATAGCTGGTGGGCCAGGTGCGCATCAGGTGCTGGCCGATGCCGCCAGTCCGCCGGCGCTGCTGGATGTCGAGCATCCGGATGAGGTAGTCGCGGGTCTCTTGCGGCTTGATCACGTCCTGCGCCGAGAAGATCGTCGCCATGTCCCAGATCTCGAGATCCTTCTGGATTTCCGCCAGCGCCGCCTCGAACCCGTCCTCGCCGGCCTTGAGGTTGTGCACGATGCTGGTGGCGAAGACCGGGTCCATGAACGAGACCTCTGCCATCGGCCAGGCGATGATCGCATCGTTATGGGCGCCGCCGCCCATGGCGACGTAAGCCCGGCCATAGGCCTTGCGGCAGATCACCGTCACCTGCGGCACGGTGGTCAGGCAGGTGGCGTTCATGAAGTTCATGATATGCCCCGGGGCGCCCCGCCGCTCGGCATCGGTGCCGACGACGAAGCCGGGCGTGTCCATCAGGCGGACCAGCGGGATGTTGAAGCTGTCGCACAGCACGGTGAAATCGACGATCTTGCGGCAGGCCTCTGCCGACAGCGCGCCGCCGCCGACCTGCGGGTTGTTGGCAATGACGCCGACGACCTTGCCATCCAGCCGGGCCAGCGCCACGATCGCCGAGCGCCCGAAGCGGGCCTTGAACTCGAACAGGCTGTCCTTGTCGAAGATCACCTCCATGACCTTCTTCATCGGATAGACCTGCGTGCGCTTTTCGGGAACGATGTCCAGGATACGCTCCTGATCGGCGCCCGATCCCTCGGTCACCGGGGCATCCGGCGGCAGCTCGCCATTGTGCGAGGGCATGTAGGACAGGAACCTCCGGATCGCCGCCATCGCCTCTTCGTCGGTATCGACGAACTGGTCGATGAGCCCGGTCTGTTCGGCGTGGATGCGCCAGCCGCCAAGCTCTTCGAGATCGACCTTCTCGCCGATGGCCATGGACACCAGCCGCGGGCTCGACACCGACATGATCGACCCCTTGCGCATCACCGCAAAGTCGGAGCAGCAGCAAAGCCAGGCCGACGAGCCGAACGAGGTGTCCAGCGCGGCGGCGACCCAGGGCGTGTCACGCATCCGCCGGAACTGGCTGGTATCGTTGCCAAGCATGGTGCCCATGCCCTTGGAACCCATGGCATCGGGCAGCCGCGCGCCGGTGGATTCGCCGACATGCACGAAGGGCATCCCGCGTTCGGTGACGGTGCGGCGGATGTAGCCGATCTTCTTGGAGTTGGTGGCGCCGGTCGATGCTCCCTTCACGGTGAAATCGTTGACCACCACGCCGACATCGCGGCCCGCGATGCGGCCGAAGCCGGTGATCTTGCCGTCGCGCGGCGTCCGTGCCGCCTCGGCTGCGGAATAGCTCGACCGTCCAAGCAGGCCGGTCTCGAAGAAGCTGTCCGGATCGACCAGTGCTGCGAGCCGCTCCTCGGCGTTCAACTGGCCGTTCTCACGTCTCTGGGCGAGTTTCTTCTCGCCGCCCATGGCCGCGGCTTCCGCGCGGCGGCGGTCCAACGCCGCCAGCATATCTTCATGTGCCATCACTTCCTCCCTTGATGGATGTAATCGACGCGCTCTGCCGTCAGCCGCTCGACCTTTGCGCGGTCGAGTCTGGGCCGATAGCCGGCGCCCAAATGGATCGTCCCGTTTGCGAAGGGCATCGGAGTCTCGAAGATCCGTTCCTTCGGCTTGAGGAAGCCGTTGAATTCCCCGGCATTCCGGATGGTGGAGCGGGCGACGCAGGCCTCCATCCAGCAATGGATTTCAGACCCGAGGCCATCGCCCAGCACCGGCTCCATGCCGTGGCTGCGCACGGCCTCCAGCCCCTGCCTCAGGCGGTCGAGCCCGCCGAAGCGCTTGAGCTTCAGCTTGCAGAAGCCGACGCCGGGCATGGTGCCGGCGCGCTCGATATCCGCGAGCGTGCAGATCGGCTCGTCCAGCATCAGCGGCACGGCAGAGGCCCTGGCAACGGCACCATTGGCCTCCCAGTCGTCGGAATCGCAGGGCTGCTCGAACAGCTCGATCCCCTCGGGGTCGAGCGCGGCGGCGAAGCGGATGCCGTCGTCGCGGCTATAGGCGCGGTTCGCATCCAGCCGCAGCGTGGCGCGCCCCTTCACGGCGCTCTGGATGCAGGCGACACGCGCCAGATCCGCATCGACGTCCTTGCCCACCTTCACCTTGAACGTGCGGAAGCCCTGGGCCAGCCAGTCCTCGATCTCTGCGCGGATCGCCTCCGGCTCGACCTGGTTGATCGGGGTCAGCAGCGGCAGCGACGCGGGCGCCTCGATGCGCAGCAGCGGATCATCCAGCAGATGCTCGAGCGCGGTGACCAAGGCGGTCGTGGCGACCTTGCTGTGTTCAAATTCGGCAAGCGTGGCGGCGATTGCCGCCTCGGGCTCGGCGCCAAGCGCGGCGCGGATATGGCGGTCAAGGAAGCTCCAGCCGCCCTCGCGCGTTTCGCTGCTTGATCCCGGCGAGATATGGGCATCGGCAAAGGCGCTGTTGCCGGCCTCATCCTCCACCTCGATGAGAAACGGCTCGAAGGTCTCGAATGTGCGGTAGGAGAGTCGGTACGGGCGGATCAATGGCAAGTTCAGCCGCCTCAGTGTGACCTTACGAATCGCCGTCATTCTTGTCCTCCCGGTTGCCGCAGCGGCCAGTCCTTCCCTTTGTATTTCCGTGCCATGCGGGGCGGCGTGGGGCTGTTGGTGGCTGGAAACACTAGGGAAAATTAGTAGTTGCTTAAGCGACTACGCTTGCCTAGTCTTTGCCATGCGTCTTGCGGCAATGCAACAGTGATCTGCCGAAAGACCAATGGGAGGAGACACATGAAAAACTTCAGAACGGCGGCTGCGGCCGCCTTGCTCAGCCTACCGATCGCAGCGCCCGGCCAGGCCCAGGGCCTGCCGGACGGTCCTCTGCGCTACGTGCTGCATGTCGAGCCGGGAGGGGCGACGGATGTGATGGCGCGGCGGCTGGCCGAGCAACTTCAGAACCAGCTGGGGGTCAACGTGATCGTCGAGAACCGCGCTGGCGGCAGTGGCGCGCGGCAGATGGCGCAGCTTGCCCGCGCCGATCCGGACGGGCTGACCCTCGGCTCGGTCACCGCCTCGCATCTGGGCATGTTCCAGCAGTCCGGCCAGTTCAACGTCGAGTCGGTGGAATGGGCCTGCAACCTGGTGCTTGAGCCCTATTTGCTTGCGGTGCGCACCGACAGCGGCATCGACAGCATGGAAGACCTGATCGAGACGGCGAAGGCCGATCCGGGCTCGCTTTCCGTCGCGGGCTTTGGCGAGGCATCGGGCGGGCATGTCGCATGGCTGATGCTGGGCGAGGCCGCAGAGCTTGCGGACGGTGACATCAACTGGGTGCCCTACAACAGCGTGGGCGATGCCGTCGTCGCCACCCTGGGCGGCCACAACGATGTTGCGATCTCGTATATCGGGCTCGTGAAACAGCATGTCGAGGCTGGCACGCTGAAGGTGATCGGCATCATGGCCGATGCGCGCTCGGCGATCATGCCCGATGTGCCGACCTATGCCGAGGCCGGCTATGACGTCGACACCCGCTGGCAGCAGTTCCGGGGGATCATCATGCCCAAGGACACGCCGCCGGAAGCGCAAGAAGCGCTGTGCGCCGAAGTCGACAAGGCGCTGCAAGCGCCGGAGCTGCAGAAATACATCACCGACTCCGACCTTGTTCCCGGCTTCATGCCGCCGGCCGAGTTCACCGAATTCGTGAAGGCGCAGGAAACCGCGACCAAGACCTGGCTTGACCGGCTCGGACACGGGCAGTGACGCCATGGCAGCACCTCACCTCAAGAACGCCGGCGAGGAGCCGGCGTCCCTTCCGACCGAAAGCACCGCAGAGGGCACAGTGCCAGAGATGCACGAATCCGAGATAGAGGTGCCGGCCGCTCTCTATGACGTCGTGATCTGCGGCGTGCTGGCCGCGCTCGGGCTGTGGTTCGTGTTCTACGCGCTCCGGATGCCCACAAGCGATGCCGCCTTCGATCCCGGAACGTTCCCGATGATCGCCGGCGGGCTGCTCGTGGTGCTTTCGGGGCTGCAGATCGCGCTTGCGCTGGCAGGCAAGGGCGCGCGCGGGGTCGTCGGCTTTCAGCGACCGCTCTGGCTCGCCATCGGCATGGTGCTGGTGATGGTCTTCCCCTTCGCCGTCGGTGCCTTCGGCTACTACCTCGTGACGGTGATCTGGGTGCCGGTATTCGGCTGGGTGGCCGGGGTCCGGCGCCCGCTCTCGCTGCTGGCGACAACGGCGATCGTCCTCCTGCTGGCGAAAGGCGTCTTCGAGATGCTGCTCGGCACCCCTCTGCCTTGATCGGAACGGACCATGATTGAGCACTTCATTCACGCTGCCGGCCTCGTCTTCACCTTCAAGGTGCTGATCGCGCTGATCTGCGGCATCCTTGTCGGCTATTTTGTCGGCGCCATGCCGGGCCTGACCTCCTCGATCGGGATGGCCCTGCTCATCCCCTTCACCTTCGGGCTGGACGCCATCCCCGCCATCGTCATGCTGGTCTCGATCTACATGGCGTCCGACTATGCTGGCGGCATTCCCGCCATCCTCGTCAACGCGCCGGGGCAGCCGGCTTCGGCGGTCACGGCCTTCGACGGCTTCCCGATGAGCCAGCGCGGCGAATCCGGCCGTGCACTCAACCTGTCGATCATGGCCTCTGGCGCGGGGGCGCTGATCAGCGGCCTGCTTCTCGTGATCTCGGCGCAACTCATGGCCTCTGCAGCCCTTGCCTTCGGGCCGGCCGAGTACTTTGCCCTCGCCGTTCTTGGCTTGTCGCTCATCGGGGTGCTCAGCGCCGGTTCCACCTTGAAGGCGGTGATCGGGCTGATGTTCGGGTTGACGGTGGTGACCATTGGCATCGACCCGATCCGCGGGTCCGAGCGGTTCGTGGTGCATTATCTGCTGATCGACGGCCTGCCGTTCCTGCCGGCGCTCATCGGTCTTTTCGCGCTGTCCGAGGTCTTCGTGATGCTGGAGACGGCCAACCAGAAGATCATGCCGATCAAGCACACCCCCTCGGCCTCGGCCTCGCTCAGGGCCTTGCTGCCCTACAGGACGACGGTCCTGCGCTCGTCGCTCATCGGCTACTTCGTCGGCGTGATCCCCGGCGCAGGGGCCTCGATTGCCTCGCTCATCAGCTATGGCGTCGCCAAGAACCTGTCGCCGACCCGCGACAGCTTTGGCAAGGGCAATCCCGAAGGGATCGTGGCGTCCGAAGCGGCGAACAACGCATCCGTCTCAGGCGCGCTGGCGCCGCTGCTGTCGCTGGGTATCCCGGGGTCGGCCAGTGCGGCCGTCCTCATCGGCGGCCTGACGATCCAGGGCCTGCAGCCCGGGCCGCTGCTGTTCACCAACAATCCGGAAATCCCCTACTCCATCTTCGTCGGCCTGTTCGTGGGCCTGCCGATCATGGTGGCGGTGGGTCTGTTCGGGGCGCGGCTCTGGGTCCAGATCACCCGGATTCCGCGGCCCGTAACTGCCACGGTCGTGGCATCCATCTGCATGTTGGGGGCTTATGCCGCGGCCAATGACACGTTCGAGATGATGGTGACGGCGGGTTTCGGTGTCATCGGCTATCTGCTGCGGCGTTGCGATATCCACCCCGCGCCCATCGTGCTGGCGCTGGTGCTGGGCGACATGCTGGAGGCGAGCCTCCGGCGGGCGATGATCACCGCGAATGACAGCGTGCTGAGCGTGCTGAGCCAGCCGATCACTGCGGTGCTTGTCGGCCTGGCGGTGCTGGTGCTGATCTCGCCGATGCTGGGCCGCAGGCGGGCAGTGTGAGCCGTGGGCCGTACTGCGAACCTGCTCGTCGCGGCAGCGCTTGCCACGGCGGGCGGGGCACTGGCCCGGCTGGCGGGGCTGCCGCTGGCCTGGCTGGTCGGCGCGGCCCTCGCGAGCGCGGCCTACTCGCTGGCGGTGGCGCCGGTCGGGGTGCCGCGGCCGGCCTATCGGCTGGCGCAGCTGGTGGTCGGGACATCGGTCGGGTTGACAGTCAGCGCCGACGTGGCAGGCCGGATCGGCTGGCACGCGGTGGTGATCGTGGTCGGGGCATTCATCTCGCTTGGCGTCGGGCTGGTGCTCTCGGGCCCTCTTGCGCGCTTGGGGCGGGTGGACCGGGTGACGGCGCATTTCGCCATGGTTCCGGCCGGTATCTCGGAAATGGCCGATCTGGCGGGCCGCCACGGCGCGGATGCCGCGGCGGTGGCGACCTTTCACGCGATGCGGGTGATGCTGGTCGTCTTCCTGCTGCCGCCGCTGATCTTTGCGCTGAACGGCGCAGGGGCGCTGGATGTCACGCGCGAGACCGGCGCATGGACCGCGCCACTGGGATTGGCGCTGGCAACGGCTCTGGTGGCCGGCTGGGGCGGCGCCCGCATCGGCCTGCCCTCGGCCTGGTTCCTCGGTCCCATGGCGGCGGTGGCGCTGCTGTCGGGCGCGGGGATCGTCGCCGCGGCCGAACCGCAGGTGCTTGTCGCCGCGGCGCAGGTCGGGCTGGGGCTGAGCCTTGGCGCAAGGCTCAAACGCGAGACGATCCGGCGATTGCCGCGCGCGATGGCGGCCGGGGCCGCGCTGATGCTGCTACATGCCGCCATCATGGGCGCGCTTGCCGTAGCGGTGGCGCTGACAGCCGGGGCAGAGCCGGTGACGATGGTGCTGGGGCTCGCCACCGGCGGATCGGCCGAAATGGTGTTGACGGCGCGGGCCGTCGGGGCTGATGCGGCACTGGTCGCCGCCTATCAGTTGACACGCGGCCTGGCAGGGAATGCCCTGGCCGAACGGTTGCATCGCGCTGCGCCCGGCCCCGCAGGCAACCAAGCAGACAACAAGGACAGATGCGATGACGATCATTGACCATCCCCGGCTGCTGACGCTGCGCGAGACCGTGGCACAGCTTCTGCCCGGCATCCTGGTCGCCTTCACGGTGGCCGCGGCCGCCACCTTCCTGTCCGAGCATTACGGCGCGCCGGTGATGCTGTTCGCGCTGCTGCTGGGGATGGCGCTGCACTTCCTGGTCGCCGACCCGAAATGCGCGCCGGGTATCGACTTCACCGCCAAGAAGATGCTGCGCTGGGGCATCGCGCTTCTGGGCGCGCGCATCACCTTCGCGCAGATTTCCGGGCTCGGCGCCGGCCCGATCGCGCTGGTCATGATCTGCCTGGTTGCAACGATCGGCTTCAGCCTGCTGGCCGCCCGGCTGCTGGGACGGCGCTGGACCTTCGGCGTGCTGACCGGGGGCGCGGTCGCCATCTGCGGCGCCTCTGCGGCGCTGGCGATCTCGGCCGTGCTGCCCAAGGACCGGGACAGCGAGCAGCACACGCTGTTCACCGTCATCGCGGTGACCTCGCTCTCGACCGTGGCGATGATCGTCTATCCGATCATCTTCGCGGCGCTCGGCTTCGACAACGACCAGATCGGCATCCTGCTTGGCGCCACCATCCATGACGTGGCGCAGGTGGTCGGGTCGGGCTATGCCGTCTCGGACGAGACCGGCGACATCGCAACCTATGTGAAGCTGTTGCGCGTGGCGATGCTGCCGGTGGTGGTCATCATCCTGGCCGTCGTCGGCACCCGCGCGGGCAGAGGCGATGGCGCGCCGGTGCCGTGGCCGCTGTTCACGCTGGCCTTCGTGGCGATCCTGCTGGCCAACAGCTTCGGCCTGATCCCGCCCCGGATCGCCGCGCTGATGGTCGATGCCTCGCGCTGGTTGCTGGTGGCGGCCATCGCGGCGCTCGGCATCAAGACCTCGCTTCAGGCGATGTTCGCTGTTGGCCCGGCAAACCTTGCCTTCGTCGTGGCCCAGACCGTGTTCCTTGCGGTTCTGGCCGTGCTCTTGCTGTCCCTGCTCTGAAAGGCTGCCCCATGACCTTCCGTCCGCGCCGCAGCGCGCTTTACATGCCCGCCTCCAATCCCCGCGCGCTTGAGAAGGCGCGCAGTCTTCCGGCCGATGTGGTGATCCTCGATCTGGAGGATTCCGTCGCTCCCGAGGCCAAGCACGCGGCGCGCGGCAATGTCCTGCAGGCGCTTGCTGCGGGCGGCTTCGGCCGGCGCGAGGTGGTCGTGCGCGTGAACGGGCTGGAAACGCCCTGGGGCCGCGACGACCTTGCCACGGTCGGGCAGGCGGGCGCGGATGCGGTGCTGGTCCCGAAAGTCTCGGCCGCCGCCGACATCCTGACGGTGCGCGACGCCCTGGGAGCCAATGCGTCGGCAGGGATCTGGGCGATGATGGAAACGCCGGCGGCCATGCTGGGCGCGGCCGGGATCGCCGCGGCCCGGGCCGAGGTGCCGGGCTTTTCGGTCATGGTGATGGGCACCAACGACCTGGCCAAGGACACAAGGGCGCGGCTGCTGCCGGGGCGCGCCGCCTTTCAGCCCTGGCTGGCCACCTGCCTTGCGGCCGCCCGAAGCCAGGGGCTCGACATCCTCGATGGCGTGTTCAACGACCTTGAAGATGCCGCCGGCTTCGAGGCGGAATGCACGCAGGGCCGCGACATGGGCTTCGATGGCAAGACGCTGATCCATCCCCGCCAGCTGGAGCCCTGCAATCGCCTGTTCTCGCCCAGCCAGGACGAGGTGGCCTGGGCGCGCAGGATCGCCGGAGTGTTCGAGCAGCCCGAGAACCGCGGGCTGGGGGTCGTGCGGCTGGACGGCCGGATGGTCGAGCGGCTGCACGCCGAGATGGCGAGGCGCACCCTTGCCGTTGCGGATGCGGGGTAGCGCGATGGCTGTCTGCGCCAATCCCGCGTTCCTGCGCCCGCTGCCGGGGACGGACCTGCGCCACCTGTCGCTTGAGGCCGCCGAGGCAGAGGTGGGCGCGCTGGCCGGCCTGCCGCGCGCGCTGAAGGTGCTGGCCGAGGATATCCTCTGGCGCTTGCCCCTTGATCAGGCGCGGGGCGAGATCGCCGCGCTGCGCGGCGAACGGCCCGGCCAGCAGATCAGCTTCAGCCCGGGGCGGGCGCTTTTGCAGGATTTTCTGGGCGTCGCGCTGATGGCCGACCTTGCCTCGATGCGCGACGCGATCGCGGCAGAGGGCGGAGACCCCAGGCGGCTCGACCCGGTGATCCCGGTGGATTTCGTGGTGGACCACTCGCTGGCGGTGCAGTTCAGCGCCAGCCCTGCAGCGCTTTCCCTGAACTGCCAGGCGGAAATGGACCGCAACCGCGAGCGGTTCGCGTTCATCAAGTGGTGCCAGTCCGCCTTCGGCAATTTCCGGGTCATCCCGCCGGGGCGCGGCATCATGCATCAGGTGAACCTCGAATGGCTAAGCCGGGTGGTGCGGGTGCAAGGCGGCATCGCCCGGCCCGACACAATGATCGGCACCGACAGCCACACCACGATGGTCAATGCGCTTGGGGTGCTTGGCTGGGGCGTGGGCGGCATCGAGGCAGAGGCTGCCATGCTGGGGCTGCCGCTGGAATTCGCGCCGCCCCGGGTGGTGGGCGTGCGCCTGACCGGCGCTTTGCGCCCGGGCGCGACCGCGACCGACCTTGTGCTGCATGTGACAGAGGCGCTGCGCGATCTGGGCGTCGTCGGTGCCTTCGTGGAGCTGCATGGCGAGGGCGTTTCCCGGCTGCCGCTTGCCGACCGGGCCACCATCGCCAACATGTCGCCGGAATACGGCGCGACCTGCACCTTCTTTCCCATCGATCACGCCACCCTCGGTTATCTGCGCATGACGGGGCGCGACGAGGACCATCTTGGCCTGGTCGAAGCCTATGCAAGGGCGCAGGGTTTGTGGCAGGATGCCAAGCGGCCCAGTGGCTGGGGCCAGGCCGGCACGGCCGGTTTCGACCTCCACCACGCCTTCGATCTTGGCGATGTGGAGCCCTCGATGGCGGGGCCCGAGCGGCCCGAGCAGCGCCTGTCGCTGCAGGCCGTCCCGGCCTCGTTCCAGCAGCGGATGCAGCGGCTTGGCGTTGCGGGCGAGGCCCGGCCCGGCGGCGGTCATGGCGCTGTTGCCATCGCCGCGATCACCAGTTGCACCAATACCGCCAATCCCGCGCTGATGATGACCGCCGGCCTGCTGGCCCGCAACGCGGCGCTGCGGGGATTGAAGCCGCAGCCTTGGGTCAAGACCTCGCTGGCGCCGGGCTCCCGCGTCGTCACCGACTATCTGGATGCCGCGGGGCTGACTCCGCATCTGGAGGCGCTTGGCTTTCACACCATCGGCTATGGCTGCTCCACCTGCAACGGCAGCTCCGGCCCGCTGCTGCCGGAGCTGGCCGAGCGGATCTCTCAGGACGGTCTGGCGACAGTTGCGGTGCTGTCGGGCAATCGCAACTTCGAGGGCCGCATCCACCCCGCGATCAAGGGCGCCTACCTGGCCTCGCCGCCGCTGGTCATCGCGGCAGCTCTGGCTGGCAACGTCGCCATCGACCTTCAAAGCGAGCCGCTGGCCCTCGATCGGTCGGGCAGGCCGGTATTCCTGAAAGATCTTTGGCCAGATCCGGCGGAAGTTGCGGGTTTCGTCGCCCGCCACGTCACGGCAGGGCTGTTCCGCGACTCCTATGCCGCGGGCATGGAAAGCACCGAGGAATGGGATGCCCTGCCTGCGCCCGGCGGCAGCCGGTTCCCGTGGGACGCGGGCAGCCTGTTCATCCAGCCCTCGGGCTTTGCCGCGCTGGCGCCCGCCTTCGCGGCGCAGGGCGGCCTGCAGGGCTTGCGCCCGCTGCTGTCCCTTGGGGATGGCATCACCACCGACCATATCTCGCCCAACGGGGCCATCCGGCCCGAGAGCCCGGCAGGCCGCTGGTTGACCGAGCGCGGGACCGCACCTGCCAAGCTTGGGAACTATGGGCTGCGGCGCGGGAATGCCGATGTCTGCGCGCGAGGTATGTTCGACAACCCATTGCTGGAAAACGAACTTGTCGAAGGTCGGCGGGGTAACTTCGCACGCATCGGCAGTGAAACTGCCAGCATCTGGGAGGTTGCGCGGGCCCATGCAGAGGCCGGAACCGGGCTGGTGGTTCTGGCCGGGCGCAACTACGGCGCCGGCTCGTCGCGCGACTGGGCCGCGAAGGGGCTGCGGATGCTGGGCGTGGTCGCGGTACTGGCGGAAAGCTTCGAGAGGATACATCGCGCCAACCTGATCGGGATGGGCGTGCTGCCGCTGGTCTTCGCGGGTGGTGCCAGCCGGCACGATCTGGCGCTGACGGGTGATGAAACGCTGGCGATCCGGTTTCCGGCCGAGGGCCTCGCGCCGGGCGCGGAGCTGGAGGTGACGGTCGAGGGCGATGCGCCGCGCCGCGCGCCGCTGCGGCTGGAGGCGCAATCCACTGCCGAAGTCAGGCTGCTGTGCGAGGGCGGCCTGCTGCCCTCGATCCTCGGGCAGCTCCTGGCAAGGCCCGATGCCATTGCCTGAGGTTTCGGTCGTCCGCACACGGCATCCGGGCGGCTCGATGGTCTGGCGGGTGGTGGGATCTGGCGATCCGCTCGTGCTGCTGCATGGCGGGGCAGGGTCCTGGACCCACTGGAGCCGAAACGTTGCGGCGCTGTCGCGCGGCCACCGGCTCTACATCCCCGACATGCCCGGATTTGGCGCATCGGATGCGCTGCCGCTGACCGACAGCCTAGACCCGCTTGCTGCCGCCCTGCTCGACGGGATCGACACGCTTGCGGGCAGGGGCGCATTCCACCTTGTGGGGTTTTCCTTCGGCGGGCTGGTCGCGTCGCAGGTGGCGAGGCGGGCCGGGCCGCGGCTGCGCCGGCTGGTCCTGGTCGGGGCCAGCGGATTTGGGCTGCCGACCTCGCTGCGGTTGCCGCTGCGCAGCTGGCGCGGCCTGCCGCTCGCAGAGGAAGAGGCAGCACATCGCCACAACCTGCGCGTCCTGATGCTGGCAGGAGAGATCGGGCCCGAGGCGCTGCGGCTTCAGAGGGCGAATGCCCGGCGCGCTCGGCTGAACAGCCGGCCATGGTCGGCGCGGCCGATCCTGCGCGATGCGCTTGCGGACCTGCGGGTTCCCTTGGGCGCGATCTGGGGCGGGGCGGATGCGATCGTGCAGGGCGATCTCGACCAGCGGATCGCGCTGCTTCGCCGGTCCGATCCGGCCTGCCCGGTTGCGGTCCTCGACGGAGCCGGCCACTGGGTCGCGTTCGAGGCGCCAGAGAGGTTTGCCGCCGCCCTGCAGCCGATGATCGACGGCCCCGCCTGAGGCCGCGACCATCGGCGGCTGCGGTCAGATCCCTGCGACAACCGGTGCTGCGGTCACGGGCACGTCTCCTCTGCAGCCGAGGCCACAAGCCCGGCGCGATGCTCGTCGATGAAGCCGGTATAGACGTCGCCCCTTGCGAAGCGGTCATCCTCGAGGCAGGCGATCAGGAAGCTGCGGTTGGATGCAAGCCCCTCGATCTCGATCTGGCGCAGCGCCTTTGCCGCCTTGGCGCGCGCTTCGTCGCGCGTGGCGCCGTGGGCGATGACCTTTGCAATCATCGGATCGTAGAACGGCGTCACCACATCGCCTTGCCTGTAGCCACCGTCGATCCGCAGGCCCGCCGCCTCATCCGGCATCGTGAAGACCGCAAGCGTTCCCGGCGAAGGCATGAAGTGCTTTTGCGGATTCTCGGCGTAAAGCCGGCATTCGACGGCGTGCCCGGTGCTGCGGATTGCGGATTGCTGCAGGTTGTGCATCTCGCCCGAAGCAAAGCGCAACTGCATGGCGACGAGGTCCATGCCCGTCACCATTTCGGTCACCGGATGTTCGACCTGGATGCGGGTGTTCATTTCGAGGAAGAAGAACTCGAAGCTGACGGCATCCACGATGAACTCGACCGTGCCCGCACCGCAATAGGCGGTGTGGCGGCAGAGCGCCACCGCCGCCTCGGCCATCCGGGCGCGGACCGGCTCGGGCAGGCCCGGGGCCGGGCTTTCCTCGATCACCTTCTGAAAGCGCCGTTGCAGCGAGCAATCCCGTTCGTGCAGGTGTACCGCGCCGGCCTCGCCGAACCCGAAGACCTGAATCTCGATATGCCGCGCCTTCGGCACGAAGCGCTCGAGAAACACCGAGCCATCGCCGAATGCCTTGCCCGCCATCGACTGCGTGGCGGCAACCGTCTCCAGCAGCTTGGCCGGATCGTCCACCCGGCGCATCCCGATGCCGCCGCCACCGGCAGCGGCCTTCACCAGCAACGGGTAGCCGACGGTGGCTCCGGCCGCTTCCACGCCGTCCGTGTCGCCGGGGGCGATGCGCGCCGAGCCCGGAACGATGGGAACGCCGGCTGCTTCGGCCAGGGCGCGGGCACGCTGCTTGTCGCCCATGGCGCGGATCGATGCCGGCGACGGGCCCACCCATGTCAGTCCGGCGGCCCCCACGCTCTCGGCGAAGTCGGCATTCTCGGAAAGAAAGCCATAGCCGGGATGGACGGCGTCCGCGCCCGAGCGCCTGGCCGCGTCCAGCACCTTTGCCATGTCGAGATAGCTTTCGCGGGCGGCGGCGGGGCCGATGGCGATTGCCTCATCCGCCTCGACGACATGCGCCGCCTTGGCATCGGCTTCGGAATAGACGGCGACGGTGGCGATACCCAGCTCGCGTGCCGAACGAAAGACGCGCCGGGCGATCTCGCCCCTGTTGGCGACCAGAAGCTTCTTCATGTCCTAGGCCTCGATCCGGGCGACGACCGTGCCTTCGGTGACGGTCGCTCCTTCCTCGGCAAGGATCTCGACCAGGACGCCATCCTCGGTGGCAGAGACCGGGATCTCCATCTTCATCGATTCGAGGATCATGATGGTGTCGCCCTCCTCGAGCCTCTGGCCGGGCTGGGCCTCGATCTTCCAGATATTGCCGGTAATCTCGGTCTTGATGTCGATGATGGCCATGAGTTCCTCCTCCGCGGCAGCCGCTTCCATGCCGCACCATAGTTCAGCCATTTAGGAGTTGCAATAACAACTACTAATATGCGAGACGGAGCCGAAGCGAAGGGAGGATGATGATGGATATCGCAAACTGCATGCCGTGGCTGGGCCGCTCCGAGACGCGCAAGGCGGCCGCCGACCTGTGGCCCGTCGAAGGGCTGCTGGCCTTGCTGGACGGTGCAGAGGCACCGAAGATCGGCGAAACGGCGCCCGCCCTCTCGCAATGGCTCTATTTCCCGCCGACCGTGGCGCAATCGCAGATCGGCGAGGATGGTCACCCGAAACGGGGAGGCTTCCTGCCGCCGGTCGACCTGCCGCGCCGGATGTGGGCGGCCAGCGACATCACGTTCCACGCGCCGATTGCCCTTGGCGCGGCGCTGACCAAGACCTCGGAAATTGCCGACATCTCGCTGAAGCAGGGCGGCAGCGGCTCTCTGGTCTTCGTCAAGGTAGCGAACCGCTATGAGGGCGGGGGCACGCTCCTGCTCGAGGAAACCCAGACGCTGGTCTACCGCGACCATCCCCCCGCGGGCGCGCCAGCGCTCCAAGGCAAGCCGGCGCCGCAGGGCGCGGAGTGGAGCGTGCAGCATTGCCCCGACGAGACGATGCTGTTCCGCTATTCCGCCGTAACCTTCAACGCGCACCGCATCCACTATGACCACCCCTATGCAACGGCGGTCGAAGGCTACCCGGGCGTCATCGTGCAGGGCCAGTTGCTTGCGACCCTGATGCTGCGCGCCTGCGAAGACGCGGCCGGCCGGCCAATCCGGACGTTCTCGTTCCGGGGCGTCCAGCCGGTCTTCGCCGGCGAGGTTGTTCATGCCGAGGGCAAGGCCGACGGCGACGGGTTCAACCTCTGGCTCCGCGACGAGGCCGGGGGCCTGCGCATGACCGGGAGCGTCGGTTCAGGCGCTTAACGCAGGCATCGGGCGCGGCTTGGCAAAGAAGTGTTCCGGACGCGCCATCTGCGCGCCTGTCAGCCAACGCCCCGGATGCGACATGGTCAAAGGCGCAGAGGAAGATCCGCGCCGGTTCTTGCCTGGCTTCCGGCGCGATCATCCGGGGGCAATCCGGCCGGCCCCGCGGCCTCGACCGGCATCGATGCCGCGCGCCGGGCGATGCGCCAGCCAAACACCATCGCCGGGCCGATCGTGGTGCCCGGGCCGGGATAGGTGCCCCGGAAGATCGAGGCCGCATCGTTGCCGCAGGCGTAGAGACCCGGAATGGCCTTGCCCGCGGCATCCAGCACGCTGCCGTCGGGGTCGATGCGCAGACCGCCGCTGCCCGCCAGATCGACCGGCACAACCTTCAGCGCATAGAAGGGCGCCGTGCCGATCGGCCCGAGACAGGGGTTCGCCGCCTCGGCGTCGCCGTTGAAGCGGTTCACCGCCGAGTTGCCGCGCCCGAAATCATCGTCTTTCCCCGCTGCGGCGAAGCGGTTGTTGGCCGCGACGCTGGCGCGCAACCCGCCGACATCGACACCGATCCGCTGTGCCAGAACGGCCAGCGACGGCGCGCTGGTCAGATAGCCTGTGCGGAGCAGCTGCCCAAGCCCGCGCCCGCCGGGTAGCACGAGGCCCAGCCCGTAGCGCCGGATGAACGGATCATCGACCACCAGCCAGGCCTCGCGCAGCCCCGCACGGATCATGCCCATGCAGAAATCATGGTAGCTGTCGGCTTCGTTCACGAAGCGCCGCCCGTCCGGCCCCACCGCAATCAGGCCGGGTTTGGCGCGATCCAGCAGGATATGCGGCCAGATCGAGGTGGTGCCATCGGCATTCTGCCGCATCGAGCAAGGCATCCACAGGCCGGCGCTGTCGCAGCCATCATCGAGCGCGGCGCCAATGGCCTGCGCCATGGCGATGCCATCGCCGGTATTGCCCGCTGGCGCCTGCGAGACGGGGGCGATTTCGGCCGGAAACAGCCGCGCCCGCAGATCCTTGTTCCAGCCGATGCCGCCCGTCGCCAGCACCACGCCGCGCCGCGCCTTCACCCGGCGCGGGCCTTGCGGCGTCTGGATCACGGCGCCAATCACCTGATCGCCCTCGCGGATGAGATCCGACAGCGGGCTGTCGAACCACACCGGCACCTTGCGCTGGCGCAGGCTGTAGAACAGCCGCCCGACCAGCGCATTGCCCATCAGCAGCCGTGTGCCGCGCCTGTGGCTGATCCGGTCGCGGAAGTAGGGCAGCACCACGCCCAGGGTGGTCTTCAGGTTGGCCAGGCTCGCAAAGGGTTTGAGCAGCGCGCCAAGCTCTGCCCTGCCGACCATCATCCCTCCCAGCCCCAGGAACACGTCGCGCGGCGGGCGGACGCGCCCGAAATCGCGGCCCAGAAGCCGGCCGTCGAAGGCCAGCGGCGCCAGCGCCCGGCCGCCATGGGCCGCGCCGGGGCCGTCGAGGTAGTCGGGATGCGCGGCGGCCGCGGCAAAGCGCACCTCGGAATGCCGCTCCAAATCCGCAATCGCCTCGGCCCCCGAGGCGAGGAACGCCGCGCGCAAATCGTCGCCGCCCCGGTTGCCGACGACATGGCGCAGGAAGGTCGCGGCCTCTTCGGCCCTGTCGGGAACGCCCGCCCGGAGGCTCAGCTCGGTCCCCGGAACCCAGGTGGTGCCGCCCGACGTGGCCGTGGTGCCGCCGACCATCGCGGTCTTCTCGCAGACCAGCACCGACAGGCCCGCAATAGCCCCGGTCAGCGCCGCCGTCATGCCTCCGGCGCCCGCGCCGATCACCAGCAGATCGACCTCTTCATCATAGCTTGCGGTGACCATTGGCCGCCTCCTCTCCCGGAACAGCACGGAAACTGGCACAGGCCGGAATGAAATGGAAGACAATTATAGAATTGAATGGCATTCTAATTATGGAAATCGGAGGGGAAAGCGATGACATCGAGTGAAGAGCTGTTTGCCGGAGCCGCGGCCATGAAGCGGGTGTTGCTGGTGGGCGGCACCGGGTTCATCGGGCGGCGAGTCGCGGCGGCGCTGGTGGCGCAGGGCATGGTGCCGCGCCTGTTCGATCTGGCGGCGGCGCTGGAGCGTGCTGATCTGCCGGACGGATATGAGGTGCGGGCGGGGGATGTGACGGACCTCGCGTCACTGGCCGCGGCGGCAGAGGGTTGCAACGGGATCGTGCATCTGGCCGGGCTGATGACGGTCGATTGCGCCAAGGACCCGGCGCGGGCGGTGCAGGTGAACCTGCTCGGTTCGATCAACGTGTTCGAGGTGGCGCGCGCGATTGCGGCCCCGGTCGCCTATCTCAGCACCGCGGGCGTCTTCGGGCCCGGCAGTGCCCGGCAGCCGCAGCCGATGACCATCTACGGCGTCACCAAGCTGGCAGTGGAGGGGGTGGCCCGGGTCTATGCCGCCGATCACGGCGTGCCGAGCCTGGGACTGCGGCCCTATATCGTCTATGGCGCCGGGATCAGCAGCGGCATTGCCGCGGGGCCCTCCATCGCGCTCGATGCTGCGGTGAAACGGCAGCCTGCCGTGATCGGGTTCTCGGGCCGGGTGGGGTTCGTGCATGTCGATGACGTGGCGCGGCTGCTGGTGGCTGCGCTGGACCGCCCGATGGCGGGGGCAACGGTGCTGACCATGGCGGGCGATACGCGCGAAATGGCGGAGTTCGTGGCCGAGCTCGGCGCGCAGAGCGGCTGGGACGGCGTGCAGATCTCCGGCCCGCCGCTGCGCATTCCCGCCGATCTGGCCTCCGACCCGGTGCCGGACTGGCTCGGCGACCATCCGGTGACGACGATCGCCGAGGGCATCGGGCAGACGCTGGCAGAACTTGGCGCGCGAGGGCCCGGCACGCCCGGGCTGTGAACCGGGTTCGATGACGGGCCCCCGTCGCGGCCTAGTAGGGCAGCCCGACGTAATTCTCGGCCAATGCCGTCTGCGCTGCGGGGGAGCTTGCGAGATACTCCACCTCCGCGGCCTGCATCCGGGCCAGGAACGCGCCCTCTGCCGGAAAGCTGTGCAGCAGCCGCGTCATCTGCCACGAGAAGCGCGAGGCCTTCCACACCCGCGCCAGGGCCGTGGCGGAATAGCTGCGCAGCAGGGTATCATCGCCCGCGGAGTGCGCGATCAGCGCCTGCGACAGATACCACACGTCCGAGGCCGCAAGGTTCAGCCCCTTGGCCCCGGTCGGCGGCACGATATGCGCGGCGTCCCCGGCCAGAAACAGCCGCCCCCAGGCCATGGGCTCGGATATGAAGCTGCGCAGCGGGGCGATGGATTTCTCGATCGACGGGCCGGTCTGCAGCGTCTCGGCCAGATCTTCGGGCAGGCGGCGGCGCAGCTCGTCCCAGAAGGCGGTATCGCTCCAGGCTTCGGGGGTGTCGGTCAGCGGCACTTGCAGGTAGTGGCGGCTCAGCTGCGGGCTGCGCATCGAGCAGAGCGCGAAGCCGCGGTCATGCCCGGCATAGACCAGTTCATGATGCAGCGGCGGGGTTTCCGACAGGATGCCGAGCCAGCCGAAGGGGTAGACATGCTCGAACTCATGCCGCAGGGAGTCGGGAATGGTGCGGCGGCTGACGCCGTGAAACCCGTCGCAGCCCGCGATATGGTCGCAGTCGATGCGGTGGCTTTGGCCCGCGCGGGTGAAGGTGACGAAGGGCGCATCGGTATCGGCATCGTGGATCGCCACATCGTCGGCCTCGTGGATCACCGGGGCGTCGATGCGGTCCAGTTCGTCATACAGGTCTCGGGTCACTTCGGTCTGGCCGTAGATCGTCACGGTCTTGCCGGTCAGCGCGCGGAAGTCGATATGGACCCGCCTGCCATGCGACGCGATCAGCGTGCCGTCATGGGCGAGGCCCTCGGCATCCAGCCGCGCGCCGATCCCGGCCTCGCGCAGGATGTCGCACAGCCCCTGTTCCAGCACGCCGGCGCGGATGCGCGACAGCACATAGTCGCGGCTGCGGCGTTCCAGCACCACGGCATCCACCGCGGCGCGGCGGAGCAGCAAGGCAAGCAGCAGGCCCGAGGGCCCGCCTCCGATGATACAGACCTGATGGCGCATAGGGGTTCCTTTCACAGCGGCGAGAAGGCGAGCGGGCGCAGCACGCTGTGCGTGACAGCGGCAAGCGGGGAAGCGGCAAGCGGGGCAGGGGGCACGGGGTCGGGCTGGCGTGGCAGCAGCGCAAGGGCGCGCGGATCGCCAGAGAGGGGAAGCCATTGCGCGATGGCCCCGGCCGGGGCGGCCCCGATCACCAGCCCCGCGCACTCCGCGGCGAAGAGCGGCGCATCGGGCAGGCGCGCGGGATGGACAGTGCGGCGCGCAGCCAGCGCCGCCTCATAGCCGGGGGACGAGCCGGTGAGGTGCAGGAGGCGGTTCTCCTGCGCCACGACCAGCGCAAAGGCGGCGGGAACGAAGCCCCTGGCCCATCCCTCCTCTTGCGCCAGACTGGCGCGGCAGGCCTCGCGTTCGGCCCAGCCGGCATAGGCCCAGAGGTGGTGGATGGTATTCAGCGGGCCGGTCTCGGCCAGCCAATACCCCATCAACGGCAGATGCCGGGTGACAAGCGGCAGGCCGACATCTGCGAGCAGAGCCAGATACTCTGCCGCAGCACCGGGTTTCAGCTGATAGCTGCGCCATTCGTGGATCATGCCCGTCCTCCCCTTGCCCGCGAAACTGTCGGAAGGGCGGGCAGGAGGAAATGGACCGGGCGTCGGAAAGGTTGGACGATTCCCGCGCAGAGGCGGCAAGAGGCGGGGGGCTGCTTCAGCGGGCGACCAGGCCGCCGTCCCGATCAGCCCCGCCTGCCGTGCAGACAGCCGGCCGCTATGCCCGCCCCGCCGCCCGCAGGATCGCCATGCTCGCGGCATGGGCCATCGCGGCGCGGCCCAGAGGATCAAGCTTCGCGGCCAGGCCGCGATGCGGCACCTCCACGCTGACCGTCACGCCTGGCGGCATCGCCTGCGCCAGCCCGATCAGGTCGATGCCACCCTGGCCGGGAAACAGCCGTTCCCCCCGCGCGACGCGGATCAGGGCCTCGTCGCCGGGGTCATAGGGCACCACCCCATCGCAGAACTGCACATAGTTGACCATGCCACGGGGCAGCGCCGCGATCTGGTCCAGTGTGGTGGCGGAGCGGTCATAGTGCAGCGCATCGACCAGCACGCCGCCATTCGGCCGCCCGGCCCTCTCCACGATCCTCTGCGCGGCGGCCAGGTCGGGCACCGCCGTCCAGGGCATGAACTCGAGATCCGCCGTCAGGCCATGAGGGGCGGCCAGATCGCAGAAACGCGCAAAGCTGTCGGTCAGCCGCGCGGCATCGGTATCGTCGCCCGCAACCAGAACATGGCGCGCGCCAAGCGCCGCGCAGCGGTCGCAGAAGCGCGCGAAAAGATCCCAGTCATTCTGCGCCTTCAGCCGGATGATCTCCACATCGCCGACGGTGACGCCGGTATCGGCCAGCGCCGCCTGCACCTCGGCCAGTTCACGGGTATCGGTCAGCAGCGCGTAATCCTGCTCGCCACTCGCGGCGGCGGGCAGGATGCGCAGGCCGACCATCTGATAGCCGGTGGCGGCGGCGATCTTCACCGCCTCGACCGGGCTCGCATCAAAGATGGTCAGGAAGGCAAGCGAAAGCGGATGGGGCATGGCGGTCACTTCAGCGGGGAAAAGGCAAGCGGCAGGGCGATCTGGCTGGTCATGTCGGGTGTCAGCCAGTCCGGCCCGCCCTTGGGCGGCCATTTGCCATCGGTCACCGATCTGCCCCGCGCCTCCGACCGGGCGGCGAGGCTGGCATAGGGCCAGATCTGGGTCAGCCGCGGCTCGCCATCCAGCCCATACATCGCAACGGTCAGCTTGGAGTAGGCCTCACGCGGGGGGACGGCCTCGGCCCATTTCGCCATCGTCGGCATGATGCCGTTGATCCTGGTGCGGTAGGTGCGGAATTCGTAGATCGGCCCGAAGCTGCCCGGCTCCACCGGTGGCAGGAAATCCAGCGCGCGATAGCTTTCCATGTTCAGGCGCATCAGATGTTCGGTGCAGCCAAAGGGGTTGTCGCTGCGCAGCGCGCGCTCGCGTTCCTCGATCATCGCGGCCAGGCTGTCGAAGGCGCGCAGCACGAACACGCGGTTCAGCGTGCCGATATCCGTGCCCCATGCGCCGCAAAGCCGGCCCTGGCCTGCCGCCACCCAGGCCTCGATGCCCGGAGCGGCCTTGCCTGCGCCGAAGATCACGGTGTCGAGTGTGGCGAGTTCATAAAAGCTCATGCAATGGGTTCCTTTTCGGGTGAAAGCCCGGTCACGGGCTGGCCGGCCAGGATGCGGCCGGCGATGTAGCCAAAGGTCATGCCGGGGCCGAGCGTGATGCCCCCCGACGGATAGGTGCCCCCCATGACAGAGGACATGTCGTTGCCGACGGCAAAAAGGCCGGGGATCGGATCGCCCGCCCGGTCCAGCACGCGCGCGGCAGGGTCGGTCTTGAGCCCGGCAAAGCTGCCAAGGCTGCCCGGCACGATCTTCACCGCATAGAAGGGCGCCTTCGCCAGCGGGGCGAGCGAGGGGTTGGGCCCGTGGCCCGCATCGCCCTGCGCGCGGTTGTAGATGCTTTGCCCCCGCTGAAAATCGGGGTCTGTCCCCTGCGCGGCATGGCTGTTGAACCGCGCGACCGTGGCGGCCAGCGTCGCCTCGGGAATGTTGCAGATGCGGGCAAGCTCGGCCAGGGTGCGGCCCCGCTTGAGATAGCCGGACCGGATCGCGCCGCGCAGCGGAAAGGGGAAGGGCTTCGCCCAGCCAAGGCCCCAGCGCCGCTGCGCCGCATGATCCGCGATCAGCCAGCAGGCCGGGATGCGGCCGGGCGGCGTGGCCTCGATCAGCGCCTTCATGAAATCGTGGTAGCTGTCCGCCTCGCTGACGAAGCGTTGGCCCGCAGGGGTCACGGCGATGATACCGGGCTTGGCCCGCTCGATCAGATGCGGGAAATGCGCCACCGTGCCATCGGCGCGCGGCACCAGCGACACCGGGGCCAGCGCCAGGTTCGACACCAGATCCTGCGTCACGACGGCCCCCGCAGCTTCGGCAAGCCGCATCCCGTCGCCAGTGTTGCCCCGCGGCGCGGCAGAGAAATGGCCGGCGCCCCCCGCCTGCGGTGCCAGCGCCGCCAGCCGCGCCGGATCATGCGGGAAGCCGCCCGTGGCCAGCACCACGCCCCGCGCGGCATGGACCAGGGTTTCCGCCCCAACCCCCGCCCCAACCCCCGCCAGCCGGGCGCCGGTAATGCGCCCCTCTGCCTGCAGCAGCCCCGAGACTGGCGCGCTGTCGATCAGCATCACGCCCTTGTCGAGCGCAGAGCGCATCATCCGCGCCACCAGCGCATTGCCGTTCACCAGATGCATTCCGCGCCGGTGGATCGCCAGATCGCGCAGATGCCGTGCGATCCGCCCCGCCGCGTAAAGCATCGAACGCGGGCTGCGTGTCGCCTTGAAGAAATGCCCCATATCGGCCCCGCCCGCGATTCCCATGCCCCAGAGGCTGACGACATCCAGCGGCGGGCGCAGCTTTGCGGCCCACTCGCCCAGGCCCCGCCCGTCATAGGGCAGCACAGACACGGATCGCCCGCCCTTTGCCGCGCCGGGGCTGTCGTGGAAATCGGGCATCTTGTTGCCGTCGATCCAGCGCATGGCGGTGTTGTCCTCAAGGAACGACACCATCTCGGGCCCGTTCTCCAGAAAGGCGGCAAGCCGGGCGTCGCCCGCGCGGTTGCCAAGCTCGTGGCGCAGATATTCCATCGGCGCCTCTGGCGGTTCGTCTATGCCTGCCGCGCGCGCCAGATGATTGCGCGGAATCCACAGCCAGCCCCCGGACCAGGCAGAGGTGCCGCCAAAGCAAGGCTCCTTCTCGGCCACCACGACCTTCAGCCCGAAATGCGCAGCCGTAACGGCTGCCGCCAGCCCGGCGGCGCCAGAGCCTATCACCAGAACGTCGCACTCTATGGTGCGCGCAAATTGCCGTTCCATTCACCCCTGCCTGCAGGCGCTGGCGCGAACTGTCCCGCGATGGAACGACATGCAGCTCATGCGCCTTGCCGTTCCGCCACGTCGTTCGCATCCAGCGCCCGCACATTTGATTGAAAGAATTTCGAGCCCGCCGCGGCGGTGCCAAGCTCTGCCGCGGCCGCCTGCAGGCGGGGGGCGAGGGCAGCCATGCGTTCCGCCGTCATCCGCACCGCCGGCCCGGCGATGGACAGGCATCCCAGCACCGCCCCGGTGCCGTGATAGCGCACCGGCACCGCCATGGCCGCCATGCCGGCGATGTAGCTGTCGACTGCGATGGCATAGCCGCGCGCCCGCGCCTCGGCCAGTTGCTCCAGCAGCAGGGTCAGGCTGCGCGGGGCATTGGCGCCCGTGCCTTCGGCCTGGCGCATCAGCCCCTGCGCCGACACCGCTGCCAGAGCATCTTCATCCGGCATGGTGGACAGCAGCGCCTTGCCCCCGGCCGAGCTGGCCAGATGGACGACGACTCCCTGTTCCTGCCCCGGATCGTAGCGCAGACCGCGCGTTGCCCCCTGCGCCACCGCCACCCAGATCAGCCGCCCGCCATCGACGACCGAGAGCCGGATCAGCTCGCCCGACTCCGCGGCCAGCCTGTCCAGCACGGGTTGGGCGATGTCGGTGATCCCGGCGCGGCCCAGAAAGCCAAGGCCCATCGCAGGCAGCTTGATCGTCAGCGCATAATCGCCCTGCGCCTGCATCTGGCGCACATAACCCAGGCGCGACAGTTCCTGAAGGGTGCGGTGAACGCCGCTGGCGGGCTGATCCGTCGCGGCAGCAAGGGCCGAGACGGGCAGGCCGGCGGGATGATCGACCAGCAATTCTACAATGGCGAGGGACTTTTCGAGGACGCTGCTCATGAACCACTTCCGTAATTGAAGGAAGTTCCAGAGTTGATGAGCAGGGGCGAAAGGTCAACCGCCACTGCCTGTCCGGCCGCGGCGGCGGCACGAATGGCATCCAGCACGATGAGGTTTGCCGCCGCATCGCGCGCCGAGACGCGGGGCGCGCCGCCATGGCGGATCAGCTGGGCGAAATGGGCCAGTTGTGCCTCGTACGGGTCTCCGGGGATCACGGGCAGGGCGGTGGGGTGCAGCTGTTTCGTCCAGTCGGGCTCGCCCTGGGGCTGCCACAGCGTCAGGTCCGGCAAGGACAGGCCCGCGCGGCTGCCCGCATAGTGATGCGCCGAAACCGGGTGCGCGGGGAAGCGGGCCATGTTCTCGCCCGCCGTCAGGTCCCAGGCCCAGGGGCCGGTTGCGGCGTCGGAGATGCACAGTGTCGCCACGCCGCCATTGGTGAAGGCCAGGCAGACTGCGGCGGTGTCCTCTACGGCAAAGCTGCGGCGGGCGTGGCTGGCGATCGCCTGCACCGTGGCGATCTCGCCGAAGAAATGGCGCAGCAGGTCGATCTCATGCACCAGGTTGATCAGCAGCGGCCCGCCCACCCCCGGCGTGCTCCGCCAGGCCGCGTCGAAGTAACCGGCCGGTTTTGCCAGCGCGCAGGTGACGGTCGCCACTACCAGATCGCCGATGCGCCCGGCATGGATTGCCTCATGTGCGGCCCGGATGATCGGGTTGTGGCGGCGGTGATGCCCGACGAGCAGCGGCACGCCGGTCTGATCCGCCACTGCGATCAGCTGCAGCGCCGAGGCGAGGCTTTCGGCCACGGGCTTCTCCAGCAGCACCGGCAGACCTGCCTGCATCAGCAGGGCCGATACCGGCAGATGCGTTTCGTTGGGCGTGGCGACAATCGCCGCCTGCGCCAGCCCGGACCCGATCAGCGCGGCGGTGTCGGAGAAGATCGGCACGCCCGCAGCCTCGGCCAGCGCTGCCCCTGCCGGTGAAGGGTCCACGATCGCCGACAGATGCAGCCTCGGCATCCGGGCCAGCGTGTCGATATGGGTGCGCCCGATGGCGCCGGCGCCAATGACGGCGATCCCGATACTGTCCGACATGCCGCCCTCCTGTTCCGTCGCAAGCGCAGGGACAAGAAAGGGCAAATGAAAGTGGAAGTCAATTTTATTATTGAATTACGTTCCATATTATGCCATCCCTCTTGCCGAGGAGACGCAGCACAGGCTCGCTGCGGGAATAGTCCAACGTTTCGTCCCCATCGTCCATTTCCTGACAATGGGACACATGATTGGTTCAGACAGACCGGCGGGCCAGGGAGATGGGTCCGTCAGAGGGGGGAGAGCAATGACAAAGCCGCTGCGGCTCGATGCCGAAACGGTCCTGTTTCCGATCATCGGGCATCCGATCGGTCAGGTGAAGGCGCCGGCCTCGCTCAGCGCGATCATGGCGGAGCGCGATTTCAACGGGGTGGTGGTGCCGGTCGATATTCTGCCCGATGCGCTGGCGGGATGGCTGGCGCAGGCGGGGGCCGTGCGGAACTGCCCGGGCATGATCGTGACCGTGCCGCACAAGGCGGCCTGCCTGGGCTTTTGCAGCCGCGTCTCGGCGCGGGCAGAAGCCTCGGGTGCCGTCAACATCCTGCTGCGCGAGGGCGATGGCTGGATCGGCGACGCGACCGACGGGCAGGGCTATCTGGACGGGATCGAAGCGGAAGGGTTCACCATCGCCGGCAAGCCCGCGCTGCTGGTGGGCGCGGGCGGCGCCGGCTCTGCCATCGCCTACGAGATCCTGGCGAGGGGCGCATCGGAACTGGCGCTGCACGACATTGATGCCGCCCGGCGCGATGCGCTGATCGCGCGGCTGAACCTGGCGTTTCCGGGCCGTGCCCGGGTGGGCAGCACCGATCCGCGCGGCTTTGCGCTGGTGGCCAATGCCACGCCGCTGGGGATGCGCGAAGGTGATCCGCTGCCCGTGGATGTCGCGTTGCTGTCCGCCGATCAGTTCGTGGCCGATGTCGTGACCCGCCCGGCCGTGCCGCCGCTGATTGCTGCGGCGCGCGCCAGCGGCTGCTGCACAATGACGGGGGCCGGCATGTTCGGCGCGCAGGCGATCTTGCTGGCCGAACTGCTGATGGGGGTCCGCAAGATCGAGGCGTGAGCGACAGGAGACAGGAGGCAGATCGGCCCGCCCCATGAGGGAAGAACGGGTGCGGATTTCGGGGAGGCGGCCGGCACTGGGGAGAGCCGCGCGGTCCACCGATCAGCGTTGCGGGCGCGCGGGATCGGGCCGCCTCGGGAACTGCAACAGCCGGGTGTTTGCATTCGGCCAGAGAAGACCAAGTCAAAAAAGGGAGGACGAACATGTTTGGGAAAGTCACGGGAACGGCGGCCATTGCGCTGGCACTTGCCACAGTTCCGGCATTCGCCGAGATCAAGATCGGCTCGATTGTCGAGCTTTCGGGTCCGGGCGCAGCCGCGGGCACCAACTTCCGCGATGGCGTGAAGATGGGCTTCGAGGAGATCAACGCAGCGGGCGGCGTGCTCGGCGAACCGGTCGACGTCGAGGAATATGACAGTCAGACCGACCCGCAGGTCAGCCGCGCGATGGTGCAGAAGGCCATTGATGATGGCGTCTATGTGATCACCGGGACGGTGTTCTCATCCTCCACGGTCGTCAACATGCTGGTGGCCAAGCAGGCGGGCATCCCGCAATTCACCGGGTCGGAAGCGCCCTCGATCACTGCGATGAACAACCCCTTCATCTTCCGCACCGCCTTTGGCTCGCAAAAGGGCGTGCCGAAGCTGGTCAGGTACATGACCGAAGAGATGGGCGTGAAGAAGGTCGCCGTGGTCTGGGCGAATACCGAGTTTGGCAAGGGCGGTCACACCGCCTTCGTGGAGGAGGCCGCGAAAGCCGGGGTCGAGATCGTCGCCGACATCCCCACCGAACAGGCGCAGAACGACTTTTCGGCCGATGTGGTGCAGTTGAAGGGGGTCGAGGCCGATGCCGTCTTCGTCTATCTGACCGAGGAGGAAAGCGCCCGCTTCCTGCGCGAGGCCCGCAAGCAGGGCATCACCCAGCCGCTGGTCGGCGAAACCACCCTGATCGGCAATAAGGTGATCGAACTGGCGGGCGAAGCCGCGAATGGCGCGATGGGTCACGTCGGCCTGACGCCGAATGCCGATATCGCCGCGATGACCGAGATGGTCGCCCGCTTCACCGACGCCTATCGGTACACGCCCGACCACAACGCGATCAAGGGCTATACCGCCGCCTATGCGATCAAATGCGTCACCGAGATGATCGGCAGCGCCGACAGCGCGGCCTTTGCCGAAAAGATGCACGGGCTCACCATCACCGCCGCGGAATGCCCCGGCATCTTGATGGATGTCAGCTGGGATGACACCGGCGAGATGTCGCGCGAGAGCTTCTTCGTCGAGGTTGAGGACGGCAAGCAGGTCGTCAAGGCCGTGCTTCCGCCGAACTGAGGCGATGCCGGCCGGCTGGCGCCCCTGCCGCGCCAGCCGGCATTCTTTTCCCGTTAGCCGCGCGAGACCCCCATGGCCGAGCTTATCCAGATCCTTGTCTCCGGCCTTGCCGCCGGTTCCATCTATGCCCTTGCGGCGGTGGGATTCACCCTGCTGTGGCAGGCCTCGCAGACCATCAACTTCGCGCAGGGCGAATTCGTCATGCTGCCGGCCTTCTTCGTGCTGGTGGGGATGACGATGCTGGGCCTGCCGATGTGGCCTGCCATCGGGTTCTCGCTGGTGCTGTCGCTGCTGATCCTTGGCGTCGCGTTCAAGCGGCTGATCGTCGAGCCGATGTTGCCGCATGGCACGCTGCCGCTGGTCATCGCCACCATCGCGCTTGGCCTGCTGATGAAGGAAAGCGTCAAGGAATTCTATGGCGCCACGGCGCAGCCCTTTCCGGCGATCTTCCCGCAGACGGTCTACAACCTCGGCGGGGCCAGCGTTTCGGTGCAGGACATCTGCAATCTGGCGGTGTCGATGCTGGCCATCGGCAGCCTGCAACTGTTCCTGAACCGCACCGCACCGGGCGCTGCATGCAGGCCTCGGCGCAGAACCCCGCGGTGGCCGAGATCCTGGGCGTGAACGTCAGGCGCATGGTGCTGTACACATTCCTGATCAATGCGGCGCTGGCGACGATTGCCTCGGTGCTGATCTCGCCGGTGTATCTGGCGAAATTCTCCAACGGCGAGACCTTGGGGCTGGTGGCCTTCATCGCGGCCATCGTCGGCGGGTTCAACCAGATCCGCGGTGCGCTGGTGGGCGGCTTGCTGATCGGGGTGATCGACAACCTGTCGGCGGTCTACATCTCGGCCGAATACCGTTCCGCCATGCCGCTTATCCTGCTGATCGCCATCATCCTGCTGCGCCCTCAGGGCCTGCTGGGCACCAAGGAAGGACGTGCGGTATGACCCGCCTGCAACTGTTTCTCGTCGGTCTTGGCATCGCGGCGCTGGTCGCCGCCCCGCTGGGGCAGGGCAATTACATCATCTACACGATGACCTCGTGGCTGCTGTTCTCGATCTCGGCAATGGGGCTGAACCTCACGCTCGGCTATGCCGGGCAGGTCAGCCTTGCGCAGGCCGCCTTCATGGGGATCGGCGCCTATATCACCGCACTGATGACCCTGGCGGGCGTGCCATGGGGCTTTGCCGCGCTGATCTCGATCACGTCGAGCTTTGCGGTCGGCCTGCTGCTGGGCTATCCGGCGCTGCGCGTGCAGCACCATTTCCTGGCCTTCGTGACCCTCGCCTTCAACACGCTGCTGTTTCTGGTGCTGCGCAACGAGGAAGAGGTCACCGGCGGTTCCTTCGGCCTTGTGGGGATGCCCCGGCCCTCGGTGTTCGGCATTGCCACCGATTCCAACCTCAACTTCTACTACTTCGCGCTGGCCTGCTTCCTGCTCTCGGCCGGGGTGATGTGGTGGATCATCCGTTCGCCCTGGGGCCGGGCCTTCCGGGCACTGCGCGAGAACCCGATCCGCGCCGAAAGCCTGGGCCTGAAGATCCGCCGCCAGACGCTGCTGGCCTTCGCCATAGGGTCGGCCTTCGGCGGGCTGGCGGGCGCGCTGCAAGCGCCGCTGGTGCAGTTCATCGAACCGGGCAGCTTTGCGCTGATCCACTCGCTGAAGATCCTGCTGATGGTGGTGGTGGGCGGTTCGGGCTTCTTCTTCGGCCCGATGCTGGGCGCCGCTGTGGTGATCTTGCTGCCCGAGCTGCTGCGGTTCACCGAGGGCTATTACCTGATCATCTATGCCACGCTGGTGATCGTGCTGATGGTGTTCTCCCCCAGCGGGCTGATCGGTGCGGGCAAGAAGATCTGGGAGAAGTTCAAGCCCCGGCAGGAAGAGCGCCGGGATATGCAAAAAGGGTTCCAGCTGTGAACGCACCCATCCTTTCCGTCCGCAATATCTCCAAGCAGTTCGGCGGTATCCGTGCGGTCAACAATGTCAGCTTTGATGTCCGCCGGGGCGAGATCCTGGGCCTGATCGGGCCGAACGGCTCGGGAAAATCCACGCTGTTCAACTGCATCCTCGGCCAGCTGAAACCGACCGCGGGGCATTGCGAGATCGACGGCAAGCCCACCGATGGCGTGCGCCCCGCCGATCTGTCGCTGATGGGCGTGGGCCGCACGTTTCAGCAGTTGTCGGTGTTTCCGAAGATGACGGTGCTGGACAACGTGATCCTTGCCGGACAGGAGCACGAGGGCTCGATGCTGTCGCGCCTCTTCGGCAAGCCCGATGCCGGGCTGACCGAAAAGGCCGCGCAACTGATCGAGTTCTTCCGCCTGACCCCCTACCGCGACACCGCGGCAGGCTCGCTGTCCTACGGGCAGCAGAAGCTGGTGGATGCCGCCATGGCCTTCATGGCCGGGCCTGGGATCGTGCTGTTGGACGAGCCTGCGGGCGGGGTGAACCTGACGATGCTGGCCCATCTGAAAGACCGGCTGATGACCTACAACCGCGAGCATGGCACCACCTTTGTCGTGATCGAGCACAACATGGAATTCGTCATGTCGCTTTGCACCCGCATCATCGTGCTGGCGCAGGGCGAGGTGATCGCCGAAGGCTCGCCCGAAGAGATCCGGTCGAACCAGATGGTCATCGACGCATATCTGGGGGGCTGACATGCTGGAGCTGAAGAACGTCACCGGCGGCTATGGCCGGATCACCATCCTGAACGGCACCTCGTTCGAGATCCCGAAAGCCTCGATCACCACGATCATCGGCCCGAACGGGGCCGGGAAATCCACCGTGTTCAAGGCGGTCTTCGGGCTCCTCAGCATCCACTCGGGCAACATCCTGCTGAACGGCGAGGATGTGACCCGCAAGGGCCCGGCCGAGATGATCGCGCGCGGGGTCACCTATGTGCCGCAGGGCCGCAACGTGGTGCCGCAGCTTTCCGTGCTGCACAATCTGGAGCTGGGGGGCATCACCGCGAAGGACCAGTCCAGGGTCCGGCGGCGCATCGAGGAGGTGATGGATCAGTTCCCGATGCTGCGCGAACGCAAGCACCAGAAGGCGATCGAACTGTCGGGGGGCCAGCAGAAGCAGCTGGAAATCGCCCGGGCCCTGCTGCTCGATCCGAGGCTGATGCTGATCGACGAGCCTTCCATCGGCCTCTCGCCCAATCTGGTGCAAGAGGTGTTCCAGACGCTGACCAGATTGCGGGATGCGGGCGTGACGATCCTGATGGTGGAACAGAACGCCAAGGCGGCGCTTGCCATGTCGGATTTCGGGCTGGTGCTGGAACTGGGCCAGACGCGGATGTTCGGCAAGGCCGCCACGCTGATGGCCGATCCGCGCGTGGGCCAGCTGTTCCTCGGCGGGCATATCGAGGATGCGGCCTGATCCTTGGCGGGGCCCGGCGCCTGGCGGCCGGGCCTCAGTCTTCGGGATGCAGCATCTGCTTGCGGAAGACCCCGGGCGAGACCCCTACGCGCTGCGTGAAGAAGCGGTTGAAATAGGCGGGGTCGTCGAAGCCCGTCAGATGCGCCACCTGCGCCACGCTGCTTTCCGTGTAGATGAGATAGCGTTTCGCCTCGATCACGATACGCTCGTACAGCAGCTCCGATGCCGTCTTTCCCGTCCGCGCCTTGCAGGCCGCATTCAGCCGGGCGGGTGTGACGGCGAGTTCGCCCGCGTAGAAGGTCAGCGCCCGCGCCGTGCGGAAATGCGCCTCCAGCGCCGCACGATAGCGCACCAGCAGATCATAGTCGCGGTCCGGCGCGGCGATGCCCGGATCGTCATGCGCGATGGACAGGCGCAGCACCACCACCAGAAGCCGCATGAATTGCGCCATGATCGCGGTGCGGCGTCCCGGTGCCGACCAGATGAACTCGCGGTGCAGCCACTGGAACGTGTCGATCACCGCCGGAATGCTGACGCCCGTCCCTTCCAGCGGATAGACAGCCGCCCGCCCGGCTGCCGCGATCAGCCTCGGGTCGCCCGCCGCGGCCGTCTTCAGGCAGCCCAGGGCAGCCGTCACCACGAAACCATCGGTGCCGGGCGCGAAATCGATCTGATGCACGATCCCGGACGGCACCACCAGCACGCCGGGGGTGGGGATGGCAAGCTGACGCTCTTCCATGCGGATGGCGCCGCCGCCTTCGCGCACCAGCAGGATCTGCATGTGATCGGGGTGGGCGTGGGGACGAATCCTCCAATCATTCGGCCCGCTGCGATCCCGCAAGGGTTCGATATGCAGAAGGTCGAGTTCGACATCGGGCCCCTGATCTCCATAGAGATAATAGTGCGGTATCCCGTTTGGCGGTGTCGTGCGCATCTCGATCCCTTCCGGTGTCCTCGGGCGAATAGTGCAAGAATTGCGCGCCTGCGTCCATTGGTTCGCGCCACCCCCCCGCGCTACCACCGATGCAGCGACAATGCCGGAGGCGGATCGGATGAACCTTGACGAAAGCTGCGATGTGCTGGTGGTGGGCTCTGGCGCGGGGGGGCTGGCGACCGCGATCACGGCGCGGAAATGCGGGCTTTCGGTGATCGTGATCGAGAAGGAGCCGGTCTTTGGCGGCACCACGGCGTTTTCCGGCGGCGTGCTGTGGATACCCGGCAACCGCCATGGCCGCGCGAACAATCCGCAGGACACGCTGGCGGCGGCCAAGGCCTATCTGCGCGCCGAGACCGGGAACTTCTACCAGCCCGAAGCGATCGAGGCCTTTCTGGAGGCCGGGCCGCAGATGCTGGACTGGTTCGAGCGCGAGACATCGGTGAAGTTCGTCCCCACGCTCTACCCCGACTATCACCCGACGGTGGAGGGCGGGGTGGATGTGGGCCGGTCTGTCCTGGCGGCACCCTTCGACAGCAGCGCCCTGGGGGCAAACCTGAAACGTCTGCGCCAGCCGCTGGCTTCCATCACCTTCATGGGCATGATGTTCAATTCCTCGAACGCGGACATCAAGCACTTCTTCAATGCTACCAAGTCTCTGAAATCGTTCCTCTACGTGGCAAAGCGGCTTCTGGCGCACGGGGTGGAGGTGGCCCGCCACGGCCGCGGGGTGCAGGTGACCAGCGGCAATGCCCTCGCTGCGCGGCTGGCAAAGACCTGCTTCGATCTGGGCATTCCGATCCTGACCGACACGCCCGCCCTGCATCTGCTGCGCGACGGCGGGCGGGTGTCCGGGGTGGAGGTTGGCGGCGCATCGCCGCGGCGGATCGTGGCGGCCAGGGGGGTGGTGCTGGCCTGCGGCGGCTATGCCAACGATCTGGCGCGGCGGGCCGGCGTCTATGCGCATCTGAAGGCGGGGGCGGGGCACTTCTCGCCCGTACCCTCTGGCAATACCGGCGATGGCATCCGTCTGGGCGAGGAGGTGGGTGGCGCGTTCGATGCCGAATTTCCGCAGCCCGCCGCCTGGATGCCGGTCAGCCGCGTGCCGGGCAAGGGCCTGTTTCCCCATCTTCTGGACCGCTACAAACCCGGCATGATCGCGGTTCTGCCCAGCGGACGGCGCTTTGCCAATGAAAGCGAAAGCTACCATGATGTCGGCGCGGCAATGGTGGCGAGTGGCGAGGCCGCCTGCTGGCTGGTCTGCGACCGCCGGGCGATCCGCAAATACGGCCTCGGTCATGTGAAACCCGCCCCGATGCCTTTGCTGATGTGGACGCGCAGCGGCTACCTGAAAGCCGGCAGAACGCTGGCAGATCTGGCGCGGGCCTGCGGTATAGACCCGGCGGGGCTCGAGGAGACGGTGACCGGCTACAATCGCGGCGCGCGGGAGGGGCGGGACGATCAGTTCCACCGCGGCGAGACCAGCTTCAACCGTTATCTCGCCGATCCCGACAACAAGCCGAACCCCTGTGTCGCCCCGCTGGATCATGCCCCCTTCTATGCGGTGCGGATGGAAATGGGCGATCTTGGCACCTTTGACGGGTTGAAGACCTCGGTGACGGGCGAGGTTCTGGACCGGCAGGGCGGCGCGATCCCCGGCCTTTTCGCCGTGGGCAATGACCGGGCCAGCATCATGGGCGGCACCTATCCGGGCGCCGGGATCACCCTCGGCCCGGCGATGACATTCGGCTGGATCACGGGCCGCCATCTGGCCGGGGCAAGCGGAGGATCGGCATGAGCTGGCTGAAACTGGCAGGGAAGACCGCCGTGATTACCGGCGCCGGCGGCGGGATCGGGCAGGCGCTGGCCCGCGCCTTTGCGGCCGAGGGCGTGCGGGTCATATTGCTGGACCGTGACACCGAACGCTCCGACACCGTGGCGGCCGAGGTCGGCGGCGGCGCCTTCGCGCTGGCCTGCGATCTGGCGGATGCCGGGGCCGTGGCCAGTGCCGCCGCCCGGGTCGAGGCTGCGGGCGGCGCGGATATTCTGGTGAACAGCGCTGCCATCCTGCGCCCCGGTCCGTTGGAAACCGTTTCCATCGCCGATTGGTCGGCGATGCTGGCGGTGAACCTGACGGGATATCTGGCCGCATCGCAGGCCTTTGGCGCGGCGATGCTGGCGCGCGGGGCGGGCGCGCTTGTGCATGTCGCAAGCATCGCGGGCAGCCAGCCGCAGCCGGCGAGCGGGGCCTATTCGGCCTCCAAGGCCGCGACATTGATGATGTCGCGGCAACTTGCCTATGAATGGGGCCCGCGCGGGGTGCGGTCAAACTGCGTCAGCCCCGGGCTGGTGGTCACGCCGATGTCTGCCGCCTTCTACGCCGATGCCGATGTAAAGGCGCGGCGCGAGGCGATGGTGCCGCTGGGCCGCATTGCCTCGCCGCAGGATATGGCCGATGTGGCATTGTTTCTGGCGTCGGACCGCGCATCCTACGTCACGGGGCAGGATATCGTGGTGGATGGCGGCTTGTCGCAATCCCTGATGGGGCTGGTGCCGAGGCCCGGCTATGCGTGAGGCGCTGGTCACCGGCGGCGCCGACGGGATCGGCCTTGCCATCGCCCACGCCCTGGCTGCGCAAGGATGCCGCGTGACCATTGCCGATCTGGATGGAGAGAGGGCCGTGGCGCGGGCCGCCGCGTTGGGGACGGGGCATCGCGGGCTGGCCTGCGACGTCACGGACGAGCCGCAGGTGATCGCTGCCGCCGCCACTGCGCCCTTCGATGTGCTGGTGAACAATGCAGGGATCGGCGACAGCCATCTGCCGACGCTGGAGCAAGGCCTCGATGCCTTTCGCGCGGTGCTGGATGTGCACCTGGCGGGCAGCTTCCTGATGACGCGCGAGGTGGCGCGCGGGATGGTGGCGCGGCGGCGCGGCGCCGTGGTGAACCTTTCCTCGATCGCGGGGCTGACAGGGTTGCCCAAGCGCAACGCCTATGGCGCGGCAAAGGCCGGGATCGTGGCGATGACCAGGGCCATGGCCTGCGAATGGGCCGGGCAGGGCGTGCGGGTGAATGCCGTGGCGCCAGCCTTCGTGGACACCGCGCTGATCCGCAAGCTGGCCGATGCGGGCCGGATCGACCTGCCGAGCATCTGCCGCCGCACGCCGCTTGGCCGACTGATCGCCGCCGAGGAAGTGGCGGCGGCGGTGGCCTTCCTTGCGTCGGATGCCGCAAGCGGCATCACCGGCACGGTGCTGCCCGTCGATGGCGGCTGGACGGCCTTCGGCGATTTCGGTGATGCCTCGGCAGGATAGGCGGCAGCCGGCAGTTCTGGACCTTGGTCCGCACCTCACGCGCGACAGTCGCTGCCCGGCCGCGTCATTCTGGCCCCCGAGGGGCCGTCATCCAACGCCCCGCGGCGCCGGCAGCGCGTCAAGCACAGCGCCCATGATCGCGGCGGTGTCGGGCCAGCGCGGCAGCGCGCGGCCGAGCCGGCGCGAGCGCTCGGCAAGGTCAAGGCGGGTGGCGTCCGAGGTCAGCACCTTGCGCAGATGCGCCGCAAAGCCGGCCACGTCGCCCGGCTCCGCCAGCAGCGCGGCATCGCCCACGGTATCGGGCACGGCGCCGGCCTTGCAGGTGACGATGGGCAGGCCGTGGCACAGCGCCTCGGCCAGCGCCATCCCGTAGCCCTCATAGCGCGTCGCCAGCGCAAAGACCTGCGCGCTGCGATAGGCGCCCTCAAGCCGGTCATCGACCAGCTCGCCCGCCAGCTCGACGCGCCCGCCAAGCCCCAGCTCGGCGATCAGCGCGGCGAGCTCCTCGCCCACGGCGGCGTCATAGGCCTTGCCGACGATCCGCGCCGTCCAGTCCAGATCGGCGACCTGGCCCAGTGCGCGGATCAGCACGTCATGGCCCTTGCGCCGCGCCAGCAGGCCGACGGCGAGGATGCGCGGCGCGGCCCCGGCCTGCGGCGGGTCTGGCACAAGGTCGCGCGGGCCGTCGAACCCGGGCAGGGCGACGGTGATCCGCGCGGGATCGGCGCCAAGCGAAATATAGGTGTCGCGGGTATGCCCGCTGGTCACCACCACATGCGCCGCATGGGCAAGGTTCGCGGCCTCCTGCGCCAGAAGCCGGCGCGACAGCTCGGGCGCAAGCCCCTCTTCCAGCCCCACCGGGTGATGCAGCATCGCCACCACCGGGCAATCCAGCCGCGCCAGCGCCTCGGGGCGCATGGCGGCAAAGACCAGCCCGTCAAGGATCAGCAGCAGGTCGCGGGGCAGGGCGGCCAGCGTCCGCACAACCTCGTCCCGCACAGCGGCGCTCTGGTCCGCATGGGCGGCCTCGGCCGGCAGCACGATATGGCGCACCTGCCGCCCGGCGGCCTGCAGCTCCTCCAACAGGCGCCGTTCATAGATGAAGCCGCCGGTCTTCTGGCGGTGGTCGCCGGGGATGGCAAAGGCGCAAGGTGTCATCTGGCAAGCTGCTCCGGGTTCGTGCGCGCAAGGATGCGGCGTTCCAGCGCCGAGACAAGCCCATGTGCCAGGGCGGCGGCAAGCCCGATCAGCGCGATCGCGGCCCACAGCATGTTGTAATCCGACGTCGAGGCGACCGTCGCCATCAGCGCGCCGATGCCGCGCCCGGTTGCCAGCCATTCGGCGGTGGTGACGGCAAGGATCGCCGCCGGAATCGCCATCCGCGCCGAGGCGAAGAAGGCCGGCAGCATCGCGGCCAGCTGTGCGCCCAGCAGGCGGCGCAGCGGGCTGGCGGCATAGACCGCGAACACGTCGAGCACGGCGCGGGGCGTGCGGGCGAGGCCATGCCGGCAGGCCACCAGCGTCGGGAGGAAGATCATCAGCGCCACCACGGCGACCGTCCCCGCCGCGCCCCGGCCAAGCGCCCAGACGATCAGCGGCGCGGTGGCGACGATGGGGATCGACCGGAGCGTGATCGCCAGCGGCAGGATGGCCGAGGACAGCCGCGGCGCCAGCGCCAGCGCCATCGCCAGCCCGGCACCCGCGCCAAGCCCGCACAGATAGCCGGGCAGGGCCAGCGACAGCGTCTCGGCCAGCGCCTCCAGCAGCCGGGCGCGGGCCGCAGCGTCGGTGAGGAGATAGGTCCAGACATCCTCGGGCCGCTTGGCAAAAAACTGCGGCAGGCCGAAGGCTTCCATCGCCCCCTTCCACAGCAGCAGCGTCACCACCAGCGCCAGCGCCCCGTTCGCCAGCCCGGCCCATCGGCGGCTTTGGCGGGGGGCGGGGGCGGCCAGCAACACCTCGGGCGGGGCAAGTTCGAGCCGGCGGCCAAGCGCGCCGATGGCGGCGAAGGCCGCGACCGAGGCGCCGGCGGCGATGACCGCGATGGTCCAGGTCGCGGGCAGGTCCAGCGCCCGCAGCGCCCGCACGGTCAGCACGCCAAGCCCCCGCTCGGCCCCGGTGAACTCGCCGACCATCGCGCCGAGAAACGCCGCCGGCGCTGCGATCTGCAGCCCCGCCACCGCATAGGGCAGCGCCGCCGGCAGCCGGACCTCGCGCAGCAGGGTCAGGCCGCCACGGCCATAGCTGCGCACCAGATCGAGCCAGCCTTGCGGAACCGCACGCAGCCCCACCATCACCGGCAGGAAGGTGGTGTAATAGACCGCCAGCGCCGCCAGCGTGACCTGCGGCCCCTCGCCCGGCCCGTAGAGCACGCGCAGGATCGGCCCGGTTGCCACCAGCGGCAGGCAGAAGACGAGCAGCGCCAGCGTCGCCAGCAGCCGTTCCGTCCGCGGCAGCATCACCGCGACCAGCGCCAGGGTGATGCCGGCGAGGTTGCCCCAGAAGAAGCCCCGCGCCGCCGCCCAGAGCGTGGTGAGGAAGGCGCGCCAGAGCAGGCCCGCGTGGCTGGCGGCGTGTTGCAGGATCTGGCTGGGCGCGGCGATGACGAAGGCGCTTGCCGACACGCGCGCCAGCAGCTCCCAGCCGAGCAGGACCAACAGCAGCCAGAGGCCCCGGGTCAGGCCCCTCGGCACGGCGCGCAGGCCGGCCGCCCCTGCCTCGGCGATGCTCATTGCGCCGCGATGCTGCCGGGCAGCTGATGCTCGCGCAGCGCGGCCAGCACCTGCGCGCAGGTGGCGCGGAACGGCTCGGAGCCCGGATCGCGCGCCGGCCCGCGCGGCAGCGTCACCGCGATGTCGGCGGCGATGCGGGCCGGGCGCGGGGTCAGCACGAGGATGCGGTCCGACAGCCGCACCGCCTCGGTCACCGAATGCGTCACCAGCACCGCCGTTGCGCCGCGCGCCTCCCATAGCGGCGGCAGCTCGGCGTTCAGCCGGTCGCGGGTCAGCTCGTCGACGGCGCCGAAGGGCTCGTCCAGCAGCAGCAGCTCCGGCAGCCCGGCCAGTGCCCGCGCGATGGCCGCGCGCTGGCGCATCCCGCCCGACAGCTCTGCCGGGCGGTGGCGGTCAAAGCCCGACAGGCCGACCAGCCGGATCAGATCCTCCACCGCCGCCCCGTCGCGCGGCATCCGCGCCAGCGAGCGTGCCAGCGCGACATTGCCCGCCACCGTGCGCCAGGGCAGCAGCGCCGGGTCCTGGAACGCCACCGCCAGCCCGGCCCTTTGCCGCAGCTCGGCCGGGGTTTCCTCGCCGATGGTGATCCGGCCTTCGGAGGGCAATTCGAGCCCGGCGATCAGCCGCAGCAGGGTGGACTTGCCGCAGCCGGAGGGGCCGACCAGCGCCGTGGTGCGGCCCCCCTGCAGCACCAGGTCGATCGGCGCCACTGCCTCGACCAGCCGTCCCTTGGTGCCAAAGCGCTTGGCGACTCCCTCCAGCGTGATGTCGCGGTTCTGTTCTGCGATCCCCGCGCGCCTATCCATGCACCTCGTCCAGGATGGAACGGTCCCAAAGCTCGGCCGTCACCGGCTTGCCCAGCAGTGCCAGCGTCTCGACATTGGCGGCCACCGTCTCATCGGTGAACCAGCCGAAGCCCTCGGCCTCGGTCAGGTCCGAGAACATTAGGGGCACCTGCCGTTCCGCCTGAAGCTCCTGCGTCCGAAGGTCGAGGCCAGCATCGGGGAACATCTCCACCGTCAGCTGCGCCGCCGCGGCGGGATCGGCCTGATACTCCGTCCAGCCACGCGCCTCGCCCTTCATCAGCGCGACCAGCTCGGCGCGGCGGTTCGCCAGGCTGTCCTCGGTGGCGATGTAGGTCTGGGAATGGACGGCATAGCCGTGATCGGCCAGCAGCATGGTCACGCTCTCTACCCCCTGGATCTCCATCGCCACGGGCAGGTCGGTCGCCCAGCAGAGCAGGCAATCGACCTGCCCCTGCACCAGCGGCGCCGCGTCATATTGCGTCGGCACCACCTCGATTGCGGCGATATCGACGCCGTTGATCGCGCAGAGCGCCTCCAGCACCGGCATGTTGGCCAGCGCCATGCCGATGCGCTTGCCGACAAGATCGGCGGGCGCGTTGACCGGGTTGGCCGGCAGGGACGCGATGGCGAAGGGGTTCTTCTGCATGGCGACGCCGATGATCCTGAACGGCGCGCCCTGGTTCACCGCCGCCGCCGTGTAATCCGCAGCCGAGATGCCCACCAGCGCGGTTCCCGCCACCACCGGCGGCTCCACCGGCGCGTTCGGGCCGCCCTGCAGCAGCGACACCTCCAGCCCCGCCTCGCGCCAATAGCCATTCTGCAACGCGATGTAGCTGCCGCCGAACTGGACCGAATGCAGCCAGGACAGCTGCAGCACCGCCGCCTCTTGCGCCAGCGCGCGGCGCGGATGCCACAGCGCGGCTGCGGCGGTCACGAGGCCGCCCCCAAGGACAAGTCGGCGGGTCGGCGTGCGGAACATCATGCGGAACTCCTTCAATCTGCAGGGAAGACTAGGGCAATGCGGGGCCGAGGCAATGGCGCGGGCCTATTGCAGTTCGGGCACGGGGCGGCGGTTGATGAAGAAGGCGCCCGGAAGCGCGGAAAACAGCGCCGCAAGGCCAAAGGCGATGCTGGCGGCGAGCCCGGCCTCGGCGGTCAGCCCGGCCAGCGGGAACAGCGCGGCGGCCGCGCCCTCGCGCCAGCCCCAGCCGGCGACCGAGGCGGGCAGCAGCATCGCGGTCAGCACCAGCGGCACGATGAAACCCGCCATGACCGGGGTCAGCGTGCTGCCGGTGGCGCGGGCGGCGGCGGCGAAACCCGCGACGGTGAGCAGGGCGACGAGCAGCGACAGCGCCGCCTGTGCCGGCAGGCGGCGCAGCAGCGCCTGCCGGGCCGCCCGGCGCCAGCTGCCCTCGCGGCCGGCGCCAAGCAGCGCCAGCGCGGCGGCCCCCATCAGCAGCAGCGACAGGAAACCGGCCGGCAGCCAGAGGATGCCCGGCAGGTCCGGCGCCTCGGGACGCGTCAGCAGCATCGCGCAGGCCCCGCCCACCGCAACCATCGCCATCCCGGCCTGCCCTGCCGCGCGTTCCAGCACCACCGCCTGCGCCGCGGGGCGCAGCGGCCCGCCCTTGCGGCTGCGCAACGCGCGGGCGGCGTCGCCGACGACACCCCCGGGCAGCGTCTGGTTGGCGAATTGCGCCAGGTAGTATTCGCGCACCGCCAGCCCGGGTGGCAGGTCGAGCGCCAGCGCCGCCGCGGTCATCCGCCAACGCAGGGCCGACAGGATGGTGACGGCATTCAGCAGCGCCAGGCTCGTGATGAACCAGCCGGAGGACAGGCCCGAGAGCCGCACCAGCGCGGCCTGCCCTCCCGCCAGCATAAGGCACAGCGCGATCAGCCCCAGCGGCAAGGCCAGGCGTAGCAGCCTCATGGTTCGCCCTCGCTGGTCGCCTCGAGGAACCGGTCGCGGAAGGCCCGCATCGGCCAGGGGGGCAGCGCCGGATCGGGCACCAGCCCCGGCGACCAGCCGAAACCGTCGAAGAGCGCGAGCACCTCGGGCGGGCCGATCAGGTGCATCGGAACCTCGCGCCCGCCGACCTGCGACACGAACCCCGCCGCCTGATGATCGCCTAGCACGATCAGCAGCGGCGGGTCGGCGCGGGGAAGCGCTGCCCAGGACAGCACCGTCTGCACCGAATAGTCCAGCGCGCGGGCATAGTGGTCGCGGATGCGGGCCTGGTCGGCCCAGACCTCGCGCGGCGTCGGTCCCGTGACGGCTGCCGCATCGAAGATGCTGCCGTCGCCGACCCTGTCCCACGGGACCATCCTTGCCACGGGGGTCCAGGGCGCATGGCTGGAGATCAGCGCGATCTCGGCCATCAGCGGGCCGTCGCGGGGCAGCAGCCGCTCGAAGGCCGAGAGGGTGTATTGGTCGGGCATCGTCACCCAGTTGAACGGCTGTCCGGCATAGCCGAGATCGGCCGCGGCCAGCACCGTCTGGAAGCCGAGCGCCTGCGCCTCGGGCCAGGGCATGACGATGGCGGGCGCGACGGCGGCGGTGGCATAGCCGGCGCCCGCCGCCAGGCTGAACAGGGATTGTCGCGGGCTGGCCAGCATGGCGCGGTATCGGGTCTGGTCGTTCACCTCGAGCCCCGATGCCAGCGTGCCATGCGCCAGCCAGCTTTGGCCGCCGATCACCGGCGAGGTCAGCCAGCCCGACCGCGCTGCCAGACCGGTCGCGGCCAGCGCCGCCGCCCCCTCGACCAGACTGGCGCGGTGGCGGTCCGCATAGGCCGGGTTGTCGAAGGCCGCGCGCCCGTAGCTTTCGACGAAGACAAGGATCACGTCGCGCCCCTCCAGCCGCGACAGCAGATCGGCCCGCCCCTGCCACGGGTCGGAGCCGGCCGCCGCGCGGAACTCTGCCAGCGCGGCGCGGGAGCGGCCGAAATCGCGCAGGTGCTCTGCGCCAAGGCGCGAGGTGAAGGCATGGCCCGGCGGGTTCCATCGCGTCCAGCCGGTCAGCGCGGCGCGGATCTCGGCGGCGGATAGCAGCGCGAAGACCAGCGCCACCATGCCTGCCGCCAGCCTTGGCGGCGGGGTCAGCCCGCTGCCGGCGCGCGCCCAGACCCGCAGCGCCAGGAACAGCAACGCCAGCAGCCCGCCAAGCAGCAGCACCAGCGCGGCAAGGGCGAGCACGGCCCCGGCCAGCCCGACGCTGCCGATCAGCAGATGCGCGCCCGAAGCCAGCATCTGCATGTCGGCCAGCGGATCGAAGCCGCGGCCGAAGGCGGTGAACACGGCGAAATCCGCCAACTTGACCACCACCATGAAGGTCAGCGCCAGCGCGCCCGCCAGCGGCAGCGCCCACCCGCCAAGCGCAAGGCATCCCAGCAGCAGCGCCGGCAGCTCCAGCGGCGCGATCCGCAGCGCGGCCCAGCTCAGCGCCTCGGGATGGTTCGGCTGCACCAGCACCAGGTGGATCAGCAGCGCGGACAGCGCCAGCGCCGCGAAGGCCCTCGCCGTCATCGCCGCGCCGCCAGCCAGGCCACATCGACCGCGAAGGACCATGCCAGCAGCGCCAGCGCGGCCAGCGCGACCCAGAGGCTGGCGGGCGGCACGAGCGCGGGCGCCAGCAGCGACATCAAGGCGCCGATCTGGATCACGCAGACCAGCTTGCGCCGGAAGCGCTGCGGCAGCGGCGCCGCCAGCCAGGGCAGGGCGAGGCTCGCCAGCACGAACAGATACCGCATCCCGCCCAGAAGCAGCACCCACGCCCCCGCCGCCCCGCTGCGCCAGGCCACCAGCGCCAGCAGCAACGCAAAGACCGCGTCCACCTCCATGTCGAAGCGCGCGCCCCAGGGGCCGGCGAGCCCGCTGCGCCGCGCCAGCGGCCCGTCGAGCCCGTCCAGCATGAGCGTCACCAGCGCCAGCGCGAACAGCGCCCATCCCGTGCGGCCCTCGGTCAGTTCCGGCCGCGCCACCGGGATCAGCAGCAGCGCCACCAGCGCTAGCCGGCCCAGCGTCAGCGCATTGGCATGGCCAAGGAAGGGCGCGGACCAGTGCCGCAGCAGGAAGACCGCCACCGCCCCGGCGCCAAGCACGAAGCCAAACGGCGGCAGCCAGTGCACCCCGCCGCCAAGCGACCACGACACCCCTAGCAGCGCCGCCGCCAGCACTGTGGAAAGCGCCATCAGCTTGGCGAAAGGCCCGCGCGGGGTGCGGTGTGTCGGTGGGTGGGGCGAACGGGAAAGGTCCATCCGCAGACAATGTCGCTGCCGGATGCCGAGTCAAGCGCGCCGCTGTTTACGCGGCGGAATGGCTCGACTAGGCTGCGTGCAGAGGATCGCGGGGGAGCCATGGGCCAGACGTCCGAGACCGCCGAAACGCCGCGCTACGCCCCGGCCTCGCGCCTGCTGCACTGGCTGACCGCGCTGCTGGTGCTGACCACGATTCCCGCCGGGCTGATCATGGTGCAGGAGGGGCTGCCGCGCCCGCTGCAGGACGGCCTGTTCCTCTATCACAAGAACATCGGTCCAGTGATCCTGGTGCTGGTCGTGCTGCGGCTTGCGGTCCGCGCGGCCCGGCGCCCGCCGCCGCTGCCCGCGAGCCTGCCGCGCCTGCAGGCGCTGCTGGCCGAAACGGTGCACTGGCTGCTGTATCTGGCGCTGGTGCTGATGGTGGTCTCGGGCATCGTCCGCGTGCAGGCGGGCGGCTTTCCGATGGAATACTGGGACCCGCTGATCGGCGGCCTGATTGGCAAGGACGAGGCATTGGCCGCCTCGGCCAGCGACTTCCATGACCTGTGCAAGAGCGTGCTGATCGTGCTGCTTGCGGCGCATATCGGGGCCGCCGCGCTGCACGGGATCGTCAAGCGCGACGGCGTGTTCAGCCGGATGTGGCCGCCGGTCTGATCGGGCCCGCCGCTTCCCGAACGGCCGTCACAGCACCGAGATCATCCCGCCATCGGCATAGATGATCTGGCCGTTGATGTAGTCCGAGGCGGCGGAGGCGAGGAAGATCGCCGTGCCGGCCAGTTCCTCGGGCCGGCCCCAGCGGCGCGCGGGGGTGCGCCCCTTCACCCAGGCGTCGAAGTCCGGGTTGGCGATCAGCGCCTCGTTCATGTCGGTCATCATGTAGCCCGGGCCGATGGCATTGGCCTGGATGCCATGCTCGGCCCATTCGGCGGCCATTGCCTTGGTCAGCATCTTGATACCGCCCTTGGCCACCGTGTAGGGCGCGACCGTGGCGCGGGCGAGCTCGGACATCAGCGAGCCGATATTGATGATCTTGCCCTCGCCGCGGGGCACCATGCGTTTCGCCGCCTCGCGCCCCACCAAGAAGGCCGAGGTCAGGTTGGTGTCGATCACCTGCTGCCAGTCGGCGCTGGCAAGCTCCAGCAGCGGCTTGCGGAACTGGATGCCGGCATTGTTCAGCAAGATATGCACCTCGATGCCCTCGGCATCGAAGCCGGCGAAGGCGGCCACCACCGCAGCCTCATCCGTCACGTCGAAGGCGGCGGTCAGCACGTCATGCCCCTCGGCCCGCATCTCGGCGGCGGCCTCGGCCAGCCGCGCCGCGTTCACCCCGTTCAGCACCACCCGCGCGCCCGCTTGCGCCAGCCCCGTCGCAAAGGCACGCCCCAGCCCGCGGGACGAGCCGGTGACGAGGGCGGTCTTTCCAGTCAGATCGAACAGTTTCATCATACCTCCGAGATGCGCGAGGAGAGGTCGGGCCTCTCGAAAAATGCGGGCAGCAGCTCCAGCCCGAGGCCGGGCGCTTGCGACGGGTAGACGTATCCGCCCTCGATCTTCGGCATCTCGGTGACCAGCTCCAGATACCAGCCCTTGTAGAAGGCCCGGACGGATTCCTGGATCAGGGTATTCGGCTGGCTGAAGCTCATATGGATGGCGGCGGCAAAGCCGACCGGGCCGATGCAGTCATGCGGCGCGAAGGGCCGATGATAGGTATCGGCCATCGCGGCGATCTTGCGGCCCTCGGTCAGCCCGCCGGTCCAGCACAGATCGGCCATCACCACATGGCAAGCGTCGCGGTCGAGATAGTCCTTGTAGGCAAAGCGCGAGCCAAGGGTTTCCGAGGCGCAGGTCATCACGCTGGTCGCACGGGCAAACTCCGCCAGCGCCTGCGGCGAGGTCATCCGGATCGGGTCTTCATACCACAGCGGCGCGAAGGGCTCGACCTCGCGCGCGATCCGCATCGCGGTGGGCAGGTTCCACAGCGAGTGCATTTCCAGCATGATCTCCATCCTGTCGCCCACGGCACGGCGGATCTCCTCGAAGGGCTTCAGCGCCGTCCGCATCGCGGCGGCGCTGATATGCTGGCCCCTGAACTCGGCGGCATGGGGATCGAAGGGCCAGATCTTCATGGCGGTGATGCCCTGCTCCAGCAGATCCTCGGCCAGGGCCGCGGGCCGGTTCATGAAGCCGTCGAGGTCCTCATGCGGGCTTTCGGCCGAGCCGAGATCCCAGTTCGCCACCGGCTTGATGTTGCCGGACCGCACGTAGCGGGTGCCGGCGCAGGTGTTGTAGATGCGCATCTTGTCCCAGCAGAGGCCGCCCAGCAGGCTATGCACGGGCTGGCCGCAGACCTTGCCGAACAGATCCCACAGCGCGATGTCGATGGCCGAGGCGGCGCGGTATTCCACCCCGGTGCTGGCCTGCGCCATCGGCAGGCTGACCATCTCCTTGTTCAGGAGCTCGATGTTCAGCGGGTTCTGGCCCAGCAGGCGCACCGCCAGCGTGTCATGGATATGCGCCTCGACCGCGCCGGCGCCATAGAAGGTCTCGCCAAGACCGGTGATGCCGGCATCGGTCTCGACATGGACCCAGAGCACGTTGGAAAACTCGGCGGCGCGGAAGGTCCTCAGCGCGGTGATCTTCATGCGGCCGTCCTTCGCTGTCGCAGACCGTGGGACTCGGCAGTCCCGACATTTGTCTGGCGCAGTGTAAGCACGGCCCCTAGGATGGGATCAACAAAAAGCGTGATGGCTGGCAACATAAATGAACGAACCTGTCATACAATCCATGCCGAACGAAATCGCGCCCGCCTCGGGCCTCGTCGAGCGGGCGATCACCGACATCCGCGCGCTGATCCGCGAGGCCGGGCTGAAGGCGGGGGATGTGCTGCCGTCCGAAACCGCGATCTCGGAACGCCTCGGCGTGTCGCGCGCCGTCACGCGCGAGGCGTTCCGCGCCCTGTCGGCGCTGCGCATCCTCGACATCGGCAATGGCCGGCGGGCGCGGGTCGCGGCGCCGGATGCCGCGGCGCTGAGCCTGATCATCGACCACACGGTCCATACGCGGCAGCTGTCCATCCAGCAGGTGCTGGATGTGCGGCGCACGCTGGAACTGCGCAGCGCCAGCCTGGCCGCGCTGCGGCGCAGCGAGGCGCAGGCGCGGATGCTGCAAGGCACCGTGGCCCAGATGTTCGACAGTCTGGAGGCGCCGGACCGGCTGATGGGCCTCGACATCCATTTCCACGAGGTGATTGCGCAGGCCTCGGGCAACTCGCTCTATGCGATCCTGATCGGCTCGTTCCGGGTGATCACCGAACAGACCTGGCATATCGGCTGGCGCTGCCGCGGCACGCTGGCGAACCGGGCCGAGAACATCCGCTGCCACGAGCGCATCGCCACGGCAATCGTGGTGCAGGACCCGGTCAGGGCCGAGGCGATGATGGCAGAGCATTTCGACTCTGCCATGACCGTCCTCCTCAGCGCGGGCGTGACCTGACCGTCAGGCCACCGGCGCGCCCTGCGCCAGGATCACGTCCAGCGCATCATGCTCGGCCACGAAATGCCCGGGCTCCGGCTCCTCAAGGCGCGGCAGGTAGCCGGGATCATCCCGGCGCGAGGGCAGGAAGCGCAGTTGCGCCCCCGGCTGCATCGGCGAGGGCAACTCGCCCGGGATGCGGATGCGCTGCCGGCTGCGCTCGATCCGCGGATCGGGGATCGGCACCGCCGAGATCAGCGCCTTGGTATAGGGATGCAGCGGCTGGTCATAGAGCCGGTCCCGGTCTGCCAGCTCGACGATGCGCCCCAGATAGAGCACCAGGATGCGGTGCGAAATCTCGCGGATCACCGACAGGTCATGGCTGATGAAGATCATCGACATGCCGAATTCCGACTGCAGCTCTTTCAGCAGCGCGATCACCTGCGCCTGGATCGACACGTCGAGCGCCGACACCGCCTCGTCGCAGACGATCAGCTTGGGCTTGTTGATCATCGCCCGGGCGATGCCGACCCGCTGGTTCTGCCCGCCCGAAAGCTCATGCGGATAGCGGTTCATCATGATCGGCGGCAGGCCCACCCGGTCCATCATCGCCAGCACCTCGGTGCGCCGTTCCGACCGGCTGAGCCCCGGCTGGAAGGTGCGCAAGGGTTCGCCGATTGATTCCGCAATGGTCATGCGCGGATCGAGCGAGGCCAGCGGGTCCTGGAACACGATCTGCAGGTCCTTGCGGTGGCGGTTCAGCGCGCGGCGGCTGAGGCCCGCGATGTCCTGCCCCAGCCAGCTGACGCTGCCGGCGCTGGGCGGGATCAGCTGCAGCACGGCCCGCGCCAGGGTGGACTTGCCGCAGCCCGACTCGCCGACGATCCCCAGCGTCTCGCCGGCATGGACGTCGAAGCTGACGCCGTCCACCGCTTTCAGCGCGACGGTGCGGCCAAAGATGCCGCCGCCGACATTGATGGGGAAATGCACCTTCACATCCTCGACCCGCAGCAGCCGCTCCTCACGCCGGGCGGTGGCGGGGGTGGCGGCGGGGGCGTCGATGCGCGGCATCGCCCGCAGCAGCATCTGGGTGTATTCGTGCTGCGGCGCGCCGAAGATCGCCTCGGCGGTGCCTTCCTCCACGAACCGGCCGTGGCGCATCACCTGGATGCGGTCGCACATCCGCGCCACCACGCCCATGTCATGGGTGATCAGCGCGATCGCCGTGCCCTCGTCGCGCTGGATCGCCGCCATAAGGTCGAGGATCTCGGCCTGCACGGTGACGTCGAGCGCGGTTGTCGGCTCGTCGGCGATCAGCAGGCGCGGCTGGCACAGCATCGCCATGGCGATCATCACCCGCTGCCGCATCCCGCCCGAAAGCTCGTGCGGATATTGCCCGATGCGGCGGCGGGCGTCGGGGATGCGCACCCGGTCCAGCCAGTCGAGGCACAGCGCCTCGGCCTCGCGCCCGCGCATGTTCCGATGCGCCGACAGCACCTCGCGCAGCTGCGCGCCGACGGTCAGGTGCGGGGTCAGCGCGGTCAGCGGGTCCTGGAAGATCATCGACATCGCCGCCCCGCGGATGCGGTTGGCCTTGGCGGGGGGCAGGCCGACAAGCTCGGTCCCCTCGAAGCGGATCGAGCCTGCCGCGCGTCCGTTGCGCGTCAGCAGGCCCATCGCCGCCATGAAGGTCTGGCTCTTGCCCGACCCGGATTCGCCGACGATGCCCAGGCATTCGCCGCCCGCGATGGTCAGGTCGATACCCTTCACCGCCTCGACGGTGCCATCGGGGGTTTCAAATGTGACCTTCAGGTCCTTGACGTCGAGAATGGCCATGTCAGCGATCCTTGGGGTCGAGCGCGTCACGCAGCCCATCGCCGATGAAGAACAGCGAGATGATGGTGACGAGGAAGAAGAACAGCGGGAAGGCAAGCTGCCAGACCGTGCCGAAGGTGATGGTCGAGGCCCCGGCCGAGATCAGCGCGCCCAGCGAGGTCGCGGGTTCCTGCACGCCGAGCCCGAGGAACGAGATGAAGCTCTCGGTCAGGATGATCTGCGGCACCAGCAGCGTGGCATAGACCACCACGACACCCATCAGGTTCGGCACGATGTGGCGCAAGATGATCTTGGGGGTGCTGACACCCGCCGCCCGCGCCGCCTCGATGAACTCGCGGCCGCGCAGACTCAGGGTCTGGCCGCGCACGATGCGGCTCATCTCCAGCCAGCTGACCGCGCCGATGCCGACGAAGAGCATACTGAACGAGCGGCCGAACATCACCAGCAGCAGGATGATGATGAACATCGACGGCACGGCCAGCAGGATATCCACCGCCCGCATCATCAGGTTGTCGGTCGAGCCGCCGACATAGCCGGCAAAGGCGCCGTAGAGCGTGCCGATGATCACCGCCACCGCCGCGCCGATGATGCCCACGGTCAGCGAGGTGCCAGTGGCCTGGATGGTGCGGGCGTAGAGGTCGCGGCCAAGCTCGTCGAGGCCGAAGTAATGGCCGTTTGCCAGGGAAGGGCCGCCTTGCCCCGCGACATCGCCCATCAACGCCCAGTCGATTTCCTCGTTCGAGAAGCGCGAGAAGGCGGGGCCGATCAGCACGAAGGCCACCACCAGCAGCAGCGCGATCACCGCGCCCACGGCGGCCCGGTTGCGCAAGAAGCGGTTCAGCGCATCGCGCCACAGCGAGCGGCCATGGATCGCGGCATCGGTCGTGGCTTCGGCGATCCGGTCGGTACGGGTCTGTATCTGTGTCATCTGTGTCCCCTCAGTACCGGATCTTCGGGTCAGGCCAGGCGTAGACGACATCCGTCAGCAGGTTGAACAGGATGGTCAGCGCGCCATAGAGGATGGTCAGCCCCAGCATCACCGAATAGTCGCGGTTCAGCGCCGAGTTGACGTAGAACAGCCCGATCCCGCCGGTGGAAAAATACATGTCGATCACCACCGAGCCGGTGATCATCCCCACGAAGGCCGGGCCAAGGTAGCTGACCACCGGCATCATCGTCGGCTTCATCGCATGGCGCCAGACGATGGCGCGCCCGGGCAGGCCCTTGGCCTTGGCGGTGCGGATGAAGTTGGAGTTCAGCACCTCGAGCATCGACGACCGGGTAATCCGCGCGATCGAGGCCATGAACGAGGTGGACAGCGCGATCACCGGCATGATCACATAGGGCCAGGCACCGTTGTTCCAGCCGCCGCCGGGCAGCCAGCCCAGCTTCCAGGTGAAAATGATGACCAGGATCGGCGCCATCACGAAATTGGGCAGCGCCTGCGCCGAAAAGCTGGTGCCGACGGCCAGGTAGTCGATCCAGGTGTTCTGGCGAAGGGCAGCGGTCACGCCCAGGCTGACGCCCGCCAGCACCGCGACCAGGAAGGACAGCGTGCCATAGGTCAGCGTCACCGGGAAGCCTTGCGCGATGATGCCGTTCACCGTGCGGTCGCGGTAAACGAAGCTGGGGCCGAAGTCGAAGCGCGTCACCACGCCGACGAGATAGTCCCACAGCTGCAGCGGCAGCGGCTTGTCGAGCCCGTATTTGGCCTCGATATTCGCCAGCACCTGCGGCGGCAGCGCGCGCTCGCTGTTGAAGGGGCTGCCGGGGGCGGCGTGCATCAGCAAGAAGCACAGCACGATCAGCACCAGCAGGGTGGGGATGGCGACAAGCAGCCGCCTCAGGACATAGCTCAGCATGGGAAAGGCCGATCCATCGTTGAAATGCGGGAAGGCCCCGGCCCCTGCCGCGCCGGGAGGGCGCGGAAGGAACCGGGGCAGCGATCAGGCGCAAGCGCCGGGCGGCCCTGCCATGGCGGCAGGGCCAGCCGCCGTCACTCGGCCTTTTTCCACATGTTCTTGACGTACCAGTTCTGCTCGACGTTGTTCACCGGCCAGTTGCCGACGTCGGTATCGAGCATGTAGACGCCCGCGTAGTGATAGATCGGGATCACCGGCATCTCTTCGGCCAGGATCTCTTCCACCGCGGTGTAATTCGCCTGCGGGTCCTCGGCGGTGCGCGCCTCGAGCATCAGGCGGTCCACCTCGGCATTGGCGTATTTGCCGTCGTTCGAGCCCGAGGGCGTGGTCAAGAGGTCGAGGAAGGTCGAGGCCTCGTTATAGTCGCCGCACCAGGCGCCGCGGGCCATGTCGAAGGCCTGCTGACTGCGCGCGTCCAGGAAGGTCTGCCATTCCATGTTGGCGAGGTCGACCTCGACCCCCAGCTTCTGCTTCCACATCTGCGACAGCGCCACGGCGATCTTCTGGTGATCTTCCGAGGTGTTGTAGAGCATGGCAAAGCTGAGCGGGTTGTCCGCGCCGTAGCCGGCCTCGGCCAGCAGCTCCTTGGCCTTGGCGTCGCGCTCGGCCTGGGTCATCGAGGCCATCTCGACTTCGGGCATGGTGAAGCCGGCGGTCGCGGCGGGGGTGAAGCTGTAGGCCGGCGGCTGCCCGCCGGCGAGGATGTTCTTCACCACGATGTCGCGGTCCACCGCAAGGCTCAGCGCCTGGCGCACCTTCACATCCTTGAACGCCTCGGGGCCCGAGTCGGACAGGTTGAAGGTATAGTAATAGTTGCACAGCCGCGGGAAGCTGACGGCCCGGTCGGGATGCTCCTGCGTCATGCGCGGGAACTGGCCCGCCGGCATCTCGGTCCGGTCGAGCTCGCCGGCGAGGAAGCGGGTCAGGCCCTGGCTTTCATCGTTGATGACCAGCGTCACAAAGCGCTCGATGATGACGTTCTCGGCGTCCCAGTACTGCTCGTTCTTCACCGCCACGGTGCGCTCGTTCGGAACATGCGTCTCCAGCACATAGGCGCCGTTCGACACGATGTTGCCGGGCTGCGTCCAGGCGTCGCCGAATTCCTCGATCACCTTCTGGGGGGCGGGGAAGGTCGTGGTATGCGTGGTCATCTGCGGGAAATAGGGCAGCGGCGCGGACAGCTTCACCTCCAGCGCGCGGTCGTCCACGGCGGTCACGCCCAGTTCCTCGACCGGCATTTCGCCCGCGATCACCGCATCGGCGTTGACGATCGACATCAGCCCGATGAACCACTGGTATTCCGAGGCCAGCTCGGGCGAGGCGGCGCGCTGCCAGGCGAAGACGAAATCCGAGGCCGTCACCGGATCGCCGTTCGACCATTTGGCATCCTCGCGCAGGTGGAACGTGTAGGTCATCCCATCTTCGCTGACGTCATAGCTTTCGGCCACGCCCGGCTCCAGCTCGCCATTCTCGTCCTGGTTCATCAGGCCCTCGAACAGCTGGCGCGAGATGTCCGAGCCGGACACGTCCTCGATCAATTGCGGGTCGAGCGAGCTTTGCTCGTCCAGCATCCGGATGGTCAGCGTCTGATCCTCGGCCAGCGCGTCGCCGTTCGGGGCCTCCTGCGCGGCCAGCGGCGCGGCGACGAGGGCGGTGGACAGCATCAGGCCGGCGGTCGCGCGGCGGATGGTGTGGTTCATGGGAACTCCTTTCGGGGTCATGCGGTGAAACGGCAAGGCGGCGCGAGCCGCGGCCATCATATGGGTTTCTTCCCGGGGCGGACGGGCCGGCACAGGTCGATGGGCGATTGGAAGACGCTCGCCCCCCGGTTGTCGATCCTGACCTCGCGGCAGATTTGCAAGCTCGGCGGGAACCTGCCTATTCCTGTGGCGGTGTCTGCCCGAACTTCGGGCGACGACCGGCCGGCATCAGCGCCGAATGCCGGCGCTGGCATAGATCGCGTCCAGCGCCTCGGCGAGCGGCAGCAGCCGCTCCGCCTCGGCGTCGAAGGCGCGAGAGCGCGCCAGCCGCCGCGCCCAGTCCACCGCCATGCGCCCGCCCCAGTCGTCGGGCGGGGGGATTTCTGCCAGTGTCGCGGTGCCGCGGTGCAGGCGGGCCGAGAAGTCGTAGAACGACCCGCCCTCGTTGCGGAACGACGCGCCGCCCTTGCTGCCGTGGAAGCTGGCTTCGATCAGCGCATCGGCGCCAAGGTGCAGGTGCCATGAACAGGTCAGCCGCAGCACCGCGCCGCTGGCCAGCGTGATCGTCGCCATGGCGTGATCCTCGGGCACCTGCATGTCCGGCCCCAGCCGCTGCCCGCCGGCCCAGAGATCGGCGCTGACCGAGGCGACGCCGGGATTGCCCAGCAAATCAAGTGCGAGGTCCAAGAGATGCACGCCAAGGTCCATCACGCAGCCGCCCCCGGCCTGCGCCAGGTCGTAGAACCAGGGCTTGCCCGGGCCATAGGCGTTGTGGAAGGTCAGGTCGGCGGCGAAGACCTCGCCCAGTTCGCCCGCCGCGATCCACTCGCGGACCGCGCGCACAGCCGCCGTCTGCCGGTAGCTGAGGTCCACCGCCAGCAGCCGGTCTGCCCGCCGCGCGGCCGCCAGCGCGGCAGCGACCTCGCCGGCGTTGCGGCCAAGCGGTTTCTGGCAGAACACTGCCGCGCCAGCCTCCAGCGCCGCGATGGTCTGCGCGGCGTGCAGTGCGCTTGGCGTGGCGATCACCACCCCGTCGGGGGCCAGCGCCAGCACCTCCTCCAGCGTTGCCAGATGCGCGGCGCCGGGGGCTGCGTCCGACGCGGCCGCTACCGCGCCGGCATCGGGATCGGCCAGCGCGACGATTTCCGCGAGGCCCGTTTCGGCTATCGCCCGCATCCGGTGCTGGCCGATCCAGCCGAGGCCGACAAAGCCGATGCGGGGGCGGGCGAGCGCCGCATCCGTCCGGGCCTCTCGCATGGCCGTCAGCTGCATGTCACCACCGCCTTCACGAAGCCCTCGGGCTTGTCGCGCGTCGCATCCAGCGCCTCGGCCAGCCGTTCCAGCGGGTAGCTGTGGGTCAGCAGCGCGTCGAGCTCGATCCGCCCGCCGACCACCGCCGCCACCGCCTCGCGCATCCCGCGCAGATAGACTTCGGGATTGCGCTCATGCGCGTTGACCACGTCGATCCCGCGCCAGTTCCATTGCTGCATGTTCACCTGCCGCGGCCCGTCCTGATGATAGCCCGCGATCACCAGCCGCCCGCCTTCGGCCACCAGCTCACCGGCAAGGTCCAGTGGCCATTGCTTGCCCACCGCCTCGATCACCACGTCGCAGAAGCGGGCATTGGTCAGCTCGCGCACCGCATCAACGATGCGGTGATGGTCATCCATCGCCACCGTGCGCGCGGCCCCCATCTGCCGCGCCAGCGCCAGCGAGCTGCCCCTGCGCGAGATGGCGATGACCTCGGCCCCCGCCTCGGCCGCCAGCCGCGTCAGGATCGCGCCCAGAAAGCCGATGCCGATGATGGCCACGCTGTCGCCCGCCCGGATGCCCGACCTCCGGAAGATGTTCATCGCGCAACCAAGCGCCTCGCCGGGGAAGGGCTGCCCGTCCAGCGCGGGGGGCAGCGGCACCACCTGCGCGGCAGGCAGCACGGCATGGCTGGCGTAATGGCCGCCGCCCAGCATCGCAACGCGCTGCCCGGGCTCAAGCGTCACGCCGTCGCCCACCGCCTCGATCCGGCCCCAGCCCTCATGCCCCGGCGCGCCGGGCTCGGTCGGGAACTCCATCCAGTCCGGCCCCGCCCAGGGGCCGAGGTTCGAGGCGCAGACGCCCGAGCCTTCCAGCCGCACCAGCACCTCGCCCGGCCCCGGCTGCGGCACCGCGATACCCACGATCTCGGCCTGCCCGGGCCCGCTCAGACGGGCGGCGCGGGCGGCCGTGGCGGCCTCGGCTGCGTCAAGCGGGTGCGGCTGGAGGGACTTGTTCATCTTCAAACTCCGACATGTTGCGGCTGCCTTGGCCCGGCCTGCGCGCGGGGGCGGCGCCGGGCGGATCATCTTGCGGATTGCCTCGAAACAGCGTCGGGCCGGATAGGTTCCAGAAGAAGTCATTCAAGAAGTCATTCAAGTCATGGAAGAAGATGCCGCCCGGCAAACCTTTGCCGGGCATCGCAAAAACTTTGGAACAATCGGTTGATGCTCCTGTTCCTGTGCCCTGACAGCGCAATCGACAGGAAGGAACCGGCAATGGCACGCATCCTCATCACCGGCGGGCAGGGCTTCATCGGGCGGCATGTGACCGAGGAACTGGTCCGCCACGGGCATGATGTCCTGGTCTTCGACGCGATGATCGAGCAGGTCCATGGCAGCGCGCCGCCGGAGGTGCCAGAGGGTGCGCGGCTGGTGACGGGCGACATCCGCGACGGTGCGCTGCTGCGGTCGCTGCTGCCCGGGATGGACGGCGTGATCCACCTTGCGGCCGAGGTCGGCGTCGGCCAGTCGATGTACGAGATCGCCCGCTATGTCGGCGCCAATGACCTTGGCACGGCGGTGCTGCTGGAGGCGCTGATCGACCATCCGGTGAAACGCGTCGTCGTCGCCTCCTCGATGAGCGTCTATGGCGAAGGCCGCTATGCCCGCCAGGGTGGCACGCTAGTCGCGGATGTGCGCCGCCGCCCCGCCGACATCCGCGCCGGCCGGTGGGAGCCGGTGGATGCCTCCGGCGCGCCGCTGACGGCGTTGCCGACGGATGAGGGCAAGCAGCCCGACCTCGCCTCGATCTACGCGCTGACCAAGTATGTGCAGGAGCGCGCGGTGATGATCCATGCCGATGCCTATGGCACCGAAGCGGTGGCGCTGCGCCTGTTCAACGTGTTCGGCGCGGGGCAGGCGCTGTCGAACCCCTATACCGGCGTTCTGGCCAACTTCGCCTCGCGCCTGGCCAATGGCCAGCGGCCGACGATCTTCGAGGACGGCCAGCAGAAGCGCGATTTCGTGCATGTGCGCGACGTGGCCCGCGCCTTCCGGCTGGCCTTCGAGACGCCGGGCGCAGCGGGCGAGGTGCTGAACATCGGGTCCGGCAATGCCTATACCGTGACGCAGGTGGCGACGCTGCTGGCGCAGGAGATGGGCGTGCCCGAACTGGCGCCCGAGATCCTGGGCAAATCCCGCGCCGGCGACATCCGCAACTGCTTCGCCGACATCAGCCGTGCTCGCCAGATCCTTGGCTTTGAGCCGCAGCACCGGCTGGAGGACTCGCTCGGCCCCTTTGTCGATTGGGTCCGCGGGTCGGTGGCCGAGGACCGCGGCGCAGACATGCGCCGGCATCTCGAGGCGCGGGGGCTGGTGACATGAGCGCCCGGCAATTCGGTGTGGTGGAATGGTTCCGCCCCGGCGAGCATGGCCGGGTGGAACAGGTGCTGGCGGAACTGTCCGCCGCCGGTGCCAGCCACCTGCGCACGCACCTGTCCTGGGCCGAATACCTCGCGCCCGGCGGCGAGGCGTGGTTCGACTGGCTGCTGCCCAAGCTCGGCCAAGCCATCGACCTGCTGCCTTGCGTCCACTACACCCCGCCCTCGCTGTCGCGTGACGGGCGCACCTCCGGCGCGCCGCGCGACCTGAAATCCTATGCCGACTTCATCGACCATATCCTCACCCGCCACGGCCGCCATTTCAGCCATGTCGAACTGTGGAACGAGCCCAACAACCTTCTGGACTGGAACTGGCGGGCTGACCGCGATTTCAGCCTGTTTTGCGAGATGGTCGGCGGCGCGGCCTATTGGGTGCGCCAGCGCGGCTGGAAGGCCGTGCTTGGCGGCCCGTGCCCCTTCGATCCCTGGTGGCTGCACCTGATGGGCGAGCGCGGCGTGCTGGTCGAGGTCGAGGCGGTGGGCTTTCACGGCTTCCCCGGCACCTGGGACAGCGAGGAAGGCAGCTGGCAGGGCTGGGACATGCACCTTGGCGAAATGCGCGAGGTGCTGGACCGGCACAACCCAAAGGCGCAGATCTGGATCACCGAGACCGGCTATTCCACCTGGCGCAACGACCAGATGGAACAGGCGCGGCGCTTCTTGCACGCGCTGAACGCGCCGGCGGACCGGATGTACTGGTATGGCTGGCAGGATCTGGCCAGCGATGTCGCGGTGCAGGAAGGGCTGTGGTTCGACCCGCGCCACTACCACATGGGCGCGGTCGATCGCGCTGGCCAGCCCAAGCTGCTGGCGCGGCTGCTGACGGCGGGCGGGGTGCCGCGTGTTGCCGAGATCGCGCAGCTGGCCGCCCCGCATCTGGCGGGCGGCGCGCGCCCTGTGGCGATTACCGGCGGCAGCGGCTTCATCGGCACCAACCTTGCCCATGCGCTTTTGCAGGACGGGCAGGAGGTGATGGTCATCGACAACCTCTCGCGCCCCGGGGTGGAGGAGAACCTGGCCTGGCTGACCGCCGAACATGGCCCGCGCGTGCATCCCGTCCCGCTCGACATCCGCGACGAGCGGCCGCTGGCCGGCGCGCTGCGCGACGTGTCGGCCGTGGTGCATCTGGCGGCGCAGACGGCGGTCACCACCAGCCTCACCGACCCGGTCGATGATTTCGAGATCAACGCCCGCGGTACGCTGAACCTGCTGGAAGGCATCCGCGCCACCGGCCGGGCGGTGCCGCTGATCTTCGCCAGCACCAACAAGGTCTATGGCGCGCTGGAGGATCTGGCGCTGGAGCAAGGCCCGGATGGCTACCACCCCGCCGACCCTGTGCTGCGCCGCCGCGGCGTGTCCGAGGATCGGCCGCTGTCCTTCTGCACGCCCTATGGCTGCTCCAAGGGCGTCGCCGACCAGTATGTGCTGGACTACGCCAAAAGCTACGGCATCCCGGCGGCGGTGCTGCGGATGAGCTGCATCTACGGGCCCCACCAGTTCGGGACCGAGGATCAGGGCTGGGTGGCGCATTTCCTGATCCGGGCGCTGAAGGGGCAGCCGATCACGCTTTACGGCGACGGCAAGCAGGTGCGCGACGTGCTGCATGTCTCGGACGCGGTGGCGGCCTACCGGGCGCTGCTGGCGCGCATCGACAGCGTGGCGGGGCAGGCCTTCAACCTTGGCGGCGGGCCGGGAAATGCCGTCAGCCTGCGGCAGGTGCTTGACGAGATCGCGATCATCACCGGCGCCTCGGCGCAGACCGGGTTCGAGGAATGGCGGCAGGGCGACCAGCTCTATTTCGTCGCCGATACCGGGCGACTGCAGCAGGCGACCGGCTGGCGGGCAGAGATGGGCTGGCGCGACGGGCTCTGGCATCTGGCGGACTGGCTGCGCAGCCATCGCGGCCTTGGCGCGGACCTTGCCGAGCGGCCCGCGCTGCGGAGGCTGGCATGATCTTGCAGCCGGAACCCCTGCGCCCCGCGCCGCTACGCCCCTCTGGCCCAACGATCCTGCTGACGCTCGACGCGGTCGGCGGGGTCTGGCGCTATACGCTCGACCTTGCGGCGGGGCTGCGCGGGCAGGGGGTTCGCTGCGCCTTCCTCGGCTTCGGCCCCGAACCGGGCGCCGAGGCACGGGCCGAGGCCGAGGCGCTCGGCCCGCTGGACTGGTCGGACTGCCCGCCCGACTGGCTCGCCTCCGGCCCCCATGCGCTGGACCGGGTGCCCGAGGCGATTGCCGAGGCCGCCCGCCGGCACCGGGTGGACCTGATCCAGCTCGGCGCGCCGTCGCAGGCGGCGGCGCTGAAGGTGCCGGTGCCGGTGGTCTCGGTGGTGCATTCCTGCCTGCCGACATGGTTCGCGGCGGTGCGCGGCGGGCATCCCCCGTCCGATCTGGCCTGGCATCTCGGGCTCAACGCACATGGCATGGCGAACAGCGATTGCGTGATCGCGCCCTCACAGGCGCTGGCCCGGCTGATCGCCAGGGCCTACGGCGCCGGCCCGCGGGTGGAGGTGGTGCCGAATGCCAGCCGCGCCCCCGAACGGCAGACGGCGGATGAGCGCTTCGTGCTGGCCGTGGGCCGCTGGTGGGACGAGGGCAAGAATGGCGCGGTGCTGGACGCGGTGGCGCCGCTGCTGGATTGGCCGCTGGTGATGGTCGGCGCGACCGAGGGGCCGAACGGCGCGGTGCTGCCGATCACCCGCGCGCAGCGCCGAGGCCCGCTGTCGCACCGGCTGACGCAGGACCTGGTCGGCCGGGCGGGGATCTTCGTCGCGCCCTCGGTCTATGAACCCTTCGGGCTGGCGGTGGTCGAGGCCGCCCGCGCCGCGGTGCCGCTGGTGCTGGCCGATATCCCGACCTTCCGCGAGTTGTGGGAGGGCGCGGCGCTGTTCTTCCCGCCCCGCGATGCCGAGGAGCTGGCCTCGGTGTTGCACGGCCTGCAATCCGATCCCGCCGAACGGCGCCGGCTGGGGCGTGCCGCGCAGGCCCGCGCCGCCCGCTATGCACCAAAGCCGCAGCTGCAGGCGATGCTGGGCCTCTATGCCCGCCTGCTGACGGGTGACCATGCCCAACCCCTGCTTGCCACCGGAGCCCGCTGAGCCATGAATTTCCTCTTCTACACCCATTCGCTCGTGTCGGACTGGAACCACGGCAACGCCCATTTCCTGCGCGGCGTGATGCGCGACCTGAACCGCCGCGGCCATAGCACACTGGCGCTGGAGCCGGCGGATGGCTGGAGCCGCACCAACCTCTTGGCCGATGCCGGATCGGGGGCGGTGCTGGAGTTCGAGGCAGACTTTCCTGATCTGAAGTCAGAGACTTATGGGCCACAGTTCAACCATGAGGAGGCGCTGCAAGATGCCGACGTGGTGATCGTCCACGAATGGACCGACCCGGCCCTTGTCGCCCGCATCGGCAAGGCGCGGGCCGCAGGCGGGCGGTTCCTGCTGCTGTTCCACGACACCCATCACCGCGCCGTCAGCGCCGGGAGCGATATCGCCGGGCTCGACCTTGAGGGCTACGATGCCGTGTTGGCCTTCGGAGAGGCGCTGCGCGAGCGCTATCTGCGCGCGGGCTGGGGCCGGCAGGTCTTCACCTGGCACGAGGCGGCGGATGACACGTTGTTCCGCCCGGCGCCGGGGACCGAAAAGGAAGGCGACCTGATCTGGATCGGCAACTGGGGCGATGGCGAGCGCGCGGCAGAGCTGGAGGAGTTCCTGATCGCCCCGGTGGAGCGGCTCAGGCTGCAAGCCACCGTGCGCGGCGTGCGCTATCCGGATGCCGCGCTGGACCGGCTGCGCGAAGCTGGCATCGCCTATGGCGGGCGCATCGCCAATGCCCGCGCCCCCGGCGCCTTTGCCCGCCACCGCGTCACCGTGCATGTCCCGCGCCGGCCCTATGTGCAAAGCCTGCCCGGCATCCCCACCATCCGCGTCTTCGAGGCGCTGGCCTGCGGCATCCCGCTGGTGAGCGCGCCCTGGGAGGATGCCGAGGGGCTGTTCCGTCCCGGCACCGATTTCCTGTTCGCGGGTGACGGCGCCCAGATGCAGACCCAGTTGCGCAGGGTGCTGCACGAGGAGGGGCTGGCGGAGCAGCTTGCCCGCGAGGGGCTCGCCACGATCCGCGCCCGCCACACCTGCCGCCACCGCTGCGACGAGCTGCTGGAGATCATTGCGCGCCTTGCGCCGTCCGCCCCGCGCGAATCCGCAACAGAAGGAGCCGCCAGATGACCCGCCCGAAGATCGCCTTCTACGGCTCCAGCCTGCTTTCGGCCTACTGGAACGGCGCCGCCACCTATTACCGGGGCCTACTGCGGGCACTGGCGGCGCGGGGCTATGACATCACCTTCTACGAGCCCGACGCCTTCGACCGGCAGGCGAACCGCGACATCGATCCGCCGGACTGGTGCCGCTCCGTGGTCTATGACGCGACGGTGCCGGCGCTGAAGCGGGCGGCCGCCGAGGCGGCGCGGGCGGATATCGTCGTCAAGGCCAGTGGCGTCGGCTTCGAGGATGACCTGCTGCTGGCCGAGGTGATGGCGGCGGCCCGGCCCGGGGCGCTGCGGATCTTCTGGGATGTGGACGCGCCGGCGACGCTGGCGGAACTGCAGGCCGCGGCCGATCACCCGCTGCGCCGGGCGCTGCCGGGGCTTGACCTGGTGCTGACCTATGGCGGCGGCGATCCGGTGGAGCGGGCCTACCTTGCGCTTGGTGCAGCGGAGTGCGTGCCCGTGTACAACGCGGTGGACCCCGAGACGCATCATCCGGTGCCGCCGCAGCAGAAATACGCCTGCGACCTCGTGTTCCTTGGCAACCGCCTGCCGGACCGCGAGGCGCGGGTGGAGCGCTTCTTGCTGGAGCCGGCGCGGATTCTGCCGGAGCGGCGCTTCCTGCTTGGCGGTTCCGGCTGGCCGGGGGCGGATCTGCCCGCCAACGTGCGTGCCGCGGGCCATGTGCCGACGGCGGATCACAACGCCATGAACTGCTCGGCTCGGCTGGTGCTGAACATCGCCCGCGACAGCATGGCCAGCACCGGTTTTTCCCCCGCAACGCGCGTCTTCGAGGCGGCGGGGGCGGGGGCCTGCGTGCTCAGCGACGAATGGGAGGGGATCGAGATGTTCCTGACGCCGGGCGAGGAGATCCTGGTCGCCCGCGATGCGCAGGACGTGGCGGCTTGCGTGGACGGGATGCGCGCCGACAACCTTGCCGCCATCGGTGCGCGGGCGCGGGCGCGGGTGCTGGCGGACCACAGCTATGACCGGCGGGCCGAGCAGGTGGACGCACTGTTTGCAGCGCGCGCCGAGGGCAGGACGCCGCGCCGCGCGGGGGCACGGGCATGACCCGGCCGCTGGACATCGTCATCGTCGGACTGGCGCTGTCCTCGAGCTGGGGCAATGGCCATGCCACGACCTTCCGCGCCCTGATCGGCGGGCTGGCGGCCGAGGGTCACCGGGTGCTGTTCCTGGAACGCGACATGCCCTGGTATGCCGCTCACCGTGACTTGCCGAAACCCGACTTTTGCGAGCTTGCGCTCTATGACGACATCCCCGGCCTGCTGCGCACCCACGGCGCCCGGATACGCAGCGCAGATGCGGTGATCGTCGGTTCCTACGTGCCAGAGGGCGCCGCAGTGATCGACGCGCTGGCGGCGCTAGGTCTGCGGCAGTTGTGTTTTTACGATATCGACACGCCTGTGACGATGGGCCTGCTCGACGAGGGCGACCACCAGTATCTGGCGCCGCGGCAGATCGCCGGCTTCGACATCTACTTCTCGTTCTCGGGCGGGGAGGTGCTGCGGCATCTGGAAAACCTGCGCGGCGCGCAGCGGGCCGAGGCGCTGTATTGCTCGGTGGACCCCGCCCTGTACGCGCCGCCCGCCGCGCCCGCGCTCAAGTGGGACCTGGGCTACCTCGGCACCTATTCCCCCGACCGCCAGCCGGGGCTGGAGGCGTTGCTGCTGGAACCCGCGCGGCGGCTGCCGGACATGCGCTTCGTGGTCGCCGGATCGCGCTTTCCCGAAGGCATCGACTGGCCCGCCAATGTCGAGCGGATCGAGCATCTGCCGCCCGCCGAGCATGCCGCCTTCTATGGCCAGCAGCGGTTCACGCTGAACATCACCCGTGCGGCGATGCGCAGCATGGGCTGGTCGCCAAGCGTGCGCCTGTTCGAGGCCGGGGCCTGCGGCACGCCGGTGATCAGCGACCGCTGGCAGGGGCTTGGCGAGGTGCTGCCCGAGGGCGAGGCGGTGGTGATCGCGGACAGCACCGAGGAAGCCGTGGCCGCGCTGACCAAGATGCCCGAAGCCCGCCGCGCCGCGATTGCAGGCAAGGCGCGCCAGCTGGTTCTGGACCGCCACACGGGCCGCGCCCGCGCCCGCGAGCTGGCCGCAGCGCTGCAGCGGCAGGCCCTGCCGATGGCGGCGGCCAACTGACACAGAAGGAGGACAAGATGACCGATCCCAAAACCATCCTCGTCGCCGGCGGCGCCGGTTTCATCGGCTTCCACCTGTCCGAGGCGCTGCTGAGGCAGGGCCACCGGGTCATCTGTCTCGACAACTTCCAGACCGGCGCCCGGCGCAACGTTGCCGCCCTGTCGCGGCACCCCGCTTTCCGGGTGATCCGCGCCGATGTCAGCCAGCCCTTTGCCGTGCCCGAACGGCTTGACCGGATCTACAACCTCGCCTGTGCCGCCTCGCCGCCGCTGTATCAGGCGGACCCGGTGCATACGATGATGACCAATGTCGTCGGCACCGAGCAGCTGATCCGCCTGGCCGAGAGCAATGGCGCGCGGTTCGTGCAGGCCTCCACCTCCGAGGTTTACGGCGACCCCGAGCAGCATCCGCAGCGCGAGGATTACGTGGGCCATGTCAACTGCACCGGCCCCCGTGCCTGCTATGACGAGGGCAAGCGCGCCGCCGAGGCGCTGTGCCATGACATGCGCCGGCTGGGCCGCGCCGATGTACGGATCGCGCGGATCTTCAACACCTACGGGCCGCGGATGAACCCCGATGACGGGCGCATCGTGTCGAACCTTGCCGTGCAGGCGCTGACTGGCCAGCCGATGACGATCTATGGCACCGGGCAGCAGACGCGGTCCTTCTGCCATGTGTCCGACATGGTGGCGGGCCTGCTGGCGCTGATGGAGACGCCCGAGGCGCCCGAGCAGGCGATCAACCTTGGCAACCCGGACGAGTTCACCATCGCCGAGCTGGCCGCGCAGGTGCAGGCGCTGGTGCCGACGGCTGCGGGCACCGTGCACCAGCCCTTGCCGCAGGACGACCCGCGCCGGCGCCGGCCCGACATCTCGGCCGCGAAGGCGCTTCTGGGATGGGCGCCAAGGGTGCCGCTGGCTGAAGGGCTGCCCGATACGGTGGACTGGTTCGCCGGCCTGCTGGGCGTGCAGGACTGGCGCCGCCCCGCGCCGCGGGCAACGGCAGCCCGATGACCGATCTGGCGCAGCGCATCGCAGAGCTGGGGCCCTGGTTCCACAACCTGCGCCTGAACGGGATCGAGACCGCGCCCGACCATTTCCTGGGTGACTACCCGTCGTTCAAGTGGCAGGGCTTCCGCCATGCCCTGCCCGAGGATCTGGCTGGCCGCTCGGTGCTCGACATCGGCTGCAATGCCGGCTTCTACGCGCTGGAGATGGCGCGGCGCGGCGCGTCGCGGGTGCTGGCCGTCGATGCCGACCCGCGCTACCTCGCGCAGGCGCGGCTGGCCGCCGAGGTGACGGGGGCGGCGGCGATCGAGTTCCGGCAGATGTCGGTCTACGAGATGGGCGATCTGGGCGAGCAGTTCGACCTGATCCTGTTCATGGGCGTGTTCTACCACCTGCGCCACCCGCTGCTGGCGCTGGACCTGATCCGCCGCCACGCGCTGGCCCCGGGCGGGCAGATGCTGTTCCAGACCATGCTGCGCGGAACGCAGGAGGTGGTCGAGGTGCCGCCGGATGCAGGCTTCGACGACCACGGCATGTTCGGGCACGCGGGCGCCCCGCTCGCCTGGTTCATCGAGCACGCCTATGCCGGCGATCCCAGCAACTGGTTCGTGCCGAACCGGGCCGGGGCCGAGGCGATGCTGCGCGCCGCGGGCTTTGCGCCGGTGCTGCAGCCCGAGCCCGAGATCTGGCTCTGCGAGGCCGCGCCGCCCGGCTGGGATGCGGAAGACCAGTTGCCGCGCGCGCTACGTTAGACGCCGGGATCGCCCAGATCCTGCCGCACCATCGTGCGGGCGCGGTTGACCCGGCTCTTGATGGTGCCGACGGTGCAGCCGAAGATGCCGGCCGCGGTTTCATAACTTTCACCCAGCATCACCACCAGCACCAGCGTCTCGCGGTAATGCACCGGCAGGCGGGCGACGGCCGCCATCAGCTCCTTGCCGCGCACGCTCCATTCCTGGGTCGGCTCGCTGGTCAGGGTGCCGGCAACGCAATCGGCGCTGCCGGTCACCTCGCGCTTCGATTGCCCGGCGCGGGTGTAGAAGGTGTTGCGCATGATGGTGAACAGCCAGGCCCGCAGATGGGTGCCGGGCTGGAAGCGGTGGATGTTCGCCAGCGCCTTGTACAGGGTTTCCTGCACCAGATCGTCGGCATCGACCGTGTTGCGCGTCAGCGCCCGCGCATAGGCGCGAAGCGCCGGGATCAGCAGCACGACGTCCGGGCGCACGTCATCCGCCGCCAGGGTCTCATCAGGAACAGGACCACTCACAGATACGTCCTTGAGGCAAAGAGGATGTCTGTGATGCAACGCTTCTGTCTGCCGCGGGTTCCCCCGGCCGGCGCTGCGTCAGCCCTTGCGGCGCGCCTTCTGTGCCGCTGCGTCAAGCTCTTCGGCCAGCAGGCGGAGGCTTTCGGGCACGTCTTCCGCGCGGATGTGGTGCATCAGCGCGGCCAGCGCGGCATCCAGGTCGGCGACCGGCCCGAGGGCGGCGCCGGGGCCTGTGTCCGCAGCCGGATCGGCAAGCGCCGGGACGAGGTCGATGATGGTCTTGTCCGAGCTCACCCTGTCACCTGCCTGGCCCCCGCCGGTCACCCCGCGTCTTGCGCTGCATCTTGCCACGGATCATCCGGGGCCGGCCTGCCGCAAGTCGAGGCTGCGCCAGCGCTAGCGGCAGCGCATCCCGGACGCAAGCCCGGCGCGCCGCCGGGGCGGACAATTCCGCGGCACAGTGCAGCCGGGCCACGGGCGGGCGGGCCCCCGGCGGGGCCGGGGCGGTCTCACCGCCGTTGGCCGCTCGGGTCTTCGCCATCCTGCCCATCGCTATCCTGCCCGTCGTTTCCCGGGCGCTCGTCGGCCAGCGGCGGCCTGCTTTCGGCGCCGGCGCGGCCGGCCTCGCCGGCGGCCGGGGCGTGGTTGCCGGACTGCTCGTGCAGGTTCTCGTTCTGCACATGCCTGCCGTCGAGGCCGCGCTGGTCCGAGTGGCGGGCGCTGTCCCTGTTCGACAGGATTTCACGGTCCGGCAGCGGCTCGACATCCCCCGGGCTCATCCCGCCGCTGCCATCGCCCTTGCCCTGATCCTGCTGGCCAGGGCCGAATTTCTTGTGGTTCGCATCTGCCATGTCGTCCTCCTCGGGTTGGCGGGCCGCGCCCTGGGATGCACGAAACAAGCGCGCCCCCTGCATGTTCCCGCGCCCGCCGGACTTGGTGGCCGCGCAGGAACAAACCCCCCGCCGCAAGGCTCAGGGGCATCGCCGGGATGCGGCGGCAGCCTCACAGGGAGTTCGGGCCGTTGCGTCAGCGCGGCAGATCCAGTGCCGCCGGCTCGTGGATCGGACAGCGGTTCACCCGGGCGCGAAATTCCGAGGACATGCGGTAGGTCTCGCGCCGCGCGCGGTTGACCGAGCCGAGCGGGCGATGCGCCGCAAGCCCGGTCCAGGGCCAAAAGCGCATGTGATCATCCACGGCCGCGCGTCGCACCTCGCCCCGGCCCATCTGCGCCCCGGCCGTCAGCCGTGCGACGGGCAGCCAGGGGCTCGCCTCCTCGCTCCACACCGCCGATGCGTCCTCGACCGGCATCTCCTCCAGGTCCCGGCACAGCTGCACCCGGAACTCCCACTCGAAGGGGCCGCCGCGCAAGGCCTTGTCCATCTCGGCCCGCAGCGCATCGGGGCGGCCGTGGACCGAAACCTCCTGCCCGGCAAAGCAGGTCAGCGAGGGCGACACCGGCACCAGCGAGAACTTGGCGACATGCTCGCCATAGCGGAAGGGCACCTGCGAGTAATAGGTCTCGCCAAGCGGATGCAGCGGCGGCGCGCCGCCCATCGACTTGATCATCGCGCTTTGGCTGCCGACCGCCTCCAGCGCGCGCTCGGTGCCGCGCAGCACCGCCGACATCGCCTTCTTGGCCCATTCCGCGCGGTCGGTGGTCCTGGCCAGCAGTTGCAGCCCGCCAAGGAAGCCCCTGGCATCGCGGTTCAGGAAGGCCGGCCCGTCGACCAGCAAAAAGTCCTGGGTCGCGGCGCCATCGTTCTGCAGCCGCGGCCCCTCGACCTCTAGCACCTTCAGGGCGATGCCGCGCGGCACCGTCACGCTGTCGTCGAGGATGTCACCGGGATTGGTGGAAATCCGCAGCAGCACCGGGTGCCGCGCGGGCCGGGCGAACAGGCCCTGCGCCAGTTCCGGCGGCAGGTCCGGCAGCACCGCCAGCTCGCCCTCGATCACCGCATGGCTCTTGGCATGGACCGAGCGCAGGGCATGGCCGTAATCCTCGGCCGTCGTCTCGAGGATCTGTCGCAGCGCCTCCTCCAGCTGCTGCAGGGTTTCCGCTTCGTCCTCGGCGATGGTCTCGACATCTGGGCTGTAGGGAATGGGGGGCTGCATGGCTACCTCTGAAAAACGGAAGCGGGGCGGCGATGGCCGCCCCGCTTGTGTGGGTCTGTTGACTGGAAAAACGGCGCCTACATCGCCTCGGCGGTGCGTTGCATCCATTCGCGGTGGCGCAGTTCGTCGGCGAGAGCCTTCTCGAAGAAGGCGCGGGACTTGGGCAGCGCGTCGGCATGGGTCGAGGCGCGCTCATAGGCGGTGACGGTGTCTTCCTCGTTGGTCTTCATCGCCTTGAGGATTGCGCCGTCGCCGATCATGTCGGCCATGACGATCTTGCCGGTGGTCAGCATCTGCTTCATGTCGCCCTTTTCGGGGGCCTCGGCGCCGGTTTCGGCGGCGATTTCCTGCAGCACCTCGAGATGTTGCAGATGGTCGCGGCGGAACTCCTCGACCTGCGCGGCCAGGGTCCGGTCGGACAGGCGCTCGATGGTGCTCTCATAGGCGGCGATGGCATCGCGCTCCAGCAAGATCAGGTTCTTCACGAGGCCTTCGATGCTGCTTTCGGTGCCGACGGTGGTGACCATGGGGGTTCTCCTTGGGCTTGGGGGGAATGGCGCCGGGGAAATGCCCCGGCGCATGGGGGATCACTGCTTTGCAACGATCCCGGCGATGTGCTGCCTGTGCATCTCGAGCGCGGGCAGGGTGGCCGCGGCGAAGCGGGTCAGCGCCATGTCATCGCCCGCGACCGCAGTGCGCGCGGCATCGCCGTTGACCTCCTGCACGTTCCCGTTCACCCAGGCATGGGCGGCCCAGGCATCCTCATGCGCGGCGGGGAACATGTGCATGTCGGCGCCGGGTTCCGCCTGCGCCGCCGCGGCGCTTGCGACGGTGCACGTCGGAAGCGCGGCACGAACTGGATACATGTTGAACATCTGCTTTGGGCTCCTTGCGGTAGGTGCTGGCCTGAACCGGCGCCGCGGCGGGATGTTCCCGCTTTCGGGGCTTCCGCGGGCGCATCGCCGCCCGCGGACAGGGCGGTCAGGCGACCGGTGCTGCGGGCAGGTCCATGAAGACCTCGACCGTCAGCGCGCCCGCCGCGGGGGCGATGCGGGCGCGGGCCGGAACCCCGGCATCCATCAGCGCCGCCAGGGTGCCGGCGGCGATGGGCGGCAGGTAGCCAAGGCGGTTGCCCCCCGCATCGGCGACCGCGACCGAGGACGGATCGAAGCGCCGCCCCGGCTCTCGCCGAAGTGCCAGCGCGGCGCCGGCAGCTGGCACCGGGGCGGTCGGGAACAGCTCGGCATTGGCCAGCGGCGTCACCAGCACGCGGATGCCGCGGGCCGGGGCCGCCGCGGCGATCGAGCCCGCCACGGCGGCGAGGGGCAGCGCTGCCGCCCCCGCCAGAACGAAGTTGCGCCTTTGCATGTCGGCGCCCCTACAGCTGTTCGGCCTGCGCGCCGCTGTTCGGCTTGGCGCGGCCCAGGTTCGGCTTCTCGCCCATCGGCTCCATCGGGCGGGCGCTGAAGCTGTCATTGCCGTCGATCGAGGTGCCTTCCGACCAGCGGCCCGGCACCGGCTCGCTGCCATCGCGCTGGAAGCCGAGGAAGGCATAGCTGAACTCTGTCTTCTCTTCGGCCTGCGGGAAGCTGTTGGGGATCGGGAACACGTTCTCGGGCCCGCCCAGTTCCTCCAGCGCGGCTAGCCACTGATTCTGGTGCATGGTGTCGCGCGCGATCAGGTAGGACAGCATGTCCTTCATCCCCGGATCGGTGGTCATGTTGTAAAGCCTGACCGCCAGGATCCGCCCCGTGGATTCGGCGGCGATGTTGGCGGTCATGTCGGCCGCGATATTCCCGCTGGCATAGATGTGCGACATGTCGAAGGGCACGCCGTCACTGTCCACCGGCATCGCCGACAGCCCGGCCGAGAGCAGGTTCTTGAGGTTGATGCCGCCCAGGACCGCGCCGCCGACCGGATCGGCCGCCGCCTCTTCCTGCAGCGCCAGCGGGGCGCCCTCGAGGTTCATGGCGACCGCCGTCGCCAGCATCTCGATATGGCCCAGCTCTTCCGCCGCGGTGTTCATCAAGAGGTCGCGGAACTTGGGGTTGCCGCGGGCGCCGCAGGCCTGGAAGAAGTACTGCATCGCCACGCGGATCTCTCCCTCGACGCCACCGATCGCCTGTTGCAGCGCAAGGGCGAAGATCGGGTCGGGCGTTTCCACGCGCACCGGATATTGCAGCCTGTTGTCTGTATAGAACATGGTCATCTCCATGAGGTTGGCGTGGGCCGTGAACCGGCTCGCCACAGAGATGTTCCCGTAGCGGCCGCCCGGGTCGCCCTGGCCGGGCAGGCGAGGTGGGCCGCCGTCAGGCGGCCGCCGTTGCCGCCCGCTCTCCATGCAGGCCGACGATCTCGGCCAGCACCGAGATCGCCAGCGCGTTCGGCTCGCGCGAGGAGGGGATCAGGCCCACTGGCCCGCGGACCCGTCCCAGCTGGTCCTCGGGAACGCCCATCTCGCGCAGGCGGGACAGCCGCGCGGCCTGCGCGGAACGGCTGCCCTGGGCGCCGATGTAGAAGGCCGGCGTGTCCAGCAGGTGCCGCAGGATGGCGGGTTCCAGATCGTGATCGTGGAAGAACAGGATCGCCGCTGTATCGGCATCGGCCTGCAGTTCCGCGATGGGCAGGCCGGACCCGATGCGCAGGGTCGGGCTGCCGGCGGCGCACACCGCCGCGAGGCTGGCATCCTCATGCGACAGCAGGACATGGTCGTAGCCCATGCCCCGCACCAGGCCGGTAAAGGCCGCGGCCTCGGCACCTGTACCGAACACCGCAAAGCGCAGCGGCGGCCGGAAGCCGATGCGCAGCGCCCCTCCCTGCAACGCGGTCGGCTGCCAGGGCCCGAGGGTCAGCCGCCCTTCCGCCGAGACGATCAGCGAGACCGGGCGCCTTGCGGCGCGGCGGGCCGCCAGATCGGCAAGCACGGCCCTATCTTGCAGGCGGAACAGCAAGATATCCACCCCGCCGCCGCAGGGCAGGCGCAGGTCGAAGAAGGGCGAGCCCCGGCCATAGCGCAGCGTCTGGGGCTGGCCCATCCGGCGCACCTCCTCGGCCCGCAAGATCAGGTCGGCCTCGACACAGCCCGAGGTGATCGCCCCGGCGAAGCTGCCACCCGCGTGGATCGCCAACGCAGCGCCGGCATCGCGGTAGGCCGGGCCCTCGGTCGCGGCCAGCACCGCCAGCACCGTGCCGTCCCCCGCTTGCAGCGCGCTGGCCCAGGGGTCCAGCATCGCTGGATGCATGGGGATTGGGGCTTGATGGGGTGTGGATTGCCCGTGCATCGGAAGTCCTTCGTGCGGAGGCGGTTAAAGTAACTTGTCAAGCGTCAGCGGCAGGTCCCGCACGCGCTTGCCGGTGGCGTTGAAGACGGCATTGGCGATGGCGGCGGCCACGCCGGTGATGCCGACCTCGCCGATGCCGCGCGCCCCCAGCGGCGAACGCGGGTCGGGGATGCCGGTCCAGATCACCTCGATATCCGGCACGTCGAGATGGGCGGGGATGTGGTAGTCGGCCAGGGTCGCGTTCATGATCCGGCCGCTGCGCTCGTCGAACAGCGTCTCCTCGGTCAGCGCCATGCCCAGCCCCATGATCATGCCGCCGCGGAACTGGCTGGCGGCGGTCTTGGGGTTGAGGATCGTGCCGCAGTCGAACGAGCCCAGCAGGCGGGCGACGCGGACCTCGCCCGTCACCGTGCTGACCCGCGCTTCGCAGAACACCGCCGACATGCTCTGCATGGCGAACTTGAACATCTCGAGCGGCGCGCTGGCGCTTGCGGTCACCGTCAGCGCCTCGCGCCCGGCCCGGGACAGGATCGCCGCGAAGCTGTCGCGGCGCGAGGGGTCTTCGAGGCTGACGAGGCCGGCCTCTTGCATCCGCACCTCGCCGGCGCGCAGGCCGGCGAGCGGGCTCGCATTGCCCGCAAGCCGCAGCAGCTCGCCCGCCAGCTTGTCCGATGCCGCGGCGATGGCGGCAGCAATCGACACCGTCTGCGCCGAGCCGCCGGCGATCGGCGAGGCGGGCAGGTCGGAATCGCCCATCTCGAAGCTGATCGCCTCCAGCGGCAGGCCCAGCCTGTCGGCCGCGTGCTGGCTTTGCACGGTCGAGGTGCCCATGCCCATGTCCTGCGCCGAGCAGGAGACGGTCGCCCGCCCCTCGCGGGTCAACTGGATGCGCACCGCGCCGCCCGGCATCCGCACATAGGGAAAGCTGCCCGTGGCGCAACCCATGCCCACCAGCCATTCGCCGTCTCGCTGCGTTGCCGGTTCGGCCCGTCGCCGGTCCCAGCCGAAGCGCTCGGCGCCCATGCGGTAGGCCTCCACCACCCCGCGCTGCGAGAAGGGCGCGCCGGATGTTGGGTGCACCTCGGGCTCGTTGCGCAGCCTGAGGTCGATCGGGTCGATGCCCATCTGATGGGCCAGCTCGTCCACCGCGCTTTCCAGCGCGAAGGTGCCGACCGACTCGCCCGGGGCGCGCATGTAGGTGTTGGGCACCACGTCGAGATCGAGATGGCGCTGGACGAACTGGTAGCTCTTCGACCGATAGGCGCTGCGGCTGCCCGAGGTGTATTGCTCGGGGCAGACGGCATAGGGCGGCATCACCGAAAAGCCGGTATGGACGATGGCGGTGAAGCGGCCCTCGGCATCGGCGGCAAGCGCCACCCGCTGCTCGGTGGGCGTGCGCCCGCCGATCATCCGGTAGACCGCCTCGCGGCTGAGCACCAGGCGCACAGGGCGGCCGGCCAGCCGGGCCGCCGCGACCGCGACGACATGGTGATCCCAGAACCCCTTGCCGCCGAACCCGCCGCCGACAAAGGGCGAGAGCACGCGCACGCCCTCGCGCTTGACGCCGAACAGCTTGGCCAGCGCAGCGGCGGTGGGCGCAATCGCCTGCGTCGAATCGTGCAGCGTCAGCGCATCGCCCTGCCAGGCAACGGTGAGCCCGTGCAGCTCGATGGCATTGTGGGCGTGGCCGGGCGTTCGATAGGTGTTGTCCACGCTGTAGCGCGCCTGCCGCAGCTCTTGCGACGCATCGCCGATGCTCAGCTGGTTCTTGTCCACCAGGATCGAGGCGGGGGTGCGGGCGCTCGGCTTGGCCGCCTCGAACCGCGTCCGCGCCGGGGCCTGATCATAGCCGATCTCGACCAGCGCCGCGGCATGGTCGGCCTGTTCCTGCGTCTCGGCCAGCACCAGTGCCAGAACCTGGCCGTTATAGCGGATCTGGTCGTCCTGCAGCACCGGCAGCGCGCTGTTGCCGACGGCGCCCATGTTGCTGACGCTCATCACCGGCACGATGTCGAGCCGCGGCATGTTGCGATGGGTCAGGACCAGCACCACGCCCGGCGCGGCCTCGGCGGCGGAGATGTCGAGCCGGGCGATGCGGCCGCGGGTGACCGGGCTGTTGATCAGCGCGCCATAGCACATTCCCTCCATCGGGACTTCGGCCGAGAAGCGGGCCTTGCCCTGCACCTTTTGCGGACCATCGAGGCGGGCGGCCTGGCGCCCCACCTCGCCATGGCGGCCGATCAGCGGGTCGGGCGTGCCGCCGGGCAACCAGCGTTCCGGCATCCAGCCGACCACGGTCTTGACCGATTCGATGATGACATTCTGGACCCTGCTCATGCTGTCTCTCCGGTCAGGTCTGCAAGCACGGCAAAGGCGGTGCGCCTTGCCAGCTCCAGTTTGAAGGCATTGCCCGGCAGGGGCTCGGCCCCCTGCAGGTCCAGGTCGATGGCCGCGGCGACCGCCTCGGCGCTGACAGGGCCGCCAAGCAGCGCCTGTTCGGCGCGGAGCGCGCGCCACGGCTTTGGCGCGATGCCGCCAAAGGCCAGCCGCACATCGGTCAGCACTCCGTCCTGCACCGAGGCGCAGGCGGCGACCGAGACCAGCGCGAAGGCATAGCTCGCGCGGTCGCGGACCTTGCGATAGGCGGAACGGGCGGCAACCGGCAAGGGTGGCAGCTCGATGGCGGTGATGATCTCGCCCGGGGCCATCACCGTCTCGATCTGCGGCATGTCGCCGGGCAAGAGGTAGAAGTCCAGCAGCGGCACCGACCTCCCGCCCTGCGGGCCCGCCAGATGCACCACCGCATCCAGCGCGGCCAGCGCCACGGCCATGTCCGACGGATGCGCCGAGATGCAGGAAGGCGATCCGCCGATGATCGCGTGGTAGCGGTTGAAGCCGCCGCGCGCATCGCAGCCGCTGCCCGGGGCGCGCTTGTTGCAGCGGGAACCCGCGGCATCGTTGAAATAGGCGCAGCGGCTGCGCTGCAGGATGTTGCCGGCAACCGTCGCCATGTTGCGGATCTGGGCCGAGGCCCCGGCAAGGATCGCGCGCGACAGCAGCGGATAGCGCGTCCGCACCAGCGGATGTGCGGCCAGCGCGGAGTTCCGGACGGCGGCGCCGATCAGCAGGCCGCCCTGGGCCGTCTCGCGGATGTCCGAGGACAGTCCGGTCACATCCACCAGCGCCGCCGGGTGCTCGACCCCCTTGCGCATCAGGTCGACGAGGTTGGTGCCGCCGCCCAGCAGGCGATGGCCGTCAAGCGCGGCCAGCGCGATGGCGTCTTCGGGAGAGCTGGCGCGGGTATAGGAAAACGGGGTCATGCCGCCTGCTCCTTCGCAACCTGCAAGATCGCCTCGACGATGCCGTTATGCGCGCCGCAGCGGCAGAGGTTCCCGCTCATCCGCTCGCGGATCTCTTCGGCGGTCACGGCCCCTGGTCCCGCCAGATCGGCGGTGACATAGCTGGGCACGCCGGCCCTTAGTTCCCGCAGCATCGCCACGGCGGCGCAGATCTGGCCCGGGGTGCAATAGCCGCATTGAAAGCCGTCATGGTCGATGAAGGCCTGCTGCATCGGGTGCAGCGCCTCGCGCTCGCCCAAACCCTCGATTGTGGTGACCGAGCGGCCATCGGCCTGAACGGCCAGCGTCAGGCAGGACAGCACCCGCTCTCCGTCCAGAAGCACGGTACAGGCGCCGCAGGCCCCCTGGTTGCACCCGACCTTGGTGCCGGTCAGGTGCAGCCCTTCGCGCAGCAGATCCAGCAGCGAGATGCGTGGATCGTCCGGGAGGTGAACCTCGGTGCCGTTGATGGATATGGCCATGTCTGCATCCCCTTGCTGTGCTGGCTGGAGCGATGACGAACTCGGCTATCATTTTAGTACGTATCTCGTACTATTCAACTGTCGTATGAAGAAATCTTCGTCATCATGGCGACGAAGGCCTCGCGCTCTTCCGGTGTCAGACGCTCCAGCATCGTGCTGAACATCGCCATATAGGCCCGCTTGTGGGCAGAGGTGGTGCTTGCGCCCGCCTCCGTCAGCCGCAGCGCCACGGCGCGCCGGTCGTCCGAGGGGCGCAGACGCTCCAGCAGGCCACGCTTGGCAAGCCGGTCGGTCGCCGAGGAGATCGTGGTCATGGCGACCCCGAAATAGCGGGCCACATCCGAGGGCCCGCAACCCGGGTTCGCCTCGACATATTGCAAGATATGCTTGTCGATCTCGGCCAGAGGGCGGCCCGTGCCGATATCCGCAAGCTTGAAGCGCCGCGCGAATGCGTCGAGCGCAGCGGCAAGAGCGGCAACCTGTTCTTCTGCTGGATGGCTCATGGCGGCATGTTAAGGCCGCGCCAGCCCCGGTGCCAGTGCGATAATGGCGGCGCCGGAGACGGTTGCGAGGACCATCACGGAACTGACAGGCAAGCCGCGTAGAGGTCGCTGAAGCCGAAAGGCGCATTACAGCGAAGGAACTCCCCTTGTCCCCATCCGAAAACGCCTCGGCCCGCTGCCTGCCTTCCGAAGGCCGCCTGCCCGACCATCTGCGCTTCGTACGGTCCTGGGCCTCCGATCCGTTGCGCGTCGCCGCCATCGCGCCCTCGGGCGCGGCGCTGGCGCGGCTGATCACCCGCGACCTGCAGCCGAGCCATGCGCCGGTGCTGGAGCTTGGGGCGGGCACGGGCGTCTTCACCCGCGCCATCATCGGCCGGGGCATAGATCCGGCCGAGCTGACGCTGGTCGAGTTCGGCGAGGAGTTCGCCGCTTTGCTGCGCGACCGCTTTCCGCAGGCGCGGGTCGTGCAGGGCGATGCGTCGCGGATCTCGGCCAGCGTGCTGTTTCCCGGGGCGAAGGCGGGGGCGGTGGTCAGCGGGCTTGGCCTGCTGTCGATGAGCCCGCGCATGGTGGTTGCGATCCTGGCGAAGGCCTTCGACTGCCTGCGCGCGGACGGCGCCTTTTACCAGTTCACCTATGGCCCGCGTTGCCCGGTGCCGCGGCCGATCCTCGACAGGCTGGGGCTGAAAGCGCAGCGGATCGGCGGCACGATGCGCAATCTGCCGCCGGCGTCGGTCTATCGCATCAGCCGGCGCGCGCCGCAGCGGCTGCCGGCCTGAGCGGCCCGCCCGCTAGCCGAGGCTGCGCAGCAGGGCTGGCGAGGGCACGCCCGTCGCCGCTTGCCCGATGCTGGCCTGATAGGCGCTGATCGCGCTGCGGCTCTTCGGTCCCAGCACCCCGTCGGCCCCGCCGGTGTCGAAGCCGCGGGCGGTCAGGCGCTGCTGCAGCGCGATGCGGTCGGCCTTGGTCAGCCCGTTCGCATCGGGCGGGAAGCTGCCGCGCAGCGGGCCGCCGCCGGCGATGCGGTCGGCCAGATGGCCGACGCCGATCGCATAGAGGTCGGAATTGTTGTAGCGCTTGATCGCCCGGAAGTTGCCGGTCACCGCAAAGCGCGGCCCGCCCGGCTGCGGTTGCAGCGCGCCATCCGCTGCCTCGCTGCCCCAGCGCAGGCCCCGGGTCCAGCCGCTGCGCGCCAGATAGGCCGCGGTCGAGGCAAGCGAATCCGTCGGATCGTCGGACCAGATGTCGCGGCGGCCGTCACCGTTGAAATCCACCGCATATTCCAGATAGCTGGTCGGGATGAACTGGGTATGCCCCATCGCCCCGGCCCAGCTGCCCACCATCCGCTCTGGCGTGACATCGCCGCTTTGCAAGATGCGCAGCGCCGCGACCAGCTGCTGTTCAAAGAACGCCGCGCGGCGCCCGTCATAGGCCAGCGTCGAGGTGGCCGAGATCACCGGCACATCGCCGCGCCGCTCGCCATAGAAGCTCTCCAGCCCCCAGATCGCGGTGACGATGGCGGGATCGACGCCGTAGCGTGCCTCGAGCGCGGCCAGGGTCGGGCGTTGGCGGGCATAGGCGGCGCGGCCCTTGGCCACCCGTTCATCCGACACGGCGATGGACAGGTAATCCTCCAGCGTGCGCGAGGATTCGGGCTGGTTGCGGTCCCGCGTCACCGCGCCCGGCACGAATCCGGCCGAGCGGAAGGCCGAGGCGAGGGTCGCCGCCGAGATCCCCTGCGCGGCGGCGCGCCCCTGGAACGAGGCAACCCAGGCGTCATAGCCGGCATTCGGCACCGGGCGCAGGTCGTCCGGGATGGCGGCCGGTGCTGCAACGCCCCCGAAACTGGCTGGGCTGGTGGTGCAGGCCGCCAGCCCGAGTGCCCCGAGCCCGAAGCCGAAATGTCGCCTGCTGATCGGCATGTCTGCGCTCCCTGGCTGATCCCTGGCCCAGCATAGACAAACCGCCCGCCGCCGCAATCGGGGGGCCGATCACATGGCGGCTCGCCGCCGGGGCAGCCGCGGCTATGGCCGGTCGGGACTGACGCGCGTGCCGTCGTCGATCCCGTCGCCGGGATGCAGCACCACGATGTCGCCGGCCTCCAGCCCCTCGAGCACCTGGGCATCGGTCTCGTTCCGCTCGCCGATCTCGATGCGGCGCAGCAGGGCGCGGCCATCGCGGATCACGAAGCTGGCCCAGTCGGGCCCGTCGCGGAACAGCGCGCCGATCGGCACCGACAGCACGTCTTGCCCCGACCAGACCTCGATTTCCGCGATGACGCGGAAGCCATGGCCGAGGCCGATCCAGTCCTTCGTATCGCCGGTCAGATCGAGGATCACCTCGACGCGCTGCTCCTCGATCCCCAGGGCAGAGACCTCGGTCACGGCGGCGGGGCGGACCCGTTCGACGCGGGCGGTCAGCGGCGGGCCGCCCCAGCCGGTGATCCGCGCCTCGGCGCCAGGGACCACGCGCACCGCGTCGCGCGACAACAGGTCCGCCGAGATTTCCATGTTGCCGAGATTGCCGATCTCGAGGATCGGCGCGCCGGCCGGCACCACCTGTTCATCCTCGGTCACCACGCGCAGGATGCGGCCCGACACCGGCGTGACGATGCCGACGCAGCAACTGGCATCGCCCGTCGCATCGCCGCCCGCCAGCACGGCGCGGGCGCTTTCCAGCTCGCGCTCGCGCACGGCAAGGCTGGCCCTGGCGCTGGAAAGCGCCGCCTCGGCGGTGCGCTTTGCCAGGATGGCACTGTCCAGCAGGCGCTGCGAGACGGTGGCCCGGTCGAACAGCGCGCTGGTGCGCTCTGCCTCGGCGAGGGCATGGTCGAGCTCGGCCTCGGCCTGCGCCACCTGTGCCTGCGCCAGATCGACGGCGGCCAGCGCGGCAGAGACCGAGGCCTCGGCCACCGCGCGCGAGCGCGAGTCGAGCAGTGCCGCAGCGGCGGGGCCGATCTGTGCGACCGCCTCGCCCGCCGTCACCTCGTCGCCCGGATGCAGTTCGACCCGGTGCAGCCGCCCCGCGATCGGCGCCGAGACGGTGAAGACATCGCGGATGCGCGCGACGCCCTCGGCCTCGATCACCACGGCGATGTCGCGCGGCGCGACCAGCGCCGTCTCGACCGGTTCGGGTTGCGGCCGGAAGGCCCAGACCAGCAGGGCGACGAGGCCCAAGGCGGCGAGACCGGTCAGGATGATGCGGCGCATGGGCTACTCCCTGGTTTTCAGGACGGCGACAAGATCGAGCCGGTCGATGCGGCCACGGATGGCCAGTGCAGACAGGATGGCGGCGGCGATGACGACCAGCGAGGCGGTGGCATAGACCTCGCGCCCCATCACGAAGGGCACGCGGAACAGGTCCGAGGCGAAGGAGGCGGCCATGGCCAGGCCGATGCCATGGCCGATCAGCCAGCCCAGCGGCTGCGCCAGCAGCACGACCACCGCCAGTTCGGTGAACAGCACCCCTGCCACTTCGGCCCGGGTGAAGCCCAGCACGCGCAGGCTGGCAAGTTCGCGGCCCTGTTCCGACAGCGCGATGCGCGAGAAGTTGTAGACCACGCCGACGGCGATGATCGCGGCAAGGCTGGTATAGACGGTGATCATGATGGTGATGTTCTCGGCCAGCGTGGCGCGGAACCGGCCGACCGTCAGCGAGGTGACGTTCAGGAAGCTGGTCTTGGGCGCAGCGCGGGCGGCGGCGAAGAACTCGGCCATGCCGGCGGGATCGACCAACAGGTTGACGCCCGAGATCAGCGCGCCCTCGCCCATTGCCCGGTTCAGCGCCCCGATCTCCATCGCCGCGCCAAGCCCGACATAGCCCAGCGAGATGCCGCTGACCGGCAGGCTGAGCGTGCGGCGGCGGCCCTCGAGGAACTCCACCGTCACCCGCTCGCCGCGGGTCACCGCCAGCGCCTCGGCCAGCGCCTCGCTGAGGATCAGGCCGTGGGAAGGCATCGGCATCGGCCGCAGATCGGGGGCCAGCACCCGGGACAGATCTGCATCCGCGGTGCGGCCCTCGACGCTCAGCCGCTTGGAGCGCGGGCCGTTCGAGATCCTGGCAGGGACGGCGCGGAACGGCTCTGCCGCCAGCACGGAGGGCAGGGCGCGGGCGTCTTGCAGCGCCGCCGAGGGTTCGGCTGCGACGAAAGAGATGCGGACATCCTGCCGCTCGGCCCGCGAATAGGTCACGTCGATCATGTAGTCGATCGAGCCGATCGACCAGAGCGAGGCCACCAGCACCGCCACCGCCATGGCAATGCCAAGCACGCTGGTTGCCGTGCGCATCGGCCAGCGCAGCAGGTGCCGTGCGACCATGCGCGAGGTCTGGCGCAGCGGCAGCACGCGGGCGAGGCGGCCGGCCTGGCGATAGTCGGCCGGGGCCGGCGGCGCCATTGCCACGGCGGGCGGCAGCGACAGCACCGCGCGCACGGGTTGCAAGGCGCCCGCCGTGGCCGCTGCCAGCGTCACCAGCGCGCCGATGGCATAGACCCGCGGATCGGGCGCGAACAGCAGAAAGGGGAAGGAATAGAACTTGGCATAGACCCGGGCCATGCCCGCGCCCAGCCAGGCCCCGGCGCCAAAGCCGAGCGCGATGCCGAAGAGGGCGATGACCAGCACGAATTCGAGGTAGTGGCCGCCGATGCTGCGCGGCGCGTAGCCCATCGCCTTCAGCAGCCCGATCTGCTCGCGCTCCAGCGTGATCAGCCGCGACAGCGTCATGTGCACCAGCATCGCCGCCACCAGCAGGAAGATCGGCGGCAGGATGCGGACCATGGCGCCCAGCTGCTTCAGCTCCGTATCCAGGAAGGCATGGGACAGCTGCTCGTCCCGCCCGGTGGCGCCGCCGCCGCCATAGCGGGTGGTCAGGCGGTCGAGCCCTTCGATCACCCGGTCCTCGGACGCGCCCGGTGCCAGCCGCAGCACGACGTTCGAGAAGGCACCCTCCAGATCGAAGGCGGCGGCCAGCGTCGGGCGCGGCATCCAGGCGATGCCGAAGCGGCGCGGGTCGGGCATCATCTCGCCGGGGCCAAGCGCATAGATGAACTCGGGCGACAGCGCGATGCCGGTCACCGTTAGCTCGCGCCGCTTGCCGTTCATTACGACGGGCAGCGTCGATCCGGGCCAGAGCCGGTGGGCGGTGGCGAAATCCTCCGAGATCACCGCCTCGCGGGCGGATTGCGGATCGGGCAGGCGCCCCTGCCGCAGGTGCAGGCGGTTCAGTCCGGCCCCCTGTCCGCCGGGAAGCGATACCATCAGGATCGAGGCGGGCTCGTCCACGCCGGGCAGCTCGGCCCGGCCCAGCTTGACGATCCGCGCCTCGGCCTGCAGCACGCCGTCCAGCGCCGCGATGTCGCCCAGCAGGGCAAGCGGCGCCCGGGTGACATCGGCGAAGACATCGGCAAAGCCCTGTTCGGCATAATAGCGGGCCCGGGTTTCGGACAACGAGTCATGGGCGCCATTGCCCAGGATCAGCGTGGCGACGCCCGAGGCCAGCACCAGCGCGATGGCCAGCGCCTGCGCCCAGAGGCGGCGCAGGTCGCGCAGGACCTTGCGGCGCAGGGGCGGGATTACCATGACACCTCCGACGGGGACTTGCGCGCCGCGTTGGCGGTTTCCTCGACGATCAGGCCGTCGGCAAAGCGCAGGCTGCGGTCGGCGATCTCGCGGATCGCGGCATTGTGGGTGATGACCATCGTCGTCGCGCCGATGGCGCGGTTGACCTCGGTCAGCGCCTCCAGCACCCGCACCCCGGTGGCGCTGTCGAGCGCCCCAGTCGGCTCGTCGCAGAACAGAAGGTCCGGCCGCTTGGCGATGGCACGGGCGATGGCGACGCGCTGCTGCTCGCCGCCCGACAGATGCGCCGGGAAATGGTTGGCCCGGGCCGAGAGCCCGACAAGGTCCAGCGCCTCTGCCGGGGACATCGGGTTGCGGGCAATCTCGGTCACCAGCGCGACGTTTTCCAGCGCGGTCAGGCTGGGCACCAGGTTGTAGAACTGGAAGACAAAGCCGACATGGTCGCGCCGATAGGCCGTCAGCCCGCGCTCATCGAGCCGGGTCAGGTCCTGATCGCGGAACAGCACCTGGCCGGCCGAGGCACTGTCCAGCCCGCCGAGGATGTTGAGGAAGGTCGATTTGCCTGACCCGGAGGGGCCGAGGATCACGATGAACTCCCCCGCCGCCGCCGCGAAATCGACGCCGCGCAGGGCCTGCACCTCGAGCGCCCCGCTCGAGTAGACCTTCGTCAGCCCGGTGGCCCGGATGACCGTCTCGCTACCCGTTTGCATCCTGTTTCTTTCCCCGCGCGACAGCGGCAAGGATAGCGGATGCGGGCGGGTCCGTCCTTGACCCGCGTCAATGACTGCAGCGGATCAGGGGGTCTCGCCGGCCTTCGGGGCCCGCGTCTCGGCCGCGTAGAGCATCAGGCCGGACAGGACGATGATGGCTGCGCCGGCCAGCATCCACGCGCCTGGCAGATCGCCGAAGAAGATCCATCCCAGCAGCACCGCCCAGGGCAGCAGGGTGTACTGGAACGGCGCCACCTTGGCCGCATCCGCCAGCTTGACGGCGCGGTTCACGCAGACATGCGCCAGCATGGCGACGACGCCGAGCGTGCCGAGCAGCAGCAGGTCGGGGCCCGTCGGGGTGACCCAGCCGACCGGGGCCAGTACCAGCCCGGCAGCCAGCGCGCCGAGGATCTGGAAGAAGACCAGCACCGTATCGGGCGTGCCGCGCAGGCTGCGCCCGGTCAGCACCATCAGCGCGAAGGCGAGGGTGCCGATCACCGACAGGGCGATGGCGAGGGGGTGCACCGTGCCCGAAGGCGTCAGCGCCACCAGCACGCCGACGAAGCCGAGGGCAATCGCTGCCCATCGCAGCAGGCCCACCTTCTCGCCCAGCAGAAAGGGCGAGAGCGCGGCGACATAGATCGGCGCCGCGAGCCAATAGGTCATCACATCGGCCAGCGGCAGGTAGGACACGGCCCAGTAGAAGCAGAACACCTCGGCGGTCGAGAACAGCACCCGGGCAAATTGCAGCAGCGGGCGCTGCACCCGGCGGATCGGGGCAAGGCCGAGGCGCCAGAGGAAGGGTGCAAGGATCAGCAGCGCGACGGCAGAGCGCAGCAGCAGCACCTGCCCGACGGAATAGGTCGAGACCAGCCATTTGCCCATCGCGTCATTGGCGACGAACAGGAACATCGCCAGCAGCATGACCATCATGCCAAGCCGGGCCGGGCTGATCGCCGTGCCGCGGAAGGTGGTTCCGGAATGGGTCATGTCTTGGCGTCCGTAGGGGCGGCACAGGCTGCCCGGCGCCCTGGTGGGCGCGGGTCGTCTGCCGTGGGATTGTTGGGGAAGCACCGAACCGGCAAGGGCCGGGGCACATGGCCCCGGCCCCGCTGTTCAGCAGACCAGGCTTACTGGCCGCGGATGCTCGCCAGCTCGGCGTTCACCCGTTCGATGACATCGGCACCGATCGATTCGGCGCCGCGCTCATACACGCCGGCAACCGCTTCGCGGATCTCGGCCATCGCCTCTTCCGAGATGTCGTTCACCTCGAGCCCGGCATCCTTGATGCGCTGCAGCGATTCCTGCGACAGCGAGCGCCCGGATTCGCGCTGGACGCTCTGCCCGGCGGCGGTGCAGTCGAACAGGATCTGCTGCTCTTCTTCCGAGTAGGTGTCGAAGATCGGCTTCGAGAACAACACCATGAACGGGGTGTAGGCGTGGCGGGTGTTCGACACGTAGTCCTGCACCTCGTAGAAGCGCGAGGTGTCGATGGTCACGTAGGGGTTTTCCTGCGCGTCGATGGCGCCGGTCTCCAGCGCGGTGAACACCTCGCCAAAGGCCATCGGCGTGGCGTTGGTGCCAAGCGTCTGGAAGGTGTCCAGGAAGATGTTGTTTTGCATGACGCGCACGCGCATCCCGTCAAAGTCCGCGAGCTTTTCGACCGGCCGCAGCGAGTTCGACAGGTTGCGGAACCCGTTCTCCCAGAAGGACAGGTTGACGAGGTTGTGCGCGGTCATCTTGTCCGACATGAACTTGCCGAACTCGCCGTCCAGCAGCGCATCGGCCTCTTCCTCGCTCGAGATCAGGAAGGGCAGGTCGAACACGCCCAGCGCCGGCTCGATGGCAACCAGCGGCGAGGACGAGGACACGACCATTTCCAGCGTGCCCGAGCGCAGCGACTGCGCCGACTGCAGGTCATCGCCCAGCGACGAGCTCCAGAACGCGTTGATGGTCCAGGCGCCATCGGTGCGCTCGTCGATGCAGGCCTTCATGGCTTCGACGCCATCGCCGACCGGGTGATCCTCGGCCACGCCATTGGCGATGCGGATCGTGCGGCTGGAAATCTCGGCGCTGGCCGGGATGGCGACGGTCAGGGCCAAGGTGGCGGCCAGCGAGGTGGTGATCAGGGTCTTCATGTGCAAACTCCTCCGATTTTGCGGGTTACTTTGGGATGGTCGGGTCACCGCAGCCAGTTGAGTGGACCCAGCAAGATCTGCGGAAAAATAAGAAGCAGCGCGAGGACGACGAGTTGCGAGGCGATGAAGGGCAAGACGCCCTGCGCCACCTTGCCGAACGGCACCCGCGACACGCCGCTGACCACGTTGAGAACCACGCCGACCGGCGGGGTGATCAGCGAGATGCAGGTGGTCATCACGAAGATGATGCCGAAATAGACCGGGTCGATACCGGCGGCCTTGGTGACCGGCATCAGCACCGGTGCGAAGATCAGGATGGTCGGGGCAAGGTCGAGCACCATGCCCACGACCAGCAGCAGCGCGACGATCCCCAGCATCAGCAGCTGCGGGCTTTCGATCAGCGGCTCTACCAGCCCGATCAGGTCGTTGGGGATATTGGCCGAGGTGATCAGCCAGGAGGTGACCAGCGCCGAGGCGACGAGGAACATCACGATGGCCGTGGTTTTCGCGGCATTGACGAAGACGCGGTAAAGGCTGTTCCAGGTCAGCTCGCGGTAGATCACGCCGCCGACGAAGAGGGCATAGACGGCGGCGACCACGGCCGCCTCGGTCGGGGTGAAGATGCCGAAGCGGATGCCGGCCAGGATGATGACCGGCATGAACAGCGCCCAGATCGCGGCGCCCCCCGCCTGCAGACGCTCCTTGCCAGAGCGGCGAGGCAGCGGGATGACGGTTTCCTTGCGGGCCACGAAGCTCCACATCAGCGCCAGCGCCGCGCCCATCATCAGGCCGGGGACGATGCCGCCCAGGAACAGCCCGGTGATCGACACGTTCGCGGCAACCCCGAAGATGATATAGGCCAGCGAGGGCGGCAGCACCGGCGCGACGATGCCCCCCGCAGCCATGAGGCCGGCCGCACGCGGGACGTTGTAGCCCGCATCGCGCATCATCGGCACAAGGATGGCGGCCAGCGCGGCAGAATCGGCCGCGGCAGAGCCGGACATCGAGGCCATGATGATCGCGGCCATCACCGCCACATAGCCCAGCCCGCCCTTGATATGGCCGCAGCAGGTTACGGCGAAATCCACGATCCGGCGCGACAGGCCGCCGGCGTTCATCAGCTCGCCCGCCAGCAGGAAGAATGGCACCGCCAGCAGGGTGAAGGTGTTGGCGCCGGTGATCATCTGCTGGGCGATGATCTGGGTGTTGAAGATGCCCATGTAGGACATCAGCACGATGCCGGTGGCCATCAGCGCGAAGGCAACGGGAACGCCGATGGCAAGGGTGGCAAACAGCGTGCCAAGGAAGACGAGAATGGTCACGATGCGCGCCCTTCAGACGGAGTTTCTTCGTATTCCCCCACGAAGCGGGCGATTTCGGCCTCGGACACGCGGCCGGTGAGGATCTGGAACAGGCGCATGAGCGCGATCAGGGCGACGCCGCCGCCGGTGAAATAGCCGATGCCGTAGACCCAGATCATCGACAGGTCGATCACCGCGGCGCTCATTGTCGCATTGATGGGATGCTGCACCCATGTTCCGTGGAAGAACGCCCCCGCACAGCCAAGGATGATCAGGTTCGAGATGAACATGCAGATGAGGCGCCCGCGGCGGCCGAACAGCCGCACGATGGTCTCGACCCCGATATGACCGTGCTCCTTGAAGGCCAGCACGGCGCCGATGAAGGTCAGCCAGACGAAGAAATAGCGCGACATTTCTTCCGAGAAGGTGATGCCGCTGTTGAAGCCGTAGCGCAGCACCACATTGGTCGCCACCATCAGCACCATGCCCGCAAGCAGTGCGGCCAGCACCAGTTCCACAAGCCTGACGGCGGTATCCGCGGCGCTGGTCATGCGCGATGACCTTGTGTCCAGAGGGCAAGGAACATGATCGGGTCTCCTCCCGCAAACGGCTTCGCGGCATCCCGGCTGCGAAGGGCCAAGATATCGAAGGGTCTCCTCCCTTGCCGATATCCCTTGAGGCGTTCATATTTGGTAACGTATAACATTGTCAACTGCTCGCGTTTCGCGTGTCGCAGGGCTTGGGGGTGGAATGAGGAAAACATCTAGTGATTTCAGGTCTGTGACACTGAAGGATGTCGCCGCCTATGCCGATGTTAGCGTTATGACAGCCTCGCGCGCGCTGCGGCAGCCGGAAACGGTTTCCGCCAAGATGCGGGCGCGGGTTTCCGAGGCGGTGCAAGCGCTTGGCTATGCCCCCAACGAGGCGGCGCGGGCGCTTGTCTCGGCGACCAGCTCGACCATCGGGGTGCTGATTCCCTCGATCTCGAACCTCGTCTTCGTGGACGTGCTGCGCGGGATCTACGACGCTGCCGAGGCGACGCCCTATCAGGTGCAGATCGCCAATACCCGCTACCGCGACAGCAAGGAGCAGGAACTGCTGAAGGTCTTCGCCGCGCAGCGCCCGGCCGGGCTGATCGTGACCGGCGTCGATCAGTCGCCCGAGACGCGGGCGATCCTGTCCGGCCTCGGCTGCCCGGTGGTGCAGATCATGGATGTTGGCCCCGACCCGATCGACATGATGATCGGCTTCGATCACCGCCGCGCGGCGCAGGCAGCGACCCGGCATCTGGTCGATCAGGGCTATCGCCGCATCGGCTTCATCGGGGCGCGCATGGACCCCAGAAGCCAGCGGCGCCTCGACGGCTATATCGACGCGCTGACGCAGGCGGATCTCTTCGACGACAGCCTGATCCTGACCTCGCCGCAGCCCACATCCGTCGCCCTGGGCAGCCGGATGTTCGGCGAGTTCCTGGCGATGGCGCCGGACGCCGATGCGGTGTTCTGCAACAATGACGACATGGCGCTTGGCGCGCTGTTTGAATGCCAGCGCCGGCATATCCGGGTGCCGGGGCAGTTCGGCATCATGGGCTACAACAATATCGAATATGCCGCCGCCAGCGCGCCCTCGCTCTCGTCGATCAAGACGCCGTGCTACGAGATGGGGCAGGGTGCCGTGCAGATGATCGCGGCGGCGGCGAAGGGGCAGCGGCCCGATCCGGCCAGCGTCGATCTGGGCTGCCAGCTGATGCCGCGGGAAAGCACGGATCGCAGGGCCGGCCGGGTCCGCGCGGCGGGGTGAGCTGCTGTTGTCGGCCATGGCAAGTCCCTCCCCTTGATCGCGGTTTCAGCCCGTCTGCAGCACTCCGCGCCGGGCAAGGTTGGCCATCAGCGCACCAAGGCCGAAGCGCCATTCCGGGCAGTCGTCGCTGCGCCGCACCCAGTTCACCAGCCGGCCGAGGCGGGGCGAGGATATCTCGACCCGGTCGCCGATCTCATGGGTGAAGCCGAGCCCGGGGCCGCGGCGGTCCTTGGTCGGCGCGAACATCGTGCCAAGGAACAGCACCGCGCCATCGGGATATTGGTGGTTGCGGTTCAGAAGCTGGCCGGCCAGATCCTCGGGGCTGCGGCTGATCGCCCGCATCGGGCTGAGCCCGCCCATCGTGAAGCCGTCTTCGCCCTCCACCCGAAGCGCGATCTCGGCGCCCTTCACGTCGTCCAGCGTGAAGCCCGCATCGAACAGCCGGATGAACGGGCCAAGCGCGCAAGAGGCGTTGTTGTCCTTGGCCTTGGACAGCAGCAGCGCCGAGCGGCCCTCGAAATCGCGCAGGTTGACGTCATTGCCAAGCGTGGCGCCGACGATCCGGCCATCCGAGGTGATCGCCAGCACCATTTCCGGCTCGGGGTTGTTCCATTCCGATTTGGGGTGGATGCCGATCTCGGCGCCGCAGCCGACCGAGGACATCGGCTGTGCCTTGGTGAAGATCTCTGCGTCAGGTCCGATGCCGACCTCGAGATATTGCGACCACAGGCCAAGGCCCTGAAGCAGCGTCTTGACCTCGGCCGCCTTGGCAGAGCCAGCCTCGAGCCCGCGCAGGCTCTCGCCCAGCACGGGGGCAAGGCGCGCGCGGATCTCCTGCGCCCGGCCGGCATCGCCGCGGGCATGTTCTTCCACGACCCTCTCCAACATGCTGCCCGCAAAGGTCACGCCGGCGGCCTTGACCGCCTGAAGATCGATGGGGGCAAGCAGCTGGCCGGCGGCACCGGACAGGAAGTCCTCCAGCGGGCCAAGATCGGCGCCGCCCGTCGCAAGGCGGGCGATCTCGGACAGGTCCGGCCGCTCCAGCAGGGCAGAGAGGGTTGGGGCGAGGGGGCTCAGGTCAATCACCCGGCCGGCTTGCAGCAGCACGGGGCAGGGGCCGTCCATGGAATTGGACCAGACGCGGCCGACCAGCAGCGCCGCGGCGCTGTCTTCGGGCAAGATGCCTTGAGCCGTCAATGTCCTGGTCGCCATGCGTTCCTCCCCGGAAACCCGCTTGTCGGATGTCTGACAACCGCGGCTGCGAAAATGTCTATACCGGCGTCGCGCGGGCCTGTCCAGCGCTGCGGTGACGGCTGGCGCCGAAGCCCCTCAGCCGGCCTCGAGCGTGATCCCCAACCGCGCCGCAGAATTGATCAGGTGCTGGCGCATCGCCTCGCCGGCGCGCGCTGCATCGCCCGCGACCACGGCGCCATGGATGGCCGCATGTTCGCCGATGGTGACCTTGACGATCTCGGCCCCCATCTCGCGCGGGAAAGAGGTGTTGATCGAGGTGCTGGTCTTCTCGGCGATATAGCCAAGGAAGATGGCGTAGAACTCGTTCTGGGTGGCCGCGGCCAGGGCACGGTGGAAGGCAAGGTCGGCCTTCACCCCCTCGTCCAGCCAGTCGCGGGCCGTCACCATGCCGTCCAGCGCCTCGTCCAGCGCTGCGATCTCTGCGGGCGTGCGATGGCGGGCGGCCAGACGCGCCGCCTCGATCTCCAGCGGCAGGCGCAGCTGGAAGAAGTTGCGCAGGCTGACCGGGTCGGCAAGGCTTGCCTGTTCCACCCGGATCGTGGCGCGGCGCTGCGGATCGGTCACGAAGGCGCCGACGCCCTGCCGGGTTTCCACCATGCCCTCGTTGCGCAGCTGCGCAATCGCCTCGCGCACCACCGACCGGCTGACGCCGAAGGTCTGGGCCAGGATATGCTCGGTCGGCAGCTTGTCGCCCGAGGCGAAGCGCCCGCCGGCGATACCGCGGCCGATCTCTTCGGCGATGCGCTTGGGCAGATGCTCGGTGCGCGACAGCTGCTGGAATGACATCACATGACCCTCTTGAACCGTCAGGCACCTTCGCGGCAGCGCCCCGATCTGGCAACCGGGATCTGGCGCGCTGGTGGCTGCGGCCGCCGCAGATTTCGGCAGTTTGGTGTTTCCAAACCATCCATACAAGGTTATCAGACAACCCTACAAGTTGTTTCGAGGCGGCCGTGGGGCGGCCTCGCCCGAGGGAGGGGATGGATATGCATGTCGCCATCATCGGCGCCGCCGGAATGCTGGGGCGCAAGCTTACCCAGCGGATCGTGGCAGAAGGCGCCATTCAGGGCCGCGCGGTCGACCGGCTGACGCTGCTCGACGTCATCGCGCCCGAGGCCCCGAAGTTCGCGGGCCATGTCGATCTCCGCGCCGCCGATCTTTCGACGCCCGGCGAGGCCGAGGCGCTGGTCGCCGCGCGCCCCGATATGATCTTCCATCTGGCCGCCATCGTCTCGGCCGAGGCAGAGCAGGATTTCGACAAGGGCTACCGCATCAACCTTGATGGGACGCGCTTCCTGTTCGACGCGATCCGCCTTGGGTCGCAGCAGGACGGCTACCGCCCGCGGGTGGTCTTCGCCTCCTCCATCGCGGTGTTCGGCGCGCCCTTGCCCTACCCGATCCCGGATGACTTCCACACCACGCCGCTGACCAGCTATGGCACCCAGAAGGCCATCGGCGAGCTGCTGCTGTCCGACTATTCGCGCCGCGGCTTCTTCGATGGCATCGGCATACGCCTGCCCACGGTCTGCATCCGCCCGGGCAAGCCGAACAAGGCGGCCTCGGGATTCTTCTCCAACATCCTGCGCGAGCCGCTGGTGGGGCAAGAGGCCGTGCTGCCGGTGCCCGAGACGGTGCGCCACTGGCATGTCTCGCCGCGCTCTGCGGTCGGCTTCCTGCTGCACGCGGCGACGCTGGACGTGGACGCCGTCGGCCCGCGCCGCAACCTCTCCATGCCCGGCCTGTCGGCCACGGTCGGCGAGCAGATCGAGGCGCTGCGCCGCGTGGCCGGTGACAAGGCGGTTGCGCTGATCCGGCGCGAGCCGGACGCGATGATCACCCGCATGTGCGATGGCTGGGCCCCGGGGTTCGAGGCGACGCGCGCCCGCGCGCTTGGCTTCACGGCAGAGAGCAGCTTCGACGAGATCATCCGCGTCCATATCGAGGACGAACTTGGGGGTGCCTTGTGACCCGCGCCATCGCCTTCCTCGGCACCGGCCTGATGGGCGCGCCGATGGTGCGGCGCCTGCTGGGGGCCGGCTTCGCCGTGACCGTGTGGAACCGCGACGGCAGTAAGGCCGAGGCGCTGGCCGCGGACGGTGCCCGTGTGGCGGCGACGGCGGCAGAGGCGGCCCAGGGCGCGGAGATCGTCTTCACCATGCTCAGTGACGGGACCGCGGTTGGCGACGTGCTGTTCGGGCAGGGCGTGGCCGAGGCGCTGAAGCCCGGCGCCGTGGTCGTGGACACCTCCTCCATCGCACCGAACCTTGCCCGCGCCCATGCTGAAAAGCTGGCCGCACGCGGCATTGCCCATCTTGATGCCCCGGTCTCCGGCGGCACGGTGGGCGCCGAGGCTGGCACGCTGGCGATCATGGCGGGCGGCGACGCGGCGGTTGTCGAACGCCTCGCCGATGTCTTCGCCCCGCTCGGCCGCGTCACCCATGTCGGGCCAAGCGGCGCCGGGCAGGTCTGCAAGCTGGCCAACCAGCAGATCGTCGCCATCACCGTCGGCGCGCTGGCAGAGGCGATGGTGCTGGTCGAGGCCGGCGGCGCCTCGCGCGCCGCCTTCCGCAACGCCATCCGCGGCGGCTTTGCCGAAAGCCGCATCCTCGACCTGCACGGCGCGCGCATGGTCGAACGGCGGTTTGACCCGGGCGGCCCCTCGCGCCTGCAGCTGAAAGACCTCGACACCGCGCTGGCTGTTGCCGCAGACCTGAACCTGACCCTTCCGCTGACCGAAGGCGTGCGCGGGGCCTTTGCGGGCTTCGTCGCCACCGGCGGGGCAGAGCTGGATCACAGCGCGCTTCTGCTTCACCTTGAAGCGCAGAACCCCAAGACCGGAGCGTAGATCATGGCCCAAACCCCCAAACGCCGCCTGCGCTCGCAAGACTGGTTCGACAATCCCGACCATCTCGACATGACCGCGCTGTATCTCGAACGGTTCATGAACTACGGCATCACGCCCGAGGAATTGCGCTCGGGCAAGCCGGTGATCGGCATCGCGCAAAGCGGCAGCGACCTGACGCCCTGCAACCGGGTGCATATGGATCTGGTCACGCGGGTGCGCGACGGTATCCGCGATGCGGGGGGTATCCCGATTGTTTTCCCGACCCATCCGATCTTCGAGAACTGCAAGCGACCGACCGCCGCGCTGGACCGCAACCTGGCCTATCTGGGGCTTGTGGAGGTGCTGTTCGGCTACCCGCTGGACGGGGTGGTGCTTACCACCGGCTGCGACAAGACCACGCCTTCCGCGCTGATGGCGGCCTCCACCGTGGACATCCCGGCCATCGTCCTGTCGGGCGGGCCGATGCTGGATGGCTGGCATGACGGCGATCTGGTCGGCTCGGGCACCGTGATCTGGCGGATGCGGCGCAAATATGCGGCCGGTGAGATCGACCGCGAGGAATTCCTGCAGGCGGCGCTGGAATCGGCGCCCTCTGTCGGCCATTGCAACACCATGGGCACGGCCTCGACCATGAACGCGCTGGCCGAGGCGCTTGGCATGTCGCTGACCGGCTGCGGTGCGATCCCGGCGCCTTACCGCGAGCGCGGGCAGATGGCCTATCGCACTGGGCGGCGGGCGGTGGAAATCGTGTGGGAGGACCTCAAGCCCTCGGACATCCTGACGCGCGAGGCCTTCCTGAACGCCATCCGCGTCAACTCTGCCATCGGCGGGTCCACCAACGCGCAGCCGCATCTGGCGGCGATGGCGAAACATGCGGGGGTGGAGCTGCATCCCGAAGACTGGCAGCTGCACGGGCTCGACATCCCGCTGCTGGCGAATGTCCAGCCGGCGGGCGCCTATCTGGGTGAGCGGTATCACCGCGCCGGCGGCACGCCTGCGGTGATGTGGGAGCTGCTGCAGGCGGGGCTGATCGAGCCCTCCTGCCGCACGGTGACCGGGCAGAGCATGGGCGAGAACCTGCAAGGGCGCGAGGCCACCGACCGCGAGGTGATCCGTCCCTTCGCGCAGCCGCTACGCGAACGGGCGGGCTTCCTGGTGCTCAGCGGCAACCTGTTCGACTTCGCCATCATGAAGATGAGCGTCGTGTCCGACGAGTTCCGCGAGCGGTATCTGCAAGAACCGGGCAACGAGGGCGTGTTCGAGGGCAAGGCGGTGGTGTTCGACGGCTCGGAAGACTACCACAAGCGCATCAACGACCCTGACCTTGGCATCGATGAGCGCACCATCCTGGTGATCCGCGGCGCCGGCCCCGTGGGCTGGCCGGGCTCGGCCGAGGTGGTGAACATGCAGCCGCCCGATGCGCTGCTGAAGCGGGGCATCCAGTCGCTGCCGACCATCGGCGACGGGCGGCAATCGGGCACGGCGGACAGCCCCTCTATCCTCAACGCCTCGCCGGAAAGCGCGGTGGGCGGCGGGCTGTCACTGCTGCGCAGCGGCGACGTGATCCGCATCGACTTCAACAGGGGCCGCTGCGACATGCTGGTCGATGAGGCCGAGCTCGCACGCCGCAAGGGCGAGCCCGCCCCGCCGGTGCCAGCCGACGCGACGCCCTGGCAGCGGCTCTACCGCCAGACGGTCACGCAGCTGTCGGATGGCGCGATCATCGAGGGCGCCGACGATTTCCGCGGCATCGCCCGGACCTTGCCGCGGCACAACCATTAGGGGGACAGGGCCTTGATCGCCCCTGCAGCCATTGACTCCCCCGCCCGCGCCTGTATAAGCCCGCCGTCCCGGACCCGTTTGTCCGGGGCTTTTTCATTGGTGTTGGTGGCCCCCGCAAGGGGATGCCTGTCGGCCAGGGACCTCGGTCCTACGGCAAAGGACAACGCCCTTCGATCCAAGAACGCGGGCCCCCGGGTCTGCACCAAGAACAACAACGAAGGAGATCAGCGGTGACCAAACGCACCTCTGCCAAGTACAAACTCGACCGCCGCATGGGCGAGAACATCTGGGGCCGTGCCAAATCCCCGGTGAACAAGCGGGAATACGGCCCGGGCCAGCACGGCCAGCGCCGCAAGAACAAGCTGTCGGACTTCGGCACCCAGCTGCGCGCCAAGCAGAAGCTGAAGGGCTATTACGGCGACCTGACCGAAAAGCAGTTCCGCAAGATCTTTGGCGAGGCCGAGCGCGTCAAGGGCGACACCGGCGAGAACCTGATCGGCCTGCTGGAGCGGCGCCTGGATGCGGTGATCTACCGCGCCAAGTTTGTGCCGACCATCTTCGCCGCCCGCCAGTTCGTGAACCACGGCCACGTGACCGTGAACGGCCAGCGCGTCAACATCGCCTCCTACCGGGTGAAAGAGGGCGACGTGATCGGCCTGCGCGATCGTTCGCGCCAGCTGGCGATCGTGCTGGAATCGGTCGGCCTGACCGAGCGTGACGTGCCGGACTACCTCGAAGCCGACCACTCGAAGATGACTGCCACCTTCGTGCGCACCCCGGCCTTGGCCGACGTGCCCTATGCGGTGGTGATGGAACCGAACCTCGTGGTCGAATACTACGCCAAGAACTGATTGCTGCTGCGGCGCCTTGGCGCCGTCCGGCCAGCCATACGGAAGGGCCGCGGCGCAAGCCGGCGGCCCTTTTGCCATTCCGCAGTTTCCTGCGCGGCAACATGCTGCTGGCAATGGCCGGGGCCGCCCGCTAGAAAGCCGGAAGTTTCGGAGTGTTTACCATGTCAGACCAGATCCGCCCGCAACCCGGCATTCTTGATATCGCGCTTTACCAGGGCGGGGCCGGTCATGTGGCGGGCCTGTCGGACGCGATCAAGCTGTCCTCCAACGAAAACCCCTTTGGTGCTTCGGAAAAGGTCAAGGACGCGTTCTTGCGGTCCGTCCACAAGCTGCACCGCTATCCCAACACCGACCATGCCAGCCTGCGCCAGGCGATCGGCGAGGTGCATGGGCTGGACGCGTCGCGGATCATCTGCGGGGTCGGCAGCGACGAGATCATCCATTTCCTCTGCCAGGCCTATGCCGGGCCGGGGGATGAGGTGGTGTTCACCGAGCACGGCTTCCTGATGTACCGCATCTCGACCATGGCCGCCGGTGCCACGCCGGTCGAGGTGCGCGAGCGCGAGCGGGTGACGGATGTCGACGCGATCCTGGCCGCCTGCGGGCCGCGCACGCGGCTGGTGTTCATCGCCAACCCCAACAACCCCACCGGCACGATGATCGGCCTGTCCGAGATCGAGCGGCTGGCCGACGGGCTGCCGCCGCAGGCGATCCTGGTGCTGGACGGGGCCTATGCCGAATATGTGGCGGGCTATGACGGCGGCGCCTGGCTGGCGACGACGCGGCCCAACGTGGTGATGACGCGCACCTTCTCCAAGATCTACGGGCTTGGCGGGCTGCGGATCGGCTGGGGCTATGGCCCCAAGGCGATCATCGACGTGCTGAACCGCATCCGCGGCCCGTTCAACCTGTCCACCACGCAGCTGGAGGCGGCAGAGGCGGCGGTGCGCGATCAGGACTGGGTGGAACGCTGCCGGGCCGACAATACAAGGTTGCGGGGCTGGATGGCCGAGGCGCTGGCAGAAAAGGGTGTGCCGTCAGACACTTCCACGGCGAACTTCATCTTGGCGCGCTTTGCCGACGAGGCCGAGGCCGCCGCCTGCGACACCTGGCTGCAAAGCCAGGGGCTGATCGTGCGGCGGGTCGCGGGCTACAAGCTGCCGAACTGCCTGCGCATCACTGTGGGCGACGAGGCCAGCTGCCGCCGGATCGCCCATGCCATCGGCCAGTTCAAGGCGCTGGCCAAGCCGAGGGCCGAACCGGAAACCGCTATGCCCGAGACCGGCTCGGCGGAAGGCGGCGCCGCATGATCTATGACCGGGTGGCGCTGATCGGGCTGGGGCTGATCGCCTCGTCCATGGCCCATGCGATGCGCGCGCAGGGGCTGGCGGGCAGCATTGTCGGCCATGCCCGCAGCGCGGAAACGCGCGCGGCGGCGCTGGCCATCGGCTTCGTGGACGAGGTCTTCGCCACGGCCGCCGAGGCGGTGGCGGGCGCCGATCTCGTGGTGCTGGCGGTGCCGGTGGGGGCGATGGAGGCGGTGGCGGCCGAGATCGGGCCGCATCTGAAGCCGGGCGCGACGGTGACCGATGTCGGCTCGGTCAAGCAGGCGGTGATTGCCGCGGTGGCGCCGCATCTGCCCGAGGGCGTGCATTTCGTGCCCGGCCACCCGATTGCCGGGACCGAGCATTCCGGGCCCTATTCGGGGTTTCCCGGCCTGTTCCGCAACCGCTGGTGGCTGCTGACGCCGCTGCCGGGGGGCGACGGGGCGGCAACGGCGCGGCTGCGCGCGCTGTGCGAGGGCATGGGCGCCAATGTCGATGAGATGGAGGCCGAGCATCACGACCTGGTGCTGGCCGTCACCAGCCACACGCCGCACCTGATCGCCTACACGATGGTGGGGGTGGCCGATGACCTCGCCCGCGTCACCGATAGCGAGGTGGTGCAATATTCCGCCGCGGGCTTCCGCGACTTCACCCGCATCGCCGCCAGCGACCCGACCATGTGGCGCGACGTGTTCCTGACCAACAAGGACGCGACGCTGGAGATCCTCGGCCGCTTCACCGAAGAGCTGTTCGCGCTGCAGCGTGCGATCCGCACCGGCGATGGCGAGATGCTGTTCGACTATTTCACCCGCACCCGCGCCATCCGCCGCGGCATCATCGAGGCAGGGCAGGACACCGCTGCCCCCGATTTCGGCCGCAGCAAGGCCGGCCGGTGAGCAGCGCCGCCCGCAACCTGCTGGCGGCGCTGCTGATGCTGGGGCAGATCGGCGGGGCCTGGGCCGAGGCGCCGACCGCGGCGCCGCGCCCGCTGCCGCGGCCGGTGCAGGTGGCGCCCGCGGTGGCCCCGGTGCCCGTGCCGTTGCCGTTGCCGGTTGTCGCCGAGGCGGCCCCGCGGCGACCGAAGCCGCGGCCCGGAACGACGGCGCTGGCGGTGGCTGCCCCCGTTGGGCCGGCACTGCCGGGCGTGCGGCCAAGGCCGCGGCCGGTGGCGGCGCTGCGCGCGCCGGTGGTGCAGGTCTCCTCCGCCACCATCGCCTTTGCCCCCGCGACCGCGCGGCCCGAACCGCGGCCCGAGAACCTGCAGCGGCGGTCCACCGTGGCGGCAGCGGGCTTTCGCACCCAGCCGGTGCCCGAGGCGCTGACCGGGCGCAAGGGATCGGTCTGCGGCAACCCGGCGATCCGCGGCACCACGATCCCGCCGATCAAGGCGCAGGTGCAGGGCTGCGGGCTGAAGGACGGGGTGCTGGTCACCTCTGTCTCTGGCCTGCGCCTCTCGACGCCCGCCACCATCGACTGCAACACCGCACGGGCGCTGAACGCCTGGGTGGAGCGCGGGGTGAAGCCGGCGGTGGGGCGGCTGGGGGGCGGCGCGGCGCAGTTGCAGGTGGCGGCGCATTACAGCTGCCGGCCGCGCAACAACCAGCGCGGCGCCAAGATTTCCGAGCATGGCCGCGGCAAGGCCATCGACATCTCGGCGGTGACGCTGGCCAATGGCGTGTCGATCACCGTCCTGAAGGGCTGGAACGACCGCCAGCATGGCAAGATGCTGAAGGCGATGCACAAGGCCGCCTGCGGGCCGTTCGGCACGGTGCTGGGGCCGAACTCGGACGCCTACCACCGCGACCATCTGCATCTGGATACCGCGGCGGGGCGCCGGACGGCGTATTGCCGCTAGTCAGATCCGGGGCGCGATGCCGATGGGCAGCGGGCCAAGCGTGATCCAGCCGCCGGACAGCACCAGCGGCACTTGCAGGCGGTCCGGATCGGGGCCCGAGACGGCGGCCAGCTGCTCCAGCGCCGCGGCATAGGTCGGGGCCAGTTCGGCGCGCACGAGGCCGGTGGCGACGGCCAGCGCCAGGATCTCGCGCCAATGTTCCGCGTCGATGTCGATGCGGCCCGTCAGGCGGCCATCGGCGGAGCGGTCCAGCTGGCCGCTGGCGGTCAGGCTCAGATCCCCCCAGCGCAGCGACAGGTCGCGCAGGGTCAGCGCCAGGGGGCGCGGCGGGGCGCTGGCGGCGTGACGGTCCAGCGGGCGGTCGAGGGTAAGGGCGGCGTCGAGGCGCAGGCGGTCCATCACCGCGGGCAGGGTGCCTTCGGGATCGGCCGCGGCGCGCAGGCCGGCGGAGAGCGACAGCCCCAGCAGTTCGGCGCCAAGGTCATGGGTGAGGCCGGCGGGATCGGCGCGGGTCGCCAGCCGCGCCTCGGTCAGTGTAACGCCAAGGTCCGCGCCGGCCTGGATTGCCAGATCCTCGGCGATGAGCACCGTCCGGTCCAGCGGCAGGTCGGCCGAGGCGCCGACCACGGCCGAGGCGCGCATGTCGGTGCTGGTGATCGCCAGCGGCAGGCCGGCGAGGGTCAGCACCTGCTCATGCGGCCAGACCGCGATCAGGTGCGTGGGGCGGTAGGCGAGCATGAACAGCTGCACGAAGGGCGCCGTCCATTCCACCGCGCCGCGGCGCAGGGCCACCGGTTCCACCGTCAGGTCGAAGCGGCTGGGAAAGCCGCGCAGGGTGATCTCGGCCGGGCCGGCAATGCCTTGGGCCTGCAGGTCGGCCAGCGCCGCCTCGGCCCCGCGGCGCATTGCGGTCGATCCGGCCACCCAGTAGCCGCCGTAGAGCACGGCCGCAGCCGTGGTGATCCAGAGAAGCGCGCGCATCATTGCCGGGGTCTTTCCTGTGCCGCCTGGCTGGTGTTTACAGGGGGGCGGGCACCGGGGCCAGAGCGGAGGCATCACATGTGGGTATTCGGCTATGGCTCGCTAATCTGGCAGCCGGATTTTCCGGTGGCCGAGGCGGTGACGGCGCGGCTGGAGGGCTGGCACCGCAGTTTCTGCATGCGCTCGATCCATCACCGGGGCAGCGAGGCGGAGCCGGGGCTGGTGCTGGCGCTGGATGCGGCGCCGGGGGCGGTGTGCCTTGGCCTTGCGTTCCGGGTGGCGCCGGGGGCGGAGGCAGAGACGCTGGCGGCGCTGCGCGAGCGCGAGCTGATCAGCTCGGCCTATCTCGAGCGCGAGGTGGAGCTGGCGCTGACGGACGGCCGAACGGTCAGGGCGCTGGCCTATGTGATCGACCCGGCGCACGCCCAGTATTGCGGCGGCCTGCCGCTGGAAGAGCAGGCGCAGATCATCGCGCGGGCGCAGGGCGGGCGGGGCCCGAACCGCGACTATCTGTGGAATACCGCGGCGCATCTGGACGCGCTCGGGCTTGGCGATCCCGACCTCGACTGGCTGGCGGCGCGGGTGCGGGCGCTTGTGCAACTGTGACCGCTGCGGCGATGCTGCACTGCCGATAACGGTTGGCAGTCGCGGCCCCGGACCCTATTGTCGCGCCAAGGCAGACACGTGTCGGGCCAAGGCAGACATCTGCCCGGTCGGGGAAGATTGGCAGGAGACCTCATGCAGCAGCCCCATCTCGAACGGGCCCCGCAGGGCAGGGGCCTCAAGGACCGGATACTGAAACAGCCCGAGCCGTCCTTCTCGCATCCGGTGCGGCAGGCCGTGCTGATGTTGATCGTGACCGGGCTGGTCTGCACCGGCGCCTTCATGGCCTATACCGCCATTGCCTCGATCTTCGCCTCGAGCCCTTGGCTGAACGGGTTGATCATCGGCGTGTTCGTCCTGGGGATCGTGACCTGCTTTTGGCAGGTGGTGGTGCTGGCGCAATCGGTCAGCTGGATCGAGGGCTTTGCCGCGGGCAATCCGGGGCATGACTTCGCTGCGCCGCCGCGGCTGCTGGCGCCGCTGGCCGCGCTGCTGCGCTCGCGCGGGGCGCGGGGGCAGATCTCCAACTCCTCGGCGCGCTCGATGCTGGAATCGGTCGAGACGCGGATCGAGGAAGGCCGCGACATCACGCGCTACCTGGGCAACCTGCTGATCTTCCTGGGCCTGCTGGGCACCTTCTACGGGCTGGCCATCACGGTGCCGGCGGTGGTGGAAACCATCCGCTCGCTGGCGCCGCAGGCTGGCGAGAGCAGCCTTGCGGTGTTCGACAAGCTGATGAGCGGGCTGGAGTCGCAGCTTGGCGGCATGGGCACGGCCTTCTCGTCCTCGCTGCTGGGGCTGGCGGGATCGCTGGTGATCGGCCTCTTGGAGCTGTTCGCGGGCCATGGCCAGAACCGCTTTTACCGCGAGCTGGAGGAATGGCTGTCCTCGATCACCAAGCTGAGCTTTGCCAGCGCCGAGGGCGAGGGCAGCAGCGACCAGGCCGCGATGGCGGCGATGATGGACCATATGGCCGAGCAGATGGAAGTGCTGCAGGCGCTGGTGGCGCAGGGCGATCACAGCCGCTCGGCGGTGGATGAGCGGCTGGCGATGCTGGCCGGATCGGTCGAGCGGCTTGCGCGGCGGATGGAGGGCGAGGCGGGCACCGCCGCGCTCTTGGACCGCATCGCCGCGGGGCAGGAGCGGATGATCGCCGCGCTCGAGGCGCAGGCCGAGGCGGAGAGCCAGGGGCCCGATGCCGAAAGCCGGATGCGGCTGCGCTCGATCGACGTGCAGATGCTGCGGCTCTTGGAAGAGGTGGCCGCCGGGCGGCAGGAATCCATTGGCGAGCTGCGCGGCGATCTGGCGGCGTTGACGCGGGCGGTGCGCGGGCTGGCCGATCCCTCGGCTGTTACCGGGCGGAGAGGCTGAGATGGCCCTGTCGCGGCGCAGCGGGCGGGGGCCGTCGAATATCTGGCCCGGTTTCGTCGATGCGGTGACGACGCTGCTGATGGTGCTGATGTTCATCCTGACCATCTTTACCGTGGTCCAGGCGGTGCTGCGCGACCAGATCAGCAGCCAGAGCACTGAGCTGGACGAGCTGGCGGCGCAGGTCTCGGGCCTTGCCGATGCGCTGGGGCTGGAGCGGGCGCAGGTGGCGCAGCTGCAGGCCGGGCTGGCGGCGGCCGGGGATGCGGCGGCGGCGCAGGAGACGCTGATCGCCTCGCTTCGCGGGCAGCTGGAAGACCGCACGGCTGAACTCGGCGCGGCCGAGAGCCGGATCACCAGCTTCGAGGCGCAGGTGGCGGCGCTGATCGCGGACCGCGACCGCGCGCTTGGCGAGGTGGCGGAGCTGGGCGCGGCGCAGGCGGAACTGCTGAGCGAGCAGGAGGCGCTGAACCTGGCGCTGGCCGCCGCGCGCGAGGAGACCAATGCCCAGGCCGAGGTGGCACGGCTGGCCGCGGCCCGGCGCGAGGCGCTGGAGGCGCTGATTGCCGACCTGCGCAGCCGCACCGCGACGGCCGAGGCGGCGGCGTCCGCGGCGCAGGTGGAACTGTCGGAGGCCGAGGCCGCACGGCTCGCCGATGCCGCCGCCGCCGAGGCGCTGCGCGAACGGCTGCAGAATGCCGATGCGGAACTGACGGCGATGACGCTGGCGCTGGAGGAACAGCGCCAGCGCGCCGAGGAGACGCTGACCCTGCTGGCCGCGGCCGAGGCGGCGAAGCGTGACCTGGACCTGCAACTGGCCGAGGTGGCGGAAACCACCACCGAGGCAGAGCGGCAGGCCGCCCTGCTGGCCGTGGCGCAGGCCGAGCTGGCCGAGGCGCGCGAGGTCTCGGCCGATGGCCAGCGGCAGATCGCGGTGCTGAACGAGCAGCTGGCGGCGATGCGCGGGCAACTCGGGGCGCTGCAGGACCTGCTCGACGCCTCGGCCGCGCGCGACAGCGAGGCCTCGGTGCAGATCGAGACGCTGGGCGGGCAGCTCAATTCCGCCCTGGCGCAGGTCGCCGCCGAACAGCGCCGCCGCGCCGAGCTGGAGGAGGCGGAGCGCAAGCGGCTGGAGGCCGAGCGCGCGCGGCTCGAGGCCGAGGCGCAGAATCTGGAGCGCTACCGGTCGGAATTCTTCGGGCGGCTGTCGCAGCTGCTGGAGGGCCGCGAGGGGGTGCGGGTGGTCGGCGACCGCTTCGTGTTCTCGTCGGAGGTGCTGTTCCGCACCGGCTCGGCCGATCTGGCGGTCGAGGGCCGGGCACAGATCGCCGGCGTGGTGGCGATCCTCAACGAGGTGGCGGGCCAGATCCCGCCCGAGCTGGACTGGATCATCCGGGTGGATGGCCATACCGACGACGTGCCGGTCTCGGGCCAGGGCGAGTTCGCCGACAACTGGGAGCTGAGCCAGGCGCGCGCGCTGTCGGTGGTGCGCTACATGATCGACGGACTCGGCTTCCCGCCCTCGCGGCTGGCGGCGACCGGCTTTGGCGAATGGCGCCCGGTGGTGGAGGGGGAGACCCCCGAGGCCCGGGCGGCGAACCGGCGGATCGAGCTGAAGCTGACGGAGCGGTGACGGGGGAGCGGCGCCGATGGTACCCTGATTAGTTGATTTGGCTCAGGAATATTTGGATGCTTGAGGGCCTTTTTGCTTGGCTTTCCGATGTGGATGGTCGGCTCACTTTCTTTGTTGTCCCAGTTGATAATGCTGAGGAGTGGTTTTCTTGGACAGACTCTATAGCCGCGCTGATCGGTGCTGCTGCATCCGCAGCAGCTGCACTCCTGGTCCTTCGCATCAGCACCCATTTCGAGAAACGGCGCCGTGTCGAGGACCGATCGAGGCATGAGGCTGGCTTGGCGTTGAGCACTTTTTCCAAACTTTCCCGGTACGCAAACAACATCCTAGCCATCAAGAACGCGATTGATGAGGCATTTAAGAATGCAAACGATTCTGGTCTGAACACCGAAGATCCGTCTCAAATAGTGGGCTTCATTCCCGGGAAGTTTGTCGAGCCAGAAAAACTAAAGTCTGAAGAGTACGCGTTTCTATTTACGAAGAGAGACTTCGAGATAGTTGGCGAGATTGAAGACATGGAGGCGGGTGCTGTTCATCTGGTGGGATTGCTCGAGGAATACAATCGCAGGCAAAATGACCTCCAGGCTTGGTTCGATGCGACCCTCGGAATCAAGAGAGACATAGCTGGCGTTATCTCGCGGGACATGGTTCCCGTTGCACTCAAGGGCAACCTCGACCACAGGGTCAGTCAATTGAACGTGCTGCTAAGCCAAATGTTAGTTGTGACCGAAAATGAGACTATGAAGCCAATCGAAGTGGTTCGCAGTTATGTGACTGCTGCGTCTGTCCAATTTGGACACTTGTTTCCCAAAATCGACTATCGTTAAGATCCGGCGCGTGCGCCCCCAACGAGATAGGATTCCTGGGTTTTTTAAAGAAACTTCTGCAATCACACAGCGCAGAAGGCCCGCAATCTGATTGCGGGCCCTCCACTTCGACTGCTGCCTACTCCGCCGTCAGCAGCGGTGGCTTTTGCCCGGTCAGCCGCGGCTTCACCGGCTCGGAGATGTCGAGCACGATGCCGCCATCCCTGACGCCGACGCGGACGACGCCGCCCTTGGTCAGTTTGCCGAACAGCAGCTCTTCCGCCAGCGGCTTCTTGATGTGCTCCTGGATCACCCGGCCCAAGGGACGGGCGCCCATCTTGTCGTCATAGCCCTTTTCGGCCAGCCAGGCGGCGGCTTCGGGGGTCAGTTCGATATGCACATGCCGGTCGATCAACTGGGCTTCGAGCTGCAGCACGAATTTGTCGACCACCTGCATGATCACCTCGCGCGGCAGCGGTGCGAAGCTGATGACCGCATCGAGGCGGTTGCGGAACTCGGGCGTGAAGGTGCGCTCGATGGCGGCGGTATCCTCGCCGGTGCGGCGCTCGCGCCCGAAGCCGATGGCGGATTTGGACATTTCCGACGCGCCGGCATTCGAGGTCATGATCAGGATCACGTTGCGGAAATCCACCGTCCGGCCGTTATGGTCGGTCAGCTTGCCGTGGTCCATCACCTGCAGAAGGATGTTGTAGACATCCGGGTGCGCCTTTTCCATCTCATCGAGCAGCAGCACGCAATGCGGATGCTGGTCCACGCCATCGGTCAGCATCCCGCCCTGGTCGAAGCCGACATAGCCCGGAGGCGCGCCGATCAGGCGGGAGACCGCGTGTTTCTCCATGTATTCCGACATGTCGAAGCGCAGCAGTTCCACCCCGAGCGAGTCGGCCAGTTGCTTGGCCACCTCGGTCTTGCCGACGCCGGTGGGGCCGGCGAAGAGGTAGTTGCCGATCGGCTTTTCCGGCTCGCGCAACCCGGCGCGGGCCAGCTTGATCGCCGAGGCCAGCGCCTCGATGGCCTTGTCCTGGCCGAAGACCACGCGCTTGAGCGTCTTTTCCAGATCGCGCAGCACTTCGGCATCGTCCTTGGACACGTTCTTGGGCGGGATGCGGGCGATCTTGGCGACAACCGCCTCGATCTCTTTCGCGCCGATGGTCTTGCGGCGCTTGCTGTCGGCCAGCAGATGCTGGGCCGCGCCCGCCTCGTCGATCACGTCGATGGCCTTGTCGGGCAGCTTGCGGTCGTGGATGTAGCGCGCCGCCAGTTCCACCGCCGACTTGATCGCGTCATGGGTGTAGCGGATGTCGTGGTGCTGCTCGAAATAGGGCTTGAGGCCCATCAGGATCTTGACGGTGTCATCGACCGAAGGCTCGTTGACGTCGATCTTCTGGAACCGGCGGCTGAGCGCACGGTCCTTCTCGAAATGCTGGCGGAACTCCTTGTAGGTGGTGGAGCCCATGCAGCGCAGCTTGCCGCCCTGAAGCGCGGGCTTCAGCAGGTTGGAGGCATCCATCGCCCCGCCCGAGGTGGCGCCGGCGCCAATCACGGTGTGGATCTCGTCGATGAACAGGATCGCGTCGGGGTGATCCTCGAGCTCCTTCACGACCGCCTTCAGCCGCTCCTCGAAATCGCCGCGATAGCGGGTGCCGGCCAGCAGCGCGCCCATGTCGAGCGAGTAGATGGTGGCGCCCGACAGGATGTCGGGGGTCTGGCCGCGGGTGATCTTCAGCGCGAGGCCTTCGGCAATGGCGGTCTTGCCGACGCCGGGATCGCCAACCAGCAGCGGGTTGTTCTTGCGGCGGCGGCACAGCACCTGGATGCAGCGTTCCACCTCGGATTCGCGGCCGATCAGCGGATCGACCTCGCCCTTGCGCGACTTGGCGTTGAGATCGACGCAATACTTGGCCAGCGCCGATTCCTTGGCATCGCCGCCGCCCGAGGGTGCGGCGCTGCCGGTCGCCCGGCCCTGTTCGGCCTCGTCCTCGGTCGCGCCGGTCACCGGGCGGCTTTCGCCGAAGGAGGGGTTCTTGGCGACGCCATGCGCGATGAAGTTCACCGCGTCATAGCGGGTCATGTCCTGCTCCTGCAGGAAATAGGCGGCGTTCGACTCGCGCTCGGCGAAGATCGCCACCAGCACGTTGGCGCCGGTCACCTCGGTGCGGCCCGAGGATTGCACATGGATCGCCGCGCGCTGGATCACGCGCTGGAAGGCGGCGGTCGGCACGGCTTCGGAGCCCTCGACATCGGTGACGAGGGTGGAGAGGTCGTCGTCGATGAACTCCACCAGCGTGCGGCGCAGGTCATCGAGATCGACGTTGCAGGCGCGCATCACCTTGGCGGCCTCGGGTTCGTCGATCAGCGACAGGAGCAGATGTTCAAGCGTCGCAAGCTCGTGCCGGCGTGCATTGGCAAGCGCCAGGGCGGCATGGATGGCCTGTTCGAGTGTGTTCGAAAACGACGGCACGTGCGTGCTCCTTTCCTCAGGGTCGGAAGGGGGCGGAGCCCCGAGGGACATGTCCCTGCCGACCGTGGCCTCATGGTCTTAAAGTTCGGTGGAAATCGCCGGGCTTCAAGTGTTATTTCGCAGATTTGGTCCGAGGCCTTCGCCCGGACGCAAAATGTGAACGGATTGCGACGATCCGTTCGTGCCCGCATCGCCAACCCGGCGACAAAAGCGTCAGAAGCGGTCCTTGGCGGTGCGGATCGCGCCGAAAACCGCGGCATCTTCTGCACCGACCATTCCGACCGCGGATTTCACCGATGCATGGCCCGCACGCAAGAAGGGGTTGGTTTCAAGTTCCTCGCCCAGCATCGAGGGCACGGTGGGCCGCCCCTCGGCCCGCGCAGCCTCAACAGCTGCGATGCGGGATATAAGCGCGGGATTGCCGGGTTCAATGGTGGCGGCGAAGCGGGCGTTGCTGGCGGTGTATTCATGGCCCGAGCAGACGGTGGTTTCGGGCGGCAGCGTCGCCAGGCGGCACAGGCTGTCCCACATCATCGGCGCGGTGCCCTCGAACAGCCGGCCGCAGCCAAGCGCCATCAGGCTGTCGCCGGTGAAGACCATCGCGGCGGCCGGCAGGTGATAGGCGACATGGCCGATGGTATGGCCCGAGACGTCGATCACCGCCGCCTCGGTGCCGCAGAGGGTGAAGCGCTCGGCCGGGGCGACGGCGCGGTCCAGCGGCGGCAGGCGGTGCGCGTCGATGGCGGCGCCGGTGACGCGGGCGCCGGTGGCGGCCACCAGTTCCGGCACGCCCTGGATATGGTCGGGGTGGTGATGGGTCAGCAGGATGTCGGTCAGGGACCAGTCCCGTTCGGCCAGCGCGGCGAGGATCGGCGCCGTTTCGGGCACGTCCACGCAGGCGGTTTCGCGCGTGTCGGCATTGTGGACGAGGAAGGCGTAATTGTCGGAAAGGCAGGGGATGGTGACAAGCTGCAGCATGGCGTTCCTCTGGGATCCGGGTATGGTGAGGGCCGACTTTGCCCAACGGAGCCGCCCGGCGCAATGCATCTCGACGTCCTGGACCTGCGCAATTTCTACTATCGCACGCCGTTGGGGCGGGTGGCGCAGAAGGCGATCCGGGATCAGATGGTCACCTTCTGGCCCGAGGCGCAGGGGCAGACCGTGGCCGGCTTCGGCTTTGCGGTGCCGCTGCTGCGGCCCTACCTGTCCACCGCGCGGCGGGTGATCGGGCTGATGCCGGCGCCGCAGGGCGTGATGGCCTGGCCGGCGGGTTTGGCCAATGTCTCGGTGCTGTGCGAAGAGGTGCAATGGCCGCTGGAGACGGGGATGGTGGACAAGCTGGTGCTGATGCACGGGCTGGAGACATCCGAGCATCCGACGGCGGTGCTGGAGGAATGCCGGCGCGTGCTGGGGCCGGGGGGGCGGGCGATCTTCATCGTGCCGAACCGGGCGGGGCTTTGGGCGCGGCGCGACGTCACACCCTTCGGCTTTGGCCGGCCCTACACGCTGGGGCAGCTCGACGCGCAGCTGCGCCGGGCGGGGTTCGTGCCGGAACGGCATCTGGCCGCGCTCTACATCCCGCCCACCAGCCGCCGGTTCTGGCTGCGATCTGCGCCGATGTGGGAGCGGATGGGGAGCAGGATCAGCTCGGCGCTGGCGGGCGGGGTGCTGATGGTCGAGGCTTCCAAGCAGGTCTATGCGCCGACGCGGCCGGGGCTGGCGGCCGCGGTGCGGCGGCCGCTGCGGGTGCTGGAGGGCGCCGCGCAGCCGGTGCCGGGCGGCACCGCCCGGGCGTTTCCCGAGGGTTGAACCGGGCCGCTCGCAGCCAGGACGTGCCGCGCCTGCGAGGTGAATCGCCGCACCGCGGCAGATGTCCCGCGGGGCCCCCGGAACAGGATTTCCCACCCCCGCCCGCATGTTAGCGCCCAAAGGCCGATCTTTATTTTCCATGTTTTTACCCGAAGGTTGCCAAGCCACAGACAAATCGACGTTTTTCGCCGATGGCCCCGCGTTCATGGCGGTTGCGACACGGGCTTTGCTCTGCTAAACCCGCGCCGAATTTGGGTGTGTGGCGGACATCCGCGCAGACCAGGGCTCGCCCTTTACCTGCAGGGAGCAGGTGCGGGGCAAAGACATCGGAAGGGTGGACGTGTCCGAACCAGCTTCGATCTCCGCAAACATCGCCGGGCGCTATGCGACGGCCGTTTTCGACCTGGCGAAGGAAGGCGGAAGCCTTGCGACGCTGGAAGCCGATGTTTCGGCCCTCGGTGCGGCGCTGAAGGAGAGCGCGGAGTTCCGCGACCTGATCGTCTCGCCGGTCTACAGCCGCGACGAGCAGGCCCGCAGCATCGCTGCCATCGCGCAGAAGATGGGCCTGTCGCAGCTGGTGGCCAATACGCTGGCGCTGATGTCGGCAAAGCGCCGGCTGTTCGTGCTGCCGCATCTGGTCACCGCGCTGAAGGACCGCATCGCCGCCGAGAAGGGCGAAGTGACCGCGGATGTGACCGCAGCCTCGCCGCTGTCGGCCGCGCAGTCCGAGCGCCTTGCAGCTGCACTTTCCAAGACGGTCGGCAAGACCGTGATCCTGAACACGGCCGTCGATGAAAGCCTCATCGGCGGTCTTATCGTCAAGGTTGGCTCGAAGATGATCGACACGTCGGTCGCCTCGAAGCTCGCCTCACTCCAGCACGCCATGAAAGAGGTCGGATAATGGGAATCCAAGCAGCCGAGATCTCTGCGATCCTCAAGGAGCAGATCAAGAACTTCGGCCAGGACGCCGAAGTTGCCGAGGTGGGCCGCGTGCTCAGCGTCGGCGACGGGATCGCACGGGTCCACGGGCTCGACAATGTCCAGGCCGGCGAGATGGTCGAATTCCCCGGCGGTATCCGCGGGATGGCGCTGAACCTCGAGGTGGACAACGTCGGGATCGTGATCTTCGGCTCGGACCGCGACATCAAGGAAGGCGATGTCGTCAAGCGGACCCAGTCGATCGTGGACGTGCCCTGCGGCAACGGACTGCTGGGCCGCGTCGTGGACGCGCTTGGCAACCCGATCGACGGCAAGGGCCCGATCATGTTCTCGGAGCGCCGCGTGGCCGACGTCAAGGCCCCGGGCATCATCCCGCGCAAATCGGTGCATGAGCCGATGGCAACCGGCCTGAAATCGGTCGACGCCATGATCCCGGTCGGCCGCGGCCAGCGCGAGCTGATCATCGGTGACCGCCAGACCGGCAAGACCGCCATCGCGCTCGACACGATCCTGAACCAGAAATCCTACAACGAGGCTGCTGGCGACGACGAGAGCAAGAAGCTCTACTGCGTCTATGTCGCCATCGGGCAAAAGCGCTCGACCGTGGCGCAGCTGGTGAAGAAGCTGGAAGAAAGCGGCGCGATCGCCTATTCGATCGTCGTGGCTGCCACCGCGTCCGACCCGGCGCCGATGCAGTTCCTGGCGCCCTATGCCGCGACCGCCATCGCCGAGTTCTTCCGCGACAACGGCCGCCATGCGCTGATCATCTATGATGACCTCTCCAAGCAGGCCGTCGCCTACCGCCAGATGTCGCTGCTGCTGCGCCGTCCGCCGGGGCGTGAAGCCTACCCGGGCGACGTGTTCTACCTGCACTCCCGCCTGCTGGAGCGTTCGTCGAAGCTGAACGAGGATTTCGGTGCCGGCTCGCTGACCGCGCTGCCGATCATCGAGACCCAGGCCGGTGACGTGTCGGCCTATATCCCGACCAACGTGATCTCGATCACCGACGGCCAGATCTTCCTGGAAACCGAGCTGTTCTACCAGGGCGTCCGCCCCGCCGTGAACACCGGTCTGTCGGTGAGCCGCGTCGGCTCTGCCGCGCAGACCTCGGCGATGAAGTCAGTCGCCGGCCCGGTGAAGCTGGAACTGGCGCAGTACCGCGAGATGGCGGCCTTCGCGCAGTTCGGTTCCGACCTCGACGCCTCGACCCAGCGGCTGCTGAACCGCGGCGCCCGCCTGACAGAGCTGATGAAACAGCCGCAATACTCGCCGATGACCAACGCGGAAATCGTGATCGTCATCTTTGCGGGTACCAAGGGCTACATCGACAGCGTTCCGGTGAAGGAAGTCGGCCGCTGGGAAGCGGGCCTGCTGTCCTTCCTGCGCAACAACCGCAAGGAACTGCTGGACGACATCACCCGGAACGACCGTAAAGTGGCGGGCGATCTTGAAAAGTCGATCCGCGCTGCTCTCGACGAGTACGCGAAAACCTTCGCCTGAGCGGGGGAGAGGACAGGGTTATGCCTAGCCTTAAGGACCTGAAGAACCGGATCGGAAGCGTGAAATCCACGCGGAAGATCACGAAGGCGATGCAGATGGTCGCGGCGGCAAAACTGCGCCGTGCCCAGGAGGCCGCAGAGGCCGCGCGTCCCTATGCAGAGCGGATGAATGCCGTGGTCGCGGGGCTTGCCTCCTCGGTCGCCGGGTCCGAAGGCGCGCCGCGCCTTCTGGCCGGCACCGGCGCCGACCAGGTGCATCTGGTGGTCGTGATGACCTCGGAACGCGGTCTGTGCGGCGGCTTCAACACCGTCATCGTCCGGCTTGCCCGGGCGCGGATCAACGAATTGCTGGCGGCCGGAAAGACGGTGAAGATCCTCACCGTCGGCAAGAAGGGCCGCGAGCAGCTGAAGCGCGACTATGGCCATTACTTCATCGGCCATGTCGACCTGTCCGAGGTCAAGCGCCTTGGCTATGCCAACGCGCAGGGCATCGCCCGCGACATCCTCGCCCGCTTTGCCGCGAACGAGTTCGACGTGGCGACGATCTTCTACAACCGCTTCCAGTCGGTGATCAGCCAGATCCCGACCGCGCAGCAGGTGATCCCGGCGGTGTTCGACGGCGGGGCGGAAGCCTCGGCGCTTTATGACTACGAGCCTTCCGAGGAAGGGATCCTGGCCGATCTGCTGCCGCGCGCTGTCGCCACGCAGATATTCACGGCGCTGCTGGAGAACGCGGCTTCGGAACAGGGTGCGCGGATGAGCGCGATGGACAACGCCACCCGCAACGCGGGCGACATGATCAACAAGCTGACCATCGTCTACAACCGCTCGCGCCAGGCCGCGATCACCAAGGAACTCATCGAAATCATCTCGGGCGCCGAAGCGCTCTGACGGAACCGGAGAAACCACATGGCAACAGCAACTGGCAAAGTCACGCAGGTGATCGGCGCCGTCGTCGACGTGCAATTCGATGACAAACTGCCGGCTATTCTGAACGCGCTTGAAACCACCAACAACGGCAAGCGCCTGGTTCTGGAAGTCGCCCAGCATCTGGGCGAGAACACCGTGCGCACCATCGCCATGGACGCGACCGAGGGCCTCGTGCGCGGCGCCCCGGTGTCGGACCTCGGGATGCCGATCTCGGTTCCGGTGGGCGACGCGACGCTCGGCCGTATCCTGAACGTGATCGGCGAGCCGGTGGATGAAAAGGGCCCGGTCAACGCGACCGAAACCCGCGCCATCCACCAGCCGGCCCCGTCCTTCGACGAGCAGTCCACCGAAAGCGTGGTTCTGGTCACCGGCATCAAGGTGATCGACCTGCTGGCCCCCTATGCCAAGGGCGGCAAGATCGGCCTGTTCGGCGGTGCCGGCGTGGGCAAGACGGTTCTGATCATGGAACTGATCAACAACATCGCCAAGGTGCACTCGGGCTATTCCGTGTTCGCCGGCGTGGGCGAGCGCACCCGTGAGGGCAACGACCTCTACCACGAGATGATCGAGTCGGGCGTCATCAACACCGAAGACCTGACCGCCTCTAAAGTGGCGCTTGTCTACGGCCAGATGAACGAGCCGCCGGGCGCCCGTGCCCGCGTCGCGCTGACCGGCCTGACCCTGGCCGAGCAGTTCCGCGACCAGTCCGGCACCGACGTGCTGTTCTTCGTGGACAACATCTTCCGCTTTACCCAGGCGGGTTCGGAAGTGTCGGCGCTGCTGGGCCGCATCCCCTCGGCCGTGGGCTATCAGCCGACGCTGGCGACCGACATGGGCGCCCTGCAAGAGCGGATCACCTCGACCAAGAAGGGCTCCATCACCTCGGTGCAGGCCATCTACGTTCCGGCCGACGACCTTACCGACCCGGCGCCTGCCGCCTCGTTCGCGCACCTCGACGCCACCACGGTGCTGTCGCGGGCGATCTCGGAACTTGGCATCTACCCGGCCGTGGACCCGCTCGACTCGACCTCGCGCCTGCTTGACCCGGCGGTGATCGGCGAAGAGCATTACAAGGTCGCCACCGACGTGCAGCAGATCCTCCAGCGCTACAAGTCGCTGCAGGACATCATCGCCATCCTCGGGATGGACGAGCTGTCGGAAGAGGACAAGCTGACCGTGACGCGCGCCCGCAAGATCCAGCGCTTCCTGTCGCAGCCCTTCGACGTGGCGAAGGTCTTCACCGGCGCCGACGGCAAGCAGGTTCCGCTGGAAGACACCATCAAGTCGTTCAAGGCGGTTGTGGCCGGCGAATACGACCACCTGCCGGAAGCGGCCTTCTACATGGTCGGCGGTATCGAGGAAGTGGTTGCCAAGGCACAGCGTCTCGCCGCCGAAGCGGCATAAGGGGGCACAATGGCCGACACGATGCAGTTCGACCTCGTCTCGCCTGAACGGAAGTTGACCTCCGTTCAGGCGCGCGAGGTGCGCATTCCCGGGGCAGAGGGCGACCTTACCGCCATGCCGGGCCATGCGCCGATGATCACGACGCTGCGGCCGGGCATCCTGACCGTGGTCTCTGCCGAAGGAAGCACCGAGTATGTGGTGACCGGCGGTTTCGCTGAAATCACCGGCGACAGCGTCTCGGTCCTGGCCGAGCGCGGCTTGCCGACGACCGAGATGACGCAGGAGGTTTATACCTCCATGGTCGTGGAGGCGAAGCGCCACCACCAGAGCGCCCGCGAGGAAGCCGGCGAGGAGGCGGTGGAAGCCGCCGCCAAGCTGCTCGCCGATATGATGGCGATGGGCACCCATATCGGGCTCGACCCGCAGCAAGCCTCGCTCTGAGCCTGGCAGAAGATGATTTGGCAAGGCCCCGGGCAACCGGGGCTTTGCTCTTTTCGGGGCTTTGTGTTTTTCAGCGCAGGCTTTACACGTCAGACTTGAGTGAGGCAGGGCAGGGGCAGGCGATGCGGCGTCTTGACAAGTTTGTCGTGGGTGTGGACCAGGGGTCGATCGTGCTGTTCTCCGACTACCAGCATGGCGGCGCGATGTGGACCGGCTCTGGCCCGCGCGAGCTGCGCCAGCTGGTGTCGTTTTCCGAGCGCTATGCCACGCCGCCCGCGGTGCAGGTGACGATCTCGATGTGGGACATGGACAAGAAGTCCAACCAGCGCGCCGATATTTCCGCCGACATGGTCACCGAAGAGGGCTTCGCCGTGGTGTTCCGAACCTGGGGCGACACCCGCGTCGCCCGGGTGCGCGCCGACTGGATGGCGATCGGCGAATTGCCCAGTGAGGATGACTGGGACGTCCGCTGACCGCCAGGCATCGTCAGCTGCGGGTGTAGAGTCCCTCGTAGATCGGCACCAGCGTGTCGGTCTCGAACAGCGACGAAACGCTGGTGCCGTTCCAGGTGTTCAGGATCGCTTGCGCGAACATCGGCGCGGTCGGCACGATCCGGATGTTGGCGCAGGCCTTCACCGCGGCCGTCGGCTCGATGGAATCGGTGATCACCAGGTTCTTCATCACCGATTTGGAAATGCGCTCCACCGCCGGGCCCGACAGCACGCCATGGGTGATGTAGCTGTGCACCTCGGCGGCACCGGCCTCCATCAGCACCTCGGCGGCCTTGCACAGCGTGCCGGCGGTGTCGCAGATGTCATCGACGATGATGCAGGTCTTGCCCGTCACCTCACCGATCACCGTCATGCCCGCGATCTCGCCGGCCTTCTCGCGCCGCTTGTCCACGATCGCCAGCGGCGCGTTGATCCGCTTGGCCAACTCGCGGGCCCGCGCCACGCCGCCGACATCGGGCGAGACGATCATCAGGTCACCCATGCGGTCCTTGAAGTTGTGCTCGATATCCAGCGCGAAGACCGGGGCGGCGTAGAGGTTGTCCACCGGAATGTCGAAGAAGCCCTGGATCTGCGCGGCGTGCAGGTCCAGCGTCAGCACCCGGTCGATCCCGGCCTCGGTGATCAGGTTCGCCACCAGCTTGGCCGAGATCGGCGTGCGGGCCTTGGAACGGCGATCCTGCCGGGCATAGCCGAAATAGGGGATCACCGCGGTGATGCGCGCCGCGGATGACCGGCGCAGCGCATCGGTGATGATCAGCAGCTCCATCAGGTTGTCGTTGGCGGGGTTCGAGGTGGATTGCACGATGAACATGTCTTCGCCGCGGACGTTCTCGAATACCTCGACGAAGATCTCCTGGTCGTTGAACCGCTCGACCCTGGCATCGACCAGCCCCACGGACATGCCGCGATGCATCGACATGCGGCGGGCGATGGAGGTGGCAAGCGGTCGGTTGGCATTGCCGGAGATGATCTTCGGCTCGGTGATGACAGGCATGGGGATGTCCTTCGGGGGCGGCGTCGAATGACGGATTCGTGACGTTGCCCCCGCCTTAGCACCCGGCTAGCCTTGCCGCAAACCGCTCCTGCATTGCGCAGGAGAATTCGCGGCGCCGCGGCGAAGACCGCGCGGATGGGTCACGGGGGAAAGCACCATGCGGGACGGGATCGGGCCGGGGCCGGCCTTCGTGCGCCAGCTTGGGCAGGGGCCGCGCGCTGCGCTTGGCATCCATTGCTCGCTGGCGCATTCGGGGGCCTGGGCGCCCTTGATGGCAGAGCTGAACGGGGCGCTGACGATGACCGCCTTCGACCTGCCGGGGCATGGCCGTTCGGCCGCCTGGGAGCCGGCGCTGTGGGGCGCCGCGGACTACATCGGCGCCGCGCGCGCCACGGCGCTGGAGCTGCTGCGCGGGGCCGAGGCGCCGGTGGATGTGATCGGCCATTCCTTTGGCGCGCTGGTGGCGCTGGCGGCAGCGCTGGAGGCGCCTGCCCGGGTGCGGACGCTGACCCTGATCGAGCCGGTGCTGTTCGCCGCGCTGAAGGGCAGCCTGGCCTGGGAAGAATATCAGGCCGAGTCCGCGCCGTTTCGCGCGGCGATGCTGGCGGGCGACAAGGCCCTGGCGGCAGAGGTCTTCGTGGGTCTCTGGGGCAGCGGCCAGCCCTGGGCCTCGGTCGATCCCCGCCAGCGCGGCAATTTCGTTCAGCGCATCGGGCTCTTGGCCGAGATCGCGCCCGCCAATGAGGGCGACAGCGCCGGATTGCTGCGCCCGGGGCGGCTGGAGGCGCTGGCGATGCCGGTGCTGCTGATCCGCGGCGAGCGCTCCCCCGCTTCGATCCCGGCGGTGATGCAGGTGCTGGCGGGCCGCATTCCCGGCGCGCGAGTGGAGGTGGTCGCGGGGGCCGGGCATATGCTGCCGCTGACCCATCCGGCAGAGGTGGCGGCGCGGGTCGCCGCCTATCTCAGCCGCGGATAAGAGCCGCGAAAGCCTCTACCTCGGCCTCGGTGGTGGACCAGGAGCAGACCAGCCGCGCCGCAAGCGCGTCATCGTCCGGCCCTTCCATCGACTGGTCGCCCGGCCAGAGGTAATAGGCCGCCCCGGCTGCCTGCGCCCGGCGGTGGCCGGCGCGCGGGAAGGCAGCGAAGACCGAGTTCGCCTCGCAGGGGTGCACGAGGCTCGCCTGCGGCACCGCCAGCAGCGCCGAGGACAGCCGGGCCGCCGCGGCATTTGCCTGTGCGGCCAGCCGCAGCCACAGCCCATCGGTGAGATAGGCTTCCATCTGTGCCGACAGGAAGCGGTGCTTCGAGAAGAGATGCCCGCCCCGCTTGCGGCGCAGCTCGAACTCGCGCGCGCGGGCGGGATCGAAGATCACCACCGCCTCGACCCCTATGCAGCCGTTCTTGGTGCCGCCGAAGGACAGCACATCGACGCCGGCCTTCCAGGTCATCTCGGCCGGGGTGGCGCCGGTGGCGACAACGGCATTGGCAAAGCGCGCGCCATCCATGTGGACCGGCAGGCCGAAGCCGCGGGCGACACCCGTCAGCGCCTTCACTTCGGAGGGGAAGAACACCGTGCCATTCTCGGTGGCATTGGTGATCGTCACCATGCCCCGCTGGACATTGTGGATGCCGCCGCGGCCGATGAAGCTGATCGCCTTGTGCAGGGCTTCGGGCGTCATCTTGGCATGGGCGCCCTCGACCAGCACCAGCTTGGCGCCGTTCGTGTAGAATTCCGGCGCGCCGCATTCGTCCTCTTCCACATGGGCATTGCGATGGCAGAACACCGCGCCCCAAGGCTGGGTCAGGATCGCCAGCGACAGCGCATTGGCCGCGGTGCCGGTCGCCACCAGGTAGACCGTCGCCTCGGGCGCCTCGAACACCTCGCGGAGCTTCGCACGCACCCGGCCCATGATCTCGTCATTGCCGTAAGGCATGGCGTGGCCGGTATTTGCGGCCTGCAGCGCGGCCATCACCTCGGGTGCGGCGGCGGAGGTGTTGTCAGAGGCGAAGTTCATTCACAGATCCTCGATGATGTAGTCTTCCCAGTCTTCTTCCGGCACGTTGAACTCGGGCACCGTCCAGCCCTGCACCGATTGCCCGGCAGCATGGACAGAGTTCGGATCGCCTGAGATCAGCGGGTGCCAAGCAAACAGCGGCTGGCCCTGGTGGCGCAGGCGATAGGCGCAGGTGGAGGGCATCCAGTAGGCGATCTTGCTGATCGTCGCCGGCGAGAGGCGCACGCAATCGGGCACGAACTGGTGGCGGATCTCGTAATTGGAGCAGCGGCAGCTTTCGCCATCCAGCAGCTTGCAGGCGATGTTGGTGAAGGCGATCTCGTTCGTGTCCTCGAACTCGATCTTGTTCAGGCAGCACTTGCCGCAGCCGTCGCACAGCGCCTCCCATTCGGTGGGGTTCAGGCGGTTCAGCGGCAGCGTCCAGAACTCGGGGCGCAGGGCAGGGGCGGGCTTGGTCATGGCGCGGGACAGTGCCGCAAGCGGCGGCGGAAGGAAAGGGGCGGGCGGGTCACAGCCCGGCGAGGATGGTGCGGGCCTGCGCGCAATCGGCGGCCATCTGGTCCATCAGCGCCGGAAGCCCGTCGAACTTCATCTCGGGGCGCAGGTAGTCCACGAAGGCAACGGAGAGATGCTTGCCGTAGAGGTCGCCCGAAAAGTCGAAGAGGAAGCTTTCCAGGTTGGGCGCGTTCACCCCGAACATCGGACGCACGCCAAGGCTGGCGGCGCCGCCGTAGCTGCCGGCCTGCGGGCCTTCCAGCACATCGACCTTCACCGCATAGACGCCAAGGCGCGGCAGGTGCAGCCCCTCGACCCCCATGTTCGCGGTCGGATAGCCAAGCTCGCGGCCGCGCTTTTCGCCGTGGATCACCTCGCCGTCGATGCGGTGCCAATGGCCCATCATCCGGGCAGCATCGCGCGGGCGGCCTTCGGACAGCGCAACGCGGATCGCGGTCGAGGAGATTTCCTGCCCGTCCATCCCCACCAGCTCGGCGATGGTCACGCCAAAGCCGAAGCGGGTGCCATACTCTTTCAGCAGCGCCACGGTGCCGCGGCGGCCCTTGCCGAAGCAGAAATCGGCGCCAACGGTGACATGGGCAACGCCGAGCCCTTCGGCCAGCACCTCGCGCGCGAAATCCTCCGCCTCCATCCCGGCAAGGCGGCTGTCGAAGGGCAGCTCGTAAAGCAGGTCCACGCCCAGCTTTTCCAGCCGGTGGGCGCGCGATTCGGCGTTCATCAGCCGGAAGGCGGGCGCGTCCGGGGCGAAGTATTCCCGCGGATGAGGCTCGAAGGTCAGCACCCCGAGCGGGGCGGAGGGCTGGCGGGCCTGTGCAAGAACGGCCTGGTGGCCGATATGCACGCCGTCGAAATTGCCCATGGCAATCGAGGCACCGCGCTCGGCTTGGCTCAGGCCGGTCCAGTCGGTCAGTCTGCGCATCGTCCCCCGGGGCGGGGAGCGGCCCGCCGGATCAGTCGAATTTGCGGCTTGGCGCCAGAACCACGGCCTCGCCCTTCAGGACGACGGTATCGCCCACGGCGCAGTGGGTTTCAAGGGTGACCCGCCGCTTGGCGTGGTCGATGGCGATGACCTTCACCTCGGCATAGACCATGTCGCCGGGGCGGACGGGGGCCATGAACTTCAGCGTCTGGCCCAGATAGACGGTGCCATGGCCCGGAAGCTGCTCGCCGATCACCGCCGAGATCAGGCCGGCGGTGAGCATCCCGTGGGCGATGCGGCCGCCGAAGATGGTGTCCTGCGCATAGGCTTCGTCCAGATGCACCGGGTTGCGGTCGGTCGAGACCTCGGCGAACAGCTCGATATCGCGGTCGGTCACTGCCTTGCGCAGGTGGCGCGTCATGCCGATCTCGAGATCCTCGATGCAGATCGTGCCACGCGGAGAGTTGTCCAGCATCGTCATGAGTCCCGGCCCTGGGGTTTGTTGCAGTGCAGCATTACACGGTGCCGCGGCGGGGCGCAACAGGGGATCGGCAATTAATTGTCGTACGAGCCGCGGTTATGGCAACAATGTTACCTTGCGGATCGCCTAGCGCAGCCGACCGATCGCATATTGCGGCACCAGCTGCTGCTCGGCCAGCCAGCGGTCCAGCGCCGCCTGATCGGGATTTTCCACATCCGTGCCAAAGGCTTCCGCAGCCAGCCCGCCGGTGACGAAGATCGTGTCGATACCCTCGCCGAGCCCGCCTTCCACATCGGTGCGGATGCCGTCGCCGATGGCGAGCAGGCGCGGCTCCTCGGGCCCGCCAAGCGCGGCGAGGCGGCGGCGGGCGAGGTCGTAGATCGGCGGATGCGGCTTGCCGAAATACAGGCTCTCGCCGCCCATCTCGGTATAAAGCTGCGCCAGCGCGCCGGCGCAGTAGATGCGCTGGTCGCCCATGTCCACCACGATGTCGGGATTGGCGCAGAGCAGCTTCAGCCCGCGGGTCTTGGCCAGCAGCAACCGGCCGCGGTAGTCCTCTGGGGTTTCGTGCAGGTCGTCATAGGGGCCGGTGCAGACGATGCCTTCGGCTTCGTCCAGCGGCACCCGCTCGATGGCGGGGGCATTCGCCCATTCTGGCGGAATGTTGAAGAAATTCAGGTCCTTGTCGGCGCCGACGAACCAGACCTTGCGGCCGACAGCCCCTGCGAACATCGCGTCCTGCGCTGCATCACCGGAGGAGACAACCACGTCCCAGGCATCGCGGGGCACGTCCATGCGGTCCAGCTGCGCGATCACGTCCGCATGGGGGCGCGGGGCGTTGGTGAGCAGCACCACCTTGCCGCCGCCGGCGCGGAAGGCCTGCAGTGCGGCCACGGCGGCCGGATAGGGGGCGATGCCGTTGTGCAGGCACCCCCAGAGGTCGCACAGGAGCGCGTCATAGTCGGCGCCGATTTCGGACAGCGAGGAGAGGATGCGGGTCATGGGAGAAGCCTTCGGGGGAGGGTCTGGAAAGCATAGGGAAACGATATGGTTTCCATATGGCAGTTTTGCGGGCAGGCCCGCGAGGCGAAAGGGCGCCCAGGTGGGGCGCCCCTTGAAGGATCAGAGCTTCAGCGCCGGGATGATCTGTTTCTTGCGGCTCATGATGCCGGGCAGCACGACGGTGTCGCCGGTGACGGTGCAGCCGAAGCTGGCCTCGGCGATGCGCTTGACGAGGTCGTTGGGGACCAGCAGCGTCGCCTCCTCGCGCAGGATGTCGATGACGAACAGCATCACATGCTCGGCGCCGTCTTCGGTGGCGACGGCGGGCATGGCGGCCATCAGGCTGGCCTTGCGGTCCAGCACGACTTTCGGCGCGGTGGTTTCCAGAACCGAGATCCGCAGCTCGGTGCCGTCGATGGTGTATTCCTTGCTGTCCATCCGCAGCAGCTCGGCATCCGAGAAGGCCGAGACGTCGGATTTGGCGGCAAACAGCTCGGCGGCGAAGTCGGGGATCGAGAGGCCGAGATCAGCGGCCAGCGATTCCGCCACGGCGCGGTCATGCGGGGTGGTGGTCGGCGAGCGGAATTCCAGCGTGTCGGACAAGATGCAGGACAGCATCGCGCCCTTGATGCCGCGCGGGGCGCGGGCGAGGTCGGCGCCGATCAGGTCGTGCAGGATGGTGGCGGTGCAGGCCAGCGGCCGGATGGTGATGTCGATCGGGGTGCGGGTCTTGAGCCCGCCGACCAGCATGTGATGGTCGATGATGCCGAGGATCTTGGCGTCGTTGATCGAGGGCGGCAGTTCGGCCGGGTTGTTGGTGTCGACGATGACCACGCTGTCCTCGGCGGTGACATCGGCGATGATCTGCGGCTTGGGCAGGTCCCAATGGGTGAGCATGAACGCCGCCTCGGTGTTCGGCTCGCCGAGCAGCACCGGGATGGCGGGGGTGCCGTTCACCTCGGTCAGGTACCAGGCCCAGATGATGGGCGAGCCGGTGGAGTCGGTATCGGGGGATTTGTGGCCGAGAACCTTGATCATGAATATGTCCCTTCGGGTCATGCCGCGCAGGCAAGATGGAATGCGCCCGCCTTATAGGCGCTGCAGCATGGGTTGTCACCGGGGGGTGTGGCGCTAGGCGGGTCGAAGTGGGGGCGCTGCCCCCCGTCGCCTGCGGCGACTCCCCCCGGGATATTTGGAAAAGGCAAAGCTGGGGGCGGCGCGATTGTCGCGGATCAGTCGAGCGGGGTCTGCTGGTGCTGGACGATCTTCCATTCGTTGTCGCGCCGGGCCCAGGTCGAGGAGCAGGCGGCGCGCCAGGGGGCGGCGCCCTCGCGGCTGGCAGTGGCGATGTAGCCAAGCACGCAGAGCGCGTCGGTCTCGGCAAGGTGGCGGCCGGCCATGTCCACCTCGCGCCAGCGCGGGGCGGCCTCGAAGGCGGCGAGGATCGCCTCGCCCTGCAAGATGCCGGGCCCGGGCAGCACGGCGATGCAGGAGGGATCGAGCGACTTGCGGTATTCGGGCAGGCCGCCGGTCCAGAGGGCGGTTTCTAGGGTCCAGATCGGCGAGGTCATGGCGGGTCTCCTGTCAGGTGCAGGTCAACGCGGCGCGAAGGGTTGGCGTTCCAGGGACCAGCCCTCGGCGGCGAGCAGGGCCAGCAGGCCATCGGGGCCGGACAGGTGCGCGGCGCCGGCGGCGAGGACCAGCTTGCGCGGGGCGGTGCCGTCCCCGGCCTCGGCGGCGATGACCGGCATCCAGGCGCGGTTGCGTTCGGTGAGCAGGGCGCGTTCGAGAAGGTCGAAGGCCGCCTCTGCCTGCGCGGGATCGACGCCGGGGGCAGGCATCAGCCGCGAGAATTCCCAGAACCGGCGGTGCTCCTCGGTGAAATAGGCGGCGGTGAGGGTGGCGAAGATGTCCTCGGCAGCATCGGCGAGGGGCAGCGAGGCGCGGATCATGTCGAGCTGCTGGTCCATCGTGAAGCGCGCGAAGATGTCGAAGACGGTGTCATAGGCTTCGAGCGCCTTGGTGGGGGTGCCGGCTTGGGCCGCGCTGTCCATCAGCATCTTGTCGAGGCCCTGCAACTGCGCGCCGGGTTGCGGCATGGCGCAGGCGGGCATTCCCAGCATCATCGCCACGTACCAGGGCTGCATCTTGGCGGCCATCATGCCGGGCACGCCGCGCTCGGCAAGTTCGGCCGAGAGCTGCGTCCATTCGGCGGGCGCCAGCTGGTCGAGGAGGCTGGGGCCCTTTTGCAGGAACAGCAGGTCCGGGCGGCGGCCGAGCTCGGCCTGCATCCGCCGCATCTCGGCCTCGGTTGCCTCGACCAGCAGCAGGTCGGCGGCCTCTACCGCGGGGGCGAGGTGTTCGGCGATTGCCGGCATCCGCGCATCGAACATGTGCAGCGTGCCGATCAGCGTGATCTGGGCGGCGCCCTTGCGGGCGATCCAGTGGTTGCCGGACGGGTAGGGCTGGCCGTCCAGCGCAGCGTCAAGCGCCTCGGCCTCGGGTCCGGGCAGGTCTGCCAGCAGGTCGGTGCCGGCGCAGGCGGGACGCGGGGCGGGCGCAGACTGTGGCGCAGGGGGCGCGGTCTGGGGCGGCTCTTGCGCCACGAGGGCCGCGGGCAGCGCGATCAGGGCGAGGGTGCAAAGCAGGCGGCGGAGCATGGGAGACCTCGCGGGGTGTGGCAGGGCGGAGGGAGCCCCCTGTCCAAGCTGGCAGCTGCTGCGGCGCGTTTCCAGTGCGGGGCCGCGAATATCGGATCAATTTGCCGGGGGCGGGGTGTTGACAGGCGGGGGCGACCCGCTTACCTCTGCATCGCGTTAGCACTCACCCAAGACGAGTGCCAACGGATCTCAACCTGGAACCTAGGGAGTGTTACCAGATGGCTTTCAAACCGCTGCATGACCGTGTGCTGGTCAAGCGTGTGCAAGGCGAAGAAAAGACCAAGGGCGGTCTGATCATCCCCGACAATGCCAAGGAAAAGCCTGCCGAGGGCGAAATCGTCTCTGTCGGCGAGGGTGCGCGCAAGGATTCGGGCGAGCTGATCGCAATGTCGGTGAAGGCGGGCGACCGCATTCTGTTCGGCAAGTGGTCGGGCACCGAAGTGACCGTCGATGGCGAAGAACTGCTGATCATGAAGGAAAGCGACATCCTCGGCATCCTGTCCTGAGGGCCCTCGGGTTCGGCTGCCGGGCGTGTCCCGCTGGCCTGAGCCCGGCCCCAGGCTGATGTGAAGGACCGCTTTTTTCCCCGTAACCCCAAGACAACCAGGAGCAAATCCAATGGCTGCCAAGGAAGTCAAGTTCGATACCGATGCCCGCAACCGTATGCTGCGCGGCGTCAACATCCTCGCCGATGCGGTGAAGGTGACTCTCGGCCCGAAAGGCCGCAACGTCGTCATCGAGAAATCGTTCGGTGCCCCGCGCATCACCAAGGACGGTGTCTCGGTCGCCAAGGAAATCGAACTGGAAGACAAGTTCGAGAACATGGGCGCCCAGATGGTGAAGGAAGTCGCTTCCCGCACCAATGACGAGGCCGGCGACGGCACCACCACCGCCACCGTGCTGGCGCAGGCCATCATCAAGGAAGGCCTGAAGTCGGTTGCAGCGGGCATGAACCCGATGGACCTGAAGCGCGGCATCGACCTGGCCACCACCAAGGTCGTCGCGGCGATCAAGGCTGCGGCGCGTCCGGTCAAGGACAGCGACGAAGTGGCCCAGGTCGGCACCATCTCGGCGAACGGCGAGTCGTTCATCGGCCGCCAGATCGCCGACGCGATGCAGAAGGTCGGCAACGAGGGTGTCATCACCGTCGAAGAGAACAAGGGGATGGAGACCGAGGTCGAAGTCGTCGAGGGGATGCAGTTCGACCGTGGCTACCTGTCGCCCTATTTCGTGACCAACCCCGAGAAGATGGTTGCGGATCTGGAAGACGCGCTGATCCTGCTGCACGAGAAGAAACTCTCGTCGCTGCAGCCGATGGTTCCGCTGCTGGAAGCCGTGATCCAGTCGGGCAAGCCGCTGATCATCATCTCGGAAGACGTCGAAGGCGAGGCCCTGGCCACGCTGGTCGTCAACAAGCTGCGCGGCGGCCTGAAGATCGCTGCCGTGAAGGCTCCGGGCTTCGGCGATCGTCGCAAGGCGATGCTGCAGGATCTGGCGATCCTGACCGGTGGTCAGGTCATCAGCGAAGACCTCGGCATGAAGCTGGAGAATGTCACCATCGACATGCTCGGCAAGGCCAAGAAGGTCTCGATCACCAAGGACAACACCACCATCGTCGATGGCGGCGGTGACAAGGCCGAGATCGAGGCCCGCGTGTCGCAGATCCGCGCGCAGATCGAGGAAACCACCTCGGACTACGACAAGGAAAAACTGCAAGAGCGCGTGGCCAAGCTGGCTGGCGGCGTTGCGGTGATCCGCGTTGGCGGCATGACCGAGACCGAAGTGAAAGAGCGCAAGGACCGCGTCGATGACGCCCTGAACGCGACCCGTGCGGCCGTGCAAGAAGGCATCGTCGTCGGCGGCGGCGTGGCTCTGATCCAGGCTGGCAAGTCGCTTGAAGGCATGGTTGGCGCGAACAGCGACCAGACGGCCGGCATCGCCATCGTCCGCAAGTCGCTGGAAGCCCCGCTGCGCCAGATCGCGCAGAACGCAGGTGTCGACGGTTCGGTCGTGGCTGGCAAGGTGCGCGAGTCGAATGACCCGGCCTTTGGCTTCAACGCCCAGACCGAAGAATATGGCGACATGTTCGCTTTCGGCGTGATCGACCCGGCGAAAGTCGTGCGGACCGCGCTGGAAGATGCCGCCTCGATCGCCGGCCTGCTGATCACCACCGAAGCCATGATCGCTGAAAAGCCGCAGGACAAGTCCTCGGCTGGCGGCGGCGGCATGGGCGGCATGGGCGGCATGGACGGCATGATGTAATTCTGGTATATCTTTTACCGGAACGGAAAGGGGCCCCTCGTGGGCCCCTTTTGCTTTACACAAGCGCCCCCCGCGCCGCATAAGCTGCAGCTTGGGGCGCTAACAGGGAGGCGGGGGCATGTGGCTCTATTCCGCGATGTCTGGTGTGTTTCCTCGTAGTTTCATGGCGAAGGTGTTCTTCGTCGCATTCGTCGGAACGCATGTTCCGTTGCTGACGCTGCTGGGGTGGGCCATCGCCGGGCAGGACGTGTTCCCCGGCGAGCGGGTGCAGGTTCTGGGCGTCGCGCTGATCGCCACGCTGGCGGGGACCGCGGCGACCCTGCTGGCGCTGCATGAAGTGCTGAAGCCGATCTACCGCGTTGAACAGACGATCCGCGCCTTCGAGACCGAGGGGACGGCGGCGCCCTTGCCCTTTGGATACCACGATCAGGTGGGCCGGCTGATGGCCAGCACCAACCGGCTGATCCTGTCGGTGGATGACCGCATCGACATCGAGCGGCGGGCCGCCGAGACCGACCCGCTGACCGGCCTTCTGAACCGCCGCGGCTTTGACGCGCGGGTGGCCGAGGGCGCGCCGGGGGCGATGCTGATGCTGGATATCGATGGCTTCAAGGCGGTCAACGACCGCTATGGCCATGGCGTCGGCGATACCGTGCTGCGCGATGCGGCGGTGATCCTGTCGAGCGCGCTGCGCCGGCGCGACGTGCTGGCGCGGCTGGGGGGCGAGGAGTTCGGGGTGTTCCTGCCGGGCCTGACCATCGGCGATGCGCGCGAGGCAGCAGAGCGGCTGCGCTCGGCCGTGGCGGGGCAGTTGCGCGCCGAGGTCGAGCCGGTGACGGTGTCGGTGGGGGTGGCGATCGCGCGCCCCGGGCTCAGCCGCGAGGCGCTGATCGCCGAGGCGGATCGCGGTCTTTACGCCGCCAAGCGGGGCGGACGGAACCGGGTCTGCATGGCAGTCGTTGCTCAGGGCGGCATGGCGACGGCATAGGCGCCCTCGCGCCGCAAGAGGTGGGGCGCAGCCCCGGGAAGGGCGCGATGAGACTGTTCCAGTGCCAATGCTGCGGCCAGGTGCTGCACTTTGAAAACACCAAATGCCTGCGCTGCGGGCGCAATGTCGGCTATCTGCCGGAGCGCGGCCAGATGCTGGCGGTCGAGCCCGAGGGATCGGTCTGGACCATCGCGGGCGATGCCGCGCCTGGCGAGGCCAAACCGAGTGACGACCGCAAGGACGACCCCGCGACCGCGGGCGATCTTGGCGATCACGCGGCCGGCTATCGGTTCTGCGCCAACTGGGAGCGCAGCGCCTGCAACTGGATGCTGCCGGCGGGCGAGGGCGAGGCCTTCTGCCTTGCCTGCTGCCACAACCGCACCGTGCCCGACCTGTCCGACGCCGTGAACCATGCCCGCTGGCAGAAGATCGAGGCGGCCAAGCGCCGTCTGGTCTATACGCTGCTGCGCCTTGGCCTGCCGCTGCCGCAGCCGGGCGATGGCCATCCCGAACCGCTGGTCTTCGACTTTCTGGCCGATGCGCCGGGCGCCACCGAACGGGTGCTGACCGGCCATGCCGACGGGGTCATCACCATCTCGTTGACCGAGGCGGATGATGCCACGCGCGAGAAGATGCGCACCGACATGGGCGAGGCCTACCGCACGCTGCTGGGACATTTCCGCCATGAGGTCGGGCATTACTACTGGGATATCCTGGTGCGGGATGGTGGGCATCTGGAGGCGTTCCGGGCGCTGTTCGGCGATGACACCGAGGATTACGCGGCGGCGCTTGGCCGGCATTATGCCAATGGCGCGCCGGAGGGCTGGCAAGAGGCGCATGTCAGCGCCTATGCCACGATGCACGCCTGGGAGGACTGGGCCGAGACCTGGGCGCATTACCTGCACATGGTCGATACGCTGGAAACGGCGGCCGCCTTCGGGCTCAGCGTCGAGCCCGAGCTCGATGAGGATGGCGAGCTGAGCACCGAGCTGGATTTCGACCCGCACAAGGCGCGGCGGGTCCGGCGGCTGCTGGGGGCCTGGATGCCGCTGACGGTGGCGCTGAACGCGCTGAACCGCTCGATGGGACAGGCCGATCTCTACCCGTTCGTGCTGGCGCCCGAGGTGCTGAAGAAGCTGGGCTTCGTGCATGACCTGGTTGCGCAAGCCAGGCGAGTGCCGGGCTAGCGCAGGTTTTGCACAGAATCTGCCCGGATGCCTGCGCAAGCAGCGGCATTCCTGCATCGGTGCCAGCCGATTTGGCGCTGCGGTGCGGCGTGGATTGCGCCTGCGCGGTATGAGACTAGACTGGGCCTTGGCCAGATTGTGCGGCCTGGGTTGGGGACTACCGGATGAAACTTCGAGAAGTCGAAGAACGCGACCACATGTTCGTGTCGATCCTGCTGCAGACCGCCTTCGAGCGGCCCGAGGAATCGCGTCTGGTCGAGGCCTTGCGCGACGCCGGCGACCTGGCGCTTGAACTGGTGGCCGAGGAAGACGGGCAGGTGATGGGCCATATTGCCTTCGCGCGCCTGGTTGCGCCCGAGGGCTGGTGGGCGCTGTCGCCGGTCTGCGTGATGCAGAGCCGGCAGGGCCGCGGCGTCGGCGGCGAGATCATCCGCCATGGGCTGGACCTGTGCCGCCAGCGCCATGCCAAGGCGGTCGTGGTGGTGGGCGGCTCCGCCTATTACGGGCGCTTCGGCTTCTCGTTGCAGGCGGCCGAGCACCTGACCACGCCCTATGCCCCGGAATTCACGCTGCTCTATCCCATTGCCCCCGGCACTGCCGGCGCGCGCGAGCGGCTGGTCTATCCTGAACCGTTCGAGGCGCTCTGACCCGCCATGGCTCAGGCCGGGTAGCGGATTGCCACGATCTCCAGCGTGACCGCCCCGGCGGGGCGCGGCCAATCCACCAGGTCACCGAGCCCGGCCCCGATCAGCGCCTGCGCCAAGGGGGAATGCGGCGCGATCTTGCGGCGGGCGGCATCGGCCTCATCCTCTCCGACAATCGCATAAACGGCCTCGCGGCCGGCCTCGTCCCGCACAGTCACCTCGGCGCCGAAGGCGACGCGGCCCTGCGGCTGGCTGGCCGGATCGAGCGGGATGGCGCTGGCGATGCGGGCCTGCAGGTAGCGGATGTCGCGCTCGGCGGTGGCCTCGGGCAGCTTGTCGAGCCGGTCGGCGCGGGCGCGCAGCCGCGCAAGCTCTGCCTGCGCCGCGGCAAGGCGGGCGTGCAGCTGCGCGAGGCCGGCGGGCGTCACATGGTTGGGATGCGGGCTGACCGGCAGGTCGGGCAGCTGCGGCGTGGCATCGGGTGCATCCTCGCGGACGAAGGCGCGGCTCATCGGGGGGCGCGGGTCTGAAGCATCCGCCAAGAGTGCGGCAGGGCGCGGGGGATGTCCATGCCCCGGGCCTTGCGCAGGAAGGCGGCGCGGGGCAGGCTGGCCCGATGCGCCTGATCCTGCTGGTAAGCCTTGCGATGGCGGCCTTTGCCGCGAACTCCCTGCTGAACCGGCTGGCGCTGGTCGAGGGCGGCATGGGGCCGGCCAGCTTTGCCGCCGTGCGGCTGGCGGCGGGGGCAGTGATGCTGGCGGCGCTGGTCTGGGCGCGGTCGCGCGCTTTTCATCTGGCGGGGCAGGGGCGGCTGCGGGCGTTTGGGGCCGTCACCCTTGCCACCTACATGCTGGGCTTTTCCTATGCCTATCTGACGCTGGAGGCGGGGACGGGGGCGCTGATCCTGTTCGGGGGCGTGCAGGTGACGATGTTTGCCGGCGCGCTGGCGCTGCGCGAGCCGGTGCCGCCGCGCAGATGGGCCGGGGCCGGGCTGGCGCTGGCGGGGCTTGCGGTGCTGGCCGCGCCGGGGATGGGCTCGGCGCCGGACCCGGTGGGCACGGCGCTGATGGTTGCGGCTGCCGTGGGCTGGGGGCTCTATTCGCTGGCCGGGCGCCGGGCGGGCGACCCGCTGGCGGCGACGGCGGCGAATTTCGGGCTGGCGCTGCCGCTGGCGCTGCTGGTGCTGCTGGCCTTGCCGGGGGACGGGCAGGTGAGCGGCACGGGTCTGGCGGCGGCGGCGGTGTCGGGCGCCGTCACCTCGGGGCTTGGCTATGCGCTGTGGTATGCGGTGCTGCCGCGGCTGCCGGCCAGCGTGGCAGCGGTGGCGCAGCTGACGGTGCCGGTGCTGGCGGCGCTGGCGGGCGCGGTGCTGCTGGCCGAGGTGCCGGGGCCGCGGTTCTGGGCCGCGGCCCTGCTGGTGATCGCCGGGGTGTTGCTGTCGGTGCTGCGGATCAGCCGCGGGCCGAGCCCGCCCGGAGCGGCTTGACGCGGTTGACATGGCCCATCTTGCGGCCGGGGCGGGCCTCGGCCTTGCCGTAAAGGTGGATCGCGGTGCCAGCCTCGCGCGCCAGCGCCGGGACGCGCAGCACATCATCGCCGATCAGGTTGAGCATCTCCACATCCGCAAAGCGGCTGCCATCGCCAAGCGGCCAGCCGGCCACGGCGCGGATATGCTGCTCGAACTGGTCCACCGCGCAGGCGTTCTGCGTCCAGTGGCCCGAGTTGTGGACGCGGGGGGCAATCTCGTTGACGATCAGGCCCTTGGGCGTCACGAACAGCTCCACCCCCATCACGCCGACATAGCCAAGCGCATTGAGAATCCGCGCCGCGACCAGCACCGCATCGCTGCGCAGGGTTGGCGAGATATGGGCGGGAACGGTGGTGGTGTGCAGGATGCCGGCCTTGTGGACATTCTCGCCGGGGTCGTAGGCGGCAATCTCGCCGCCCGGGCCGCGGGCGGCGATCACCGAAATCTCGCGGCTGAAGTCGATGAAGCCTTCCAGCACGGCGGGCTGCCCCGCCATCGCCGCCAGAGCCTCTGCCGCATCCTCAGGCGCCATGATCCGCGCCTGGCCCTTGCCGTCATAGCCAAGCCTTGTGGTCTTGAGGATGGCGGGGGTGCCGATGCGGTCCAGCGCCGTCGCCAGATCGCCAGCATCCTCGACCGAGCACCAAGGGGCAGTCGCCAGCCCCTCGCCATTCAGGAAGGTCTTTTCCAGCAGCCGGTCCTGGCTGATCGCCAGCGCGCGGCGGTTGGGGCGGATCGGGCGCAGGCTTTCGAGCAGGTCCAGCGCCGAGGTGGGGATATTCTCGAACTCGTAGGTCACCACATCGACCGAGGCGGCAAAGGCGGCCAGCGCCTGCGCGTCCTCATAGGGCGCGGTGGTGACGCGGTGCGCGACATCGGCGGCGGGCGGGTTAGCAGCGGGTTCAAAGACATGGGTGCGCAGGCCAAGGCGGCTGGCGGCGACGGCCAGCATCCGGCCAAGCTGGCCGCCGCCAAGGATGCCGATGGTGGCGCCGACGCGCAGGGGGGCGTCAGTCATCGGCGGGTTCCTCGGGGATCGAGGCGGAGAGGGCGTCGCGCCAGGCATCGAGCCGGGCGGCAAGGGCGGGATCGTTCAGGGCGAGGATACCGGCAGCCATCAGCCCGGCATTGGCAGCCCCCGCCGCGCCGATCGCCATGGTGGCGACGGGGTAGCCCTTGGGCATCTGCACGATGGAATAGAGGCTGTCGACGCCCGACAGCGCGCGGGTCTGCACCGGCACGCCCACGACCGGAACCCGGGTCTTGGAGGCCATCATGCCCGGCAGATGCGCGGCGCCGCCGGCGCCCGCGATGATCACCTGCAGCCCGCGCTCCACCGCCGTCTTGCCATAGGTCCAGAGCCGGTCGGGGGTGCGATGCGCCGAGACGATGCGGGACTCATAGCCGATGCCAAGCTCGTCGAGGATCACCGCCGCCTCTTTCATCGTGGGCCAGTCCGACTGGCTGCCCATGATGATTCCGACCTTCACGCCCATGGATACCCCCCGAAATCTGGAAAGCGCACTATAGCGGGGGCGGGCGGGGGTGCAATGGCGGGGGCGGCTGCCCCGCAACACGCCCTCAGGCGATGATATCCGGGATCATCTCGTCCTCGATCCGGGCGATCCGGTCCTTGAGCCCGAGCTTTTGCTTCTTCAGCCGGCGCAGGGTCAGCTGGTCGCCGCGGCCACTGGTCTCCAGCGCATGGATCGCCTCGTCGAGGTCGCGGTGTTCGCGGCGCAGCACGCCCAGTTTCACCCGCAGCACGTCCTCATGGTCCATCTCGGTGGGGGCGTGCATGTCCATATGGGCGTTCATCTTGTCCTGCTGGCGGCTGAGTCGGGGACGCGGGCGTTTTTGAAACATAGCGTTTTCCGGCGCTTGCGGGAAGCGTGCTGTAGGGGCGGCCAAGCGGCGCTGCGCCGGGGGGCGGGCTCTTGCCGAGCCCCCGATCCGTGCCCATATCTGACGCGAAGGGGCTGCCGGAATCGGGGCCCTGCCTGCAATGTCGCTTGGACGAGGACTTGCCCGATGACGAAACTGAGCTTTGGGGCCCACCCCTTCCTTCTGGGCTTCGATCAGCTGGAACGGCTGGTGGAGCGCACGGCGAAAGCCGGGAACGAGGGCTATCCGCCCTTCAACATCGAACAATCGGGCGAGAATGCCTATCGCATCACCCTGGCCGTGGCCGGGTTCCGCGAAGAGGATCTGGCGATCACGGTCGAGGACCGGCAGCTTCTGGTCCGCGGCCGGCAGGGCGAGGAGGATGCCGGGCGCATCTACCTGCACCGGGGCATCGCGGCGCGCGCCTTCCAGCGCAGCTTTGTGCTGGCCGAGGGTGTCGAGGTGGCGGGTGCGGCGCTGGAAAATGGCCTGCTGCATATCGATCTGAAGCGGGCGGTGCCCGAGCCGGTGGTGCAGACCATCCGCATCGGGCGCAAGTGAACGGAAAGGGGAAACGCGATGAACACGAATTATGACTTCGGCCCCGAAACGGGCGAGCGCATCGTCTATGTGCGCAGCGTGGCGGTGAGCGACCTGCCGGGCGAGGTCCAGGCCCAGGCCGAGGGGCTGGAGACGCTCTATGCCGTGCACGGCGCCGATGGCGAGCGGCTGGCTCTGGTGCGCGACCGCAAGATGGCCTTCATGCTGGCCCGGCAGAACGACCTGGCGCCGGTCAGCGCGCACTGAACCTGGCAATGACAAAGGGCGGCCCGCAAGGGCCGCCTTTTTGCTTGGCGAGGCACGGAGAGAAAGAAGGACAGCGGGGCGCGATTGCGCGCAGCGGGAAGGTGGGGCCGGCCTACGCTTGCTGCGAGCTCATGCTGCTGCCGTCCTGCGCGTAGGCCGGCGCGTAGTTTTCATTGTCCGAGCCGCGCTCCGCATCTGCCAGCGCCTCGGCGAGACAGGCGGCGATGCGCTCGGGCGTGCTCGGCTTGGTGCAGATCCGTGCCCGCCGGAAGGCTTCCAGCAGGCTGGCGGGGTCGGCCCGCCCGGTGTGGAACACGAAGGGCACGCCCTGCTCGTCAAGGTAGCGGGCCAGCGGGAACACCGTCTCGCCGTTCAGATCCACGTCGAGGATCGCGCCATCCACCTTCATCTGGCGCACGAGGTCGAGCGCCGTGCCAAGCCGGTAGCACGGGCCGACGACCGCCGCCCCCAGCTCTTCCATTGTCATGGCAAGATCGAGCGCCAGCAGCGCCTCGTCCTCCACAACCATGATCTTCTTGCCTTCAAGCATCATTCTGGTCCTTGCCTGCCGCCGTTGCCTCGACCTTGTCCGCGCGGCTGAAGGGAAAGCTCAGCTTGGCGGCCAATCCTTGTTCGCCCCAGGATTTCTCCATCGTCGCCTTTGCCTGTTGCAACGACAGGTTGATCATCGTCGATCCGAAGCCCTTGCGTCCGGGCCGGGGCGGTTCGTTCTTGGCCAACTGCTCTTTCCATATCACAATCAGCGTTTCGTCGGAAGCAAACGTCCAATCGACGGCCAAGGTTCCCGACGCTGCCGACCAAGCCCCATATTTCACGCTGTTGGTTGCCAGCTCGTTAAAAATCAGACCCATCGGCGTCAGCAATCGCGCCGGAAGCAACAATCTCGGCCCGTTGAGCGACAGGCTTCCGCCCGGCGGGCAATAGGGTCGCACCACCGCTTCCAGCAGGTCACCGAAGTCGGCGGTGCGCATCAGGTTCTGGCCGCTGGACAGCTCATGCGCGCGGGCCAGCGCCTGGATGCGGCTGCGGGTCTTCTGCGCGGCTTGCGAGGGGTCGGGCTCGCTTCGGGCGGTCATCGACACGATCGACATGATCACCGCGAAGAGGTTCTTCACCCGGTGGCTCAGCTCGTGCGACACTAGGTCGGCGCGGTCGCGCTGCCTCTCGATCTCGCGCAGGTCGCGCATCCGCTGCTCGGCGCGGGCCGAGCGGAAGGCCAGCAGCGCCGCCAGCAGCATCAGCGCCACGACTGCCAGCCCGATCATTCCCAGCACCTGCTTGGCCCGCAGCCGCGCGGCATCGGCCCGGGCATAGGCCGCGTCCATTGCCGTGCGCTCTTCGCGGCGGATGCTGTCGCTGACCTGTCGCAGCTCGGCCATCGTGGTGGGCGCCATCGCAAGGACAGAGCCGGGCGCCGCGAGGCCCGCCGCAAGCTCGGTCATGCGCTGCTGGGCCAGGGCGCGCAACTGGCGCCCTTGCGTGGCCAGATCACTGCCGGCGCGGTCGAGCGAGGCCTGCATCCCTGCGGCAAGGCCCGGCAGCGCCGCCTCGGCGGCGCGAAACGGCGCCAGATCCTCGCCCGCACGGCCAAGCAGCACGCCGCGTTGCGCCGATTGCGCCTCGTAAAGCACCAGCATCAGGTCATTGACCTGCGACAGCGCCTCGCGCGCCTCGATCATCTCGGCGCGGGCGGCATCCTCGGCGCGGAAGGCGCGGGTCACGGTCAGCGCGCCCGCGCCGAACAGCGCTGCCAGCACGGCAAGGATGACGAGCCCGACCGTCGTACGCGGCGCATGGGCCCAAGGTGACCGCGCTGCCTTCCTCACGAGTTCTGCCCCCCGGGGCGGGTTCAGGGCAGCGCCGCGCCGCCGGTGGATCGTTGCCTCGTCAACGCCCGCGGCCGGATCGGGTTTCACCTGCGGCATCGCCCGGACATGCCAGCGGCGCGGCAACCTTCGTCGCCGCGCCGCCTTCCCGCTTCTTGCTGGGAAGAATATCCCGGGGGGTCCGGGGGGCTGGCCCCCCGGCTTTCTCCTCCGGCGAGAGGTCAGCCGCGGCCGATCAGGCCCATGCTTTCCAGCTTCAGGATCACCTGATGCGCGCAGTTGTCGACATCGACATTCTCGGTCTCGACACGCAGCTCGGGGCTTTCGGGCACTTCATAGGGGTCCGAGATGCCGGTGAACTCCTTGATCTTGCCCTCGCGCGCCAGCTTGTAGAGGCCCTTGCGGTCGCGCTTCTCGCATTCCTCGATGCTGGTCGCCACATGCACCTCGACGAAGGCGCCATATTGCTCGATCATCTCGCGCACGGCGCGGCGGGTCGCGGTGTAGGGGGCAATCGGCGCACAGATGGCAATGCCGCCGTTCTTGGTGATCTCCGACGCGACATAGCCGATGCGCTTGATGTTGATGTCGCGGTGCTCTTTCGAGAAGCCAAGTTCCGAGGACAGGTGCTTGCGCACCACGTCGCCATCCAGCAGCGTGACCGGGCGGCCGCCCATCTCCATCAGCTTGACCATCAGCGCATTGGCGATGGTGGACTTGCCCGAACCCGAGAAGCCGGTGAAGAACACGGTGAAGCCCTGCGCGGCGCGGGGCGGGCGGGTGCGGCGCAGCTCGGTGACGACATCGGGGAACGAGAACCATTCCGGGATTTCCAGCCCCTCGGCCAGGCGGCGGCGCAGTTCGGTGCCCGAGATGTCGAGAATGGTGGCGCCGGCCTCGACCTCGTCACGCGGCTCGTACTGGGCGCGTTCCTGCACATAGACCATCTGCTTGAAATCGACCATCTCGACGCCGATCTCGTCCTGGTGCTTGGCGAACAGCTCCTGCGCGGCATAGGGGTCGTAGAAATCCTGGCCCGCAGAGTTCTTGCCCGGGCCGGCATGGTCGCGGCCGACGATCATGTGGGTGCAGCCGTGGTTGCGGCGGATGATGCCGTGCCACACCGCCTCGCGCGGGCCGGCCATGCGCATCGCCAGGTTCAGCAGGCTCATGGTGGTGGTGGTGGCGGGATACTGGTCCAGCACGGCCTCGTAGCAGCGCACGCGGGTGAAGTGGTCGATATCGCCCGGCTTGGTCATGCCGACGACGGGATGGATCAGCAGGTTGGCCTGCGCCTCGCGCGCGGCGCGGAAGGTCAGTTCCTGATGGGCGCGGTGCAGCGGGTTGCGGGTCTGGAAGGCCACGACGCGGCGCCAGCCCATCTTGCGGAAGAAGGCGCGCAGCTCGTTCGGGGTGTCGCGGCGGGCCTTGAAGTCATAATGCACCGGCTGCTGGATGCCGACCACCGGGCCGCCCAGATAGACCGGACCGGCCTGGTTGTGCAGGTAGTTCACCGCCGGATGCGCAAGGTCATCGGCGCCGAACACCATCTCGGCCTCGCGCGCCTTGTTGGGGCTGTACTTGTCGGTGACGGACAGGATCGCCAGGATCACGCCTTCCTGGTCGCGCAGCGCGATGTCCTGGCCGGGCTCGACCTGGCCGGCAAAGGCTTCGCTGACGTCGAGCGTGATCGGCATCGGCCAGAGCGTGCCATCGGCCAGCCGCATCTCCTCGACCACGCCGGTGTAATCCGCCTCGGTCAGGAAGCCCTTCAGCGGGTTGAAGCCGCCGTTCATCAGCAGCTCCAGATCGCAGATCTGGCGCGGGGTCAGGTCCCAGGAGGGCAGCGTCCCCGCCTCGTGCTTCAGTTTCTGGGCGGATTCATGGGAAACATACAGCTCCGGGATCGGAGCGAGGTTCGGAAGGGACATGGGCGGCTTGCCTTCGGTTGGAAATGCACGGGTCGGCACCGGAAAGGCCCGGTTTCAGGGGCACCTACCGCCGGAATATGGCGGATTTCAAGCATTCCTGAGGGCTTGCGATGAAAAACGGGCCGTTGTGGCCCGCTTTCCCCGCAGCGCGGAACGTCATTCCGCCTCGGCCGCCAAAAAGCGTTCAGCGTCCAGCGCGGCCATGCAGCCCATGCCGGCCGAGGTGACGGCCTGGCGATAGACATGGTCGGTCAGGTCGCCCGCGGCGAACACCCCGGGAATCGAGGTGGCGGTGGAGCCTGGCTCGACCTTCACATAGCCGCCCGAATGCAGTTCCAGCTGGTCCTTGACCAGCTCTGAGGCGGGCGAGTGGCCGATGGCGACGAAGAAGCCGTCACAGGGAACATCCGTCACTTCGCCGGTTTGCACGTTGCGGGCGCGCACCGCGGTCACGCCAAGCGGCGCCTCGGTGCCCAGGACCTCGGTCACCTCGTGGTTCCACAGCAGCGCGATCTTCTCATGCTTGAACAGGCGGTCCTGCATGATCCGCTCGGCGCGCAGGGTGTCCCGGCGGTGGATCAGCGTGACCTTGCTGGCGAAGTTGGTCAGGAACAGCGCCTCTTCCACGGCGGTATTGCCGCCGCCGATCACCACCACCTCTTTCCCGCGATAGAAGAAGCCGTCGCAGGTGGCACAGGCCGAGACGCCAAAGCCCTTGAACTTTTCTTCCGAGGGCAGCCCCAGCCAGCGCGCCTGTGCGCCGGTGGCGAGGATCACCGCATCGGCGGTATAGGTGGTGCCGCTGTCGCCCTGCGCCGTGAACGGGCGCTGCGAGAGGTCCAGCGACAAGATGGTGTCGCCGATGATCTCTGTCCCCATCGCCCTGGCATGGGTTTCCATCTTCACCATCAGGTCAGGGCCCATCACCGAGGCCTCGCCCGGCCAGTTTTCTACATCGGTGGTGATGGTCAGCTGCCCGCCCGGCTGAATGCCCTGCACCAGAACCGGCTGCAGCATCGCCCGCGCGGCATAGACCGCCGCAGTATAGCCCGCGGGGCCCGAGCCGATGATCAGAACCCGGCTATGCTTGGTCTCGCCCGTCGTCGCGCCCATGTGTCGTCCCTCCAGCAGGGCACCCTTGCGCCCCGGTCCCGGCCGATATAGAGCCGCCGGCGCGGCGCGAAAACCCCGGATGTTGCCGCAGCGGGCAGTTGGCCGTCGCAGGGCTTGCCTGTTGGCAGCGCGCCCCGATCTGCTTCCAAGGCGCGCAAATGCGCGCCGTCGGCGATCTTGCTGCCCCGGATCGGCGCAAGGACAGCTGCCACCCGTGAAACTTTATTGCGCCGCCCCGGTTGCGGCGGTAAGTAACGACAAAATTCCGAAAGAGGAACGCAATGGCCGGCCACAGACTTGACGAGATCGACCGCAAGATCCTGGCCGAGCTGCAGGCAGACGGACGCATGACCAACGTGGAGCTTGCGCGGCGGGTGGGCATCTCGGCGCCGCCCTGCCTGCGCCGGGTCCGCACGCTGGAGGAGGCGGGCTTCATCCGCGGCTTTCATGCCGATGTGAACCCGCGCGAACTGGGCTTCGAGGTCGCGGTCTTTGCGATGGTGCGCCTGCACAGCCAGGCCGAAACCGACCTCTCCGCCTTCGAGGCGCGCTGCCGCGCCTGGCCGCTGGTGCGCGAGTGCCACATGCTGAACGGCGAGATCGATTTCATCCTGAAATGCGTCTCGCCCGACCTGTCCAGTTTCCAGACCTTCCTGACCGGCGAACTGACCGCGGCCGACAATGTGGCCAGCGTCAAGACCAGCCTGGTGATCCGCTGCGCCAAGGACGACCCGGGCGTGCCCTTCGAGGTGCTGGAAGACCGGCTGAACCGGCTGGCGTAATTCAGCCCGCCAGCAGGTCCTCGGCCTCGAACTTGGTCAGGCGGGGATAGGATGGCGCGCCAAATCCGTCCAACCCCAGGCCGCGCTCGCGTAGATGCGGGAACAGCGACAGGAACAGCGACAGAAGCTGCGGGTCCATCATCTCGGCAAAGCCCATGCCGGGATGGAAGCTCTCGATCTCGATCCCGCTGGCGCTGAGCGTGACCTGCCGTGCCATCACCAGGTGATGCACGGTGACGGGGGTCGAGGGCGCGACCTCGATCACGCAATCGCCGTCATGCAGGGCGCGGACCGGCACATAGGCCTCGGCGCCGCCGACGATGGCGCGCAGGCGCGGATCGCGGCGCAGCACGCGGGCATGGGGCCCCAGCACGACATCGGTGATCGGCCGGGCCATGCCGAAGCTCTCGGCCATGATCCGCGTCAGCCGCGCCGGCTCTGCCGCCGGGACCGGGGCGCTGCTGCCGGTATCCCTGTTCGCGGCGGGGTAGAGCGTGATGCTGCCCGACCACAGCAGCGGTTCAGGATCAGACTCGGCGGTGGTCAGCAGGGTGCCGGGCTGCAGATCCTCGACCGCGACCGGGCCTTGCGGCGTGGCGATCAGCGTGCCGCGGGCAAGCGCCGAGAAGGCCTGCTCGAACAGCGGCATGGCCGGGGCAAGGCGCGACAGCGTGCCGATCTCGCCCGAGGCGCGCAGGAAGCTGGCCTCGTAGCGGCGCGCCAGCGGCATGGCGCGTAGCGGGCGGCGTTCGGACCTTGTGGCCCAGTCGAGCTGGCCGGTCGAGACGGTTTCGGCAGGGGCCGACGCGAGACCGGCAACGGCGCGGTTGGGGTGGGACATGCGTTCAGCCTTTCGCTGGCCAGCTCTGCATCGGCCCTTGCGGCGCAAGAAACGGGGGAGGGCAGAGGCGGCGGTGTTGGTCTGAGTCTGTGGAATGCTGCGCGCGGTCCGCGGCCAATTTGAGGCAAGGTCGCGGCATTGTTTCGACGGCGTGGCCGCGGGGGCGGAATCCTGCCGATCTGCACGGGGAAACGGGCGGACCGGAAAGCGCCCGGTCAGGCTCGGGCGGCGATGCGCAGCAGCGGCTGCGGCCTGCGCATCGGGGCTGCGGCGCGGGGCGCGCGGATCGGGGCGGCCTTGTTGCGCTGCCAGGGCATCAGCATCGGAGTTGCGGCTTCGCGGGCGGCCTCGGCCAGGACCCAGATCATCCAGCGGCGTTGCGGTTTCATCCTTCGTGCTCCCTCAGGGTCGCGGGCGTCCATGCCCGTCTTGCCACCGTTGTCGCCCGCCAATGCGGCAGCGGCATGGCAAGAGCGCGGCAGGGCTCGGGTGGTTCCGCGGCGCGAAGGCGTCAGAGCCGGATGGCAGAGATCAGCCGGCCGTAATCGGCCTCGCCGGCATGGACCGAGCGGCGGTAGGAATAGAAGCGCGCCGGGTCGGAATAGGTGCAATGGCGCGTCCATTCCGCCTCGGCCACGCCGGCCATCCGCAGCCGGTGCAGCGAAAAGCCCGGCAGGTCGAACTGCATCCGGTCGCCGGTGCCGGCGGCGAAGAAGCGGGCATTCTCGCCATCCTCGGCCAGGAAGGCGCCCAGGAATTCGGGGCCGACCTCGTAGGCGCGCTGGCTGATGGTCGGGCCGATCACCGCGCTGATGCGTTCGCGCCGCGCGCCAAGCGCCTCCATCGCGTCCAGCGTCGCTTCAAGGATGCCGCCAAGCGCGCCGCGCCAGCCGGCATGGGCGGCGCCGATCACGCCGGCCACGGTATCGGCGAACAGCACCGGCTGGCAATCGGCGGTCAGCACGCAGAGCGCGAGGCCCGGCACTGCCGTCACCAGCGCATCGGCGCGCTGCGCGACGGTCAGCGGGCCTGTGACCGTCAGCACATCGGCGGAATGCACCTGGTGCACCCCGATCAGCTGCGCCGGGCCGACGCGCATCGCGGCGGCGACGCGGGCGCGGTTCACTGCGACGGCCTCGGTCTGGTCGGTGGAGCCATGCCCGCAGTTCAGCCCGGCAAAGATGCCGGAGGAGGCTCCGCCCCTGCGGGTGAAAAAGCCATGGCGCAGGTCGCCAAGCGCGGGGGCAGTCAAGATTTCAAGGGTCATGTCACTCGGGGGCGGTCAGTCGGGGGGCAGGCTCGAAACCGGGGGGCGGCGGCTGGTCTTGCGGGTGGATGGCAAGTGCCTTGAACACCCTTCCCATTTCGCCGGGGTGGGTCAAGCGGCGATGCGCCGCAAGATGGCTTTCCAGCGCGGGCCCGCTCAGGCCGCGCGCCAGCCGCTCGGCGCGGGCGGCGATCCCCAGCCGCTCCAGCAGCACGCCTTGCGGGACCATCGCGCTGGCGGCGGCGCCGGCGCGGCGAGCGGCGGCGGCGATGGGCTCGAAATCGACATGGGCGGTCAGGTCCGCGTCGCCCGGGGCGGCGAAGGGATCGGCGGTGGCATGGCCCTGCACGGCCTGAAAGGTATCGCCCAGACTGTGCCAGCCGCCGTAATCCACGATCAGCGCCGCCCCGCCATGGCGGGCGATGCGGGCGGCGATGGCCTCGGCGATCGGGGCGGCGGCGGGGCAGATCTCGACCACGTCGCCCTCTGCGGTATCGGCGAGCCGGTGCGCCAGTGCCGCCAGCGGGGCAGGGGCGGACAGGCCGGGCTGCAGGGCGCCCTCGGGCGACAGGCCCACCAGCCGCTCGCACCAGCCGGTGCCGGCGCGGACGAACTGGCGGATCGGCAGCGCGTCGAAGAACTCGTTCGCCAGCAGGAATAGCGGCGCCTCGGGCAGGGTCTCGATGCCGTCATGCCAGGCCACCTGCGGGCCGAGCGTCTCGCGTTGCCGGGCGCGCAGGGCGGGCGAGGCCTCGACCAGATGCACCTGCGCGGCGGCCGCCATCCCCGGCACGGCGCGGATCGTGCGCAGCACATCGGCCATCAGTGTGCCGCGGCCCGGCCCGATCTCGGCCAGTACGAAGGGCGTGGGCGATCCTTGGTCCAGCCAGGCCTGCGCGAGGGACAGCCCCAGCAGCTCGCCGAACATCTGGCTGATCTCGGGCGCGGTGGTGAAATCGCCGCCGCGGCCAAGCGGGTCGCGGGTGCTGTAATAGCCATGCTGGGGATGCAGCAGGCACTCGGCCATGTAGTCGGCGAGGGTGATCGGCCCGCCCGCCTCGATGCGCCGGGCCAGCAGCTCGGCCAGCGGCGTCATGCCGGGGCGGTGGCTGGCCGGCGGGCGCGCAGGATCAGCCAAGCGCCCACCGCGATCATCGGCAGCGACAGCAGCTGCCCCATCGACAGGCCCGCCCCGCCAAGCTGCACCACATTGCCCATCGGGTTGCCGGGGGTGATGAACTGCGGATCGGCCTGCCGGAAGAACTCGACAAAGAACCGCGCCGCGCCATAGCCGGCGATGAACAGGCCCGTTACCGTCCCCGGCAGCTTCAGCGCGCCGGCGCGCACGGCGAGCAGCAGCACCAGCCCCAGCAGCAGCCCCTCCAGCCCCGCCTCGTAAAGCTGCGAGGGGTGGCGGGCGCAAAGGCCATAGGCGATGCCCTCGCAGGTCTGCGCCGCCTCACCGGGGAAGATCACGCCCCAGGGCAGGGCCGTCGGGCGGCCCCAGAGCTCGGCATTGATGAAGTTGGCGATGCGGCCGAAGAACAGCCCCGCCGGCGTGGCAAGCGCCAGCGCATCGGCCAGTTGCAGCATCGGCACCCCGTGGCGGCGGCAGAACCAGAGGCCCGCCAGCACGACACCAAGGAAGCCGCCATGAAAGGCCATGCCGCCCTGCCAGACCTTCACGATGTCGAGCGGGTTCGCCAGGAAATACCCCGGCTGGTAGAACAGCACGAAGCCGATCCGCCCGCCCAGGATCACCCCCAGCACGATGGCGGTCAGCAGGTCCTCGACCCGCTCCACCGGCATCGGGCTGCGCCCCGCCGGCCAGAGCCCGGGCCGCCGCATCAGCGCCACCACGATGCGCCAGCCGGCGATCAGCCCGGCGATATAGGCCAGCGCATACCAGCGCAGCGAGAAGGCGAAATCGCCGATGCGGATCGTGAAGATCTCGGGCGACAGGAAGTCGGGGAAGAGGATGCCTGAGGTCATGTCGGTCCTTCTGGCCGCAATCGGCGGTTCGCGCGAGGAGTGCCTGCCCCGCCCCCCCGCTGTCAACCCGCCGCCGCGCACGATTCCTTGGGCCCGCAACTCCTTGGGCCGGTGCGGCGCCTGCGGCTTGCTTCACGGCGATCCTGCGCCCATATAGGCAGGAAATCCCCGGGAGACCCGCGATGCAGAGCAACAACAAGTTCTTCGACGACATGTCCAAGCTGATGACCAACGCCATGGGCGTGGCGCAGGGCGCAAAGACCGAGGCCGAGACGGCGATGAAGGGCTGGATGGACCGCTGGCTCGCCGACCGCAACTTCGTCACCCGCGAAGAGTTCGACGCGGTGCGCGCCATGGCCCAGAAGGCCCGCGAGGAGAACGAGGCGCTGTCGGCACGGCTTGCCGCGCTGGAAGCCGCCGCCAAGCAGGGCTGACCCTAGTCTCCACTGACCGCTGCACACACACCGCATTCGGGGCCAGCCGCACCCGATTGCGGTGTTTTGCATTTCCTCCACAACATATCGCGGCCCGGTCCCAGAATCCGCTTTACACAAGCTGCTTGCCCTTGCACCATATCTGGTAAGGGCATTCGGAGAACACCGCCTGTCCTTGTGAATGTACCCTGCCGCTTGGCGATCCTCTGCGTCACCGGCACAAGGCAAGAGGCGCGGCATGTCGCTTTCCGAAGACTTCCTGCTCTCCGACGACCTTCACCCCATCGACATCGTCGAGACGCTGGCCGAACACCATGAATGGGATTTCGACCGCGTCACCGAGGATCAGATCGCCATGGCCGTCGAGGGCCAGTGGCGGACCTATTCGCTCACCCTCGCCTGGTCGCCGCAGGACGAGACGTTGCGGCTGATCTGCACCTTCGAGATGGAGCCGCCGGCGCACCGGATGGCCGAGCTCTATGAGGCGCTGAACCGCATCAACGACCAGGTCTGGTCGGGCGCCTTCACCTACTGGGCCGAGCAGCGGATGATGGTCTGGCGCTATGGCCTTGTTCTTGCGGGCGGCCAAGTCGCCGGCCCCGAGCAGATCGACAAGATGATCGGCACCGCGGTGATCGCCTCGGAACGCTTCTACCCGGCCTTTCAACTGGTCGGCTGGGGCGAGCAGACCCCGGAATCGGCGATGAAGGTCGCCATTGCCGAGGCGTACGGGCGCGCCTAAGCTCCGGCCCCGTCAGGGATCACCGGAAGGACGGGCGAATGGATATGGAAGTGGTGACGGCGCGCGGCTTGGTTCTGCTCGGCTGCGGGCAGATGGGCTCGGCGATGCTGGCCGGCTGGCTGAAGCAGGGCCTGCCCGCCACCAGCGTCTGGGTGATCGACCCGCGCCCCTCGGACTGGCTGGTGGCAACCGGCGTGCAGATCAACCAGGCGCTGCCGCAAAGCCCGGCCATCGTGCTGATCGCCGTCAAGCCGCAGATGATGGCCGAGGCGCTGCCGACCCTGCAGGGCATGGGCAATGGCGCGACGCTGTTCCTGTCGGTGGCGGCCGGAACGAAGATTTCCCATTACGAACAGGTGCTTGGCGCGGATACGCCCATTGTGCGGGCGATGCCGAACACCCCCGCCGCCATCGGCCGCGGCATCACCGCGATCACCGGCAACGCACAGGCCACGGCGGAGCATCTGGCCCTGGCCGAGGCGCTGCTGTCGGCCGTCGGGCAGGTGGTACGGCTGGAGGGCGAGCATCAGATGGATGCCGTCACCGCCGTGTCGGGCTCCGGCCCCGCCTATGTCTTCCTGCTGATCGAGACGCTGGCCGCCGCGGGCGAGGCCGAGGGGCTGCCGGCGCCGCTGGCCCTGCAACTGGCCAGGGCGACCGTCGCCGGGGCCGGGGCGCTGGCCGAGGCCTCGGAGGAAAGCCCGACGCGGCTGCGCATCAACGTGACCTCGCCCGCCGGCACCACGGCGGCGGCGCTGGCGGTGCTGATGGATGAGCAGGCGGGTTTCGCGCCATTGTTGAAGAAAGCCGTGAAAGCGGCCGCGGATCGCGGGCGCGAGCTGGGAAAATGAGTGAAAAGGACAAGCCCGCCGAGATCGGCTTCGACGACTTCCTGAAGGTGGATATCCGCGTCGGCCGCATCACCCGCGCCGAACCCTTCCCCGAGGCGCGGAAGCCCGCGATCAAGCTGTGGATCGATTTCGGCCCGGAGATCGGCGAGAAGAAATCCTCGGCGCAGATCACCAGATACTACCAGCCCGAGGCCCTCGTGGGCCGGCAGGTGCTGGCGGTGGTGAACTTCCCGCCGCGGCAGATCGGGCCGATGCGGTCCGAGGTGCTGACGCTTGGTGTGCCCGATGCCGAGGGCGAGGTGGTGCTGATCGGCCCTGGGCAGGATGTGCCGCTTGGCGGGCGGTTGTTTTGAGGCTGCTGATCACCCGCGACATGCCGCCGGCCGTCGAGGCGGCGGTGGAGGGCTTCGATGTCACCCGCCGGCCCGGCCTTGGCCCGCTGACCGAGGCCGAGGCAACCGCCGCGCTGCAGGAATTTGATGCGGTGCTGACGACACTGGGCGACCAGTTCACGGCGGCGGCCTTCGCGGCGGCGGGGTCGGCTCCCCGTTGCAAGATCCTGGCGAATTTCGGCGTCGGCTTTAACCACATCGACATCGCGGCGGCGCAGGCGGCGGGCGTTGCGGTGACCAACACCCCCGGCGCCGTGACCGAGGCCACCGCCGACATCGCCCTGACGCTGATGCTGATGGCGGCGCGGCGGGCAGGCGAGGGCGAGCGGCTGGTTCGCTCGGGCGCTTGGCAAGGCTGGGCGCCGATGCAGCTTCTGGGCCAGCAGGTCAGCGGCAAGCGGCTTGGCATCCTCGGCATGGGCCGGATCGGCAAGGCGATCGCCCGGCGCGGGCATTTCGGCTTTGGCATGACGGTGGGATACACCAACCGCTCGGCCGTGGCCGATCCGGGTGTGCCGGCGCAGGCGATTGCGCTGGCGGATCTGGCCGCCTGGGCCGATGTGCTGGTGGTGGCGGTGCCGGCGAGTCCGGCGACGCGGCACCTGATCGACGCGGGTGTGCTGGCCCTGATGCCGGCCCATGCGATCCTGGTCAACATCGCCCGCGGCGATGTGGTGGAGGAGGCGGCACTGATCGCGGCGCTGTCCACGGGCCGGATCGCGGCGGCGGGGCTCGATGTCTATGAGCAGGAACCGCTGGTGCCGCAGGCGCTGCGCGACCTGCCGAATGCGGTGCTGCTGCCGCATCTGGGCACGGCAGTGCTGGAGGTGCGGATGGCGATGGGCCTGATGGCGCTGGACAATCTGCGCGCCTTCGCGGCGGGGCTGCCGCTGCCGAACCGGGTGCGGTGACCGGAACCGGCAGCTTGGCAGGGGCGTTGGTCCGGCATCACCTCATCAAGGAGACTGCCATGAACTGGGATATCGTCGAAGGCAACTGGAAGCAGCTCAAGGGCTCGGCGAAAGAGCAATGGGGCAAGCTCACGGATGACGATCTCGACGTCGCTGCGGGCAAGCGCGACAAGCTGGTCGGGCTCGTGCAGGAGAAGTACGGCAAGGCCAAGGACGAGGCCGAGCGCGAAGTGGACGACTACTTCCGCGATCGGACCCTCTGAGCGGCGGCAAACACGGGATCGGGGCCTTCGGGCCCCTTTTTCCTGCGCAGGCTAGAGGTCGCCCGTTGCTTCGCGCCAGTGGCGGCGACAGAGCGACTCGTAGGTCTCGTTGCCGCCGATCTGCACCTGGTCGCCCGAGGTGACCACGCAGCCATCGCTGCCCCGCCGCACCACCATCGTGGCCTTGCGCCCGCAATGGCAGATGGTGCGGACCTCGCGCATCTCATCCGCCAACGCCAGCAGCGCGGCAGAGCCGGGAAACAGCTCGCCGCGGAAATCGACGCGCAACCCGTAGCACATGATCGGCACGCCCAGATCATCGACGGCGCGGGCCAGCTGCCAGACCTGCGCCGGCGTCAGGAATTGCGCTTCATCGACAAAGACGCAGGCACAGGGGCGGGAATCGAGCCGATCCTTGATCTTATCGAACATATCCGATGTTGCGTCGAAACCATCCGCCTCGGTGCCGATGCCGATGCGGCTGGCGATGCGGCCGGGGCCGGCACGGTCATCGAAACGGGCGGTCAGCAGATAGGTCTGCATCCCGCGTTCGTGGTAATTATGCGATGCCTGCAGCAGGATCGTGGATTTCCCGGCATTCATCGTCGAGTAGTGGAAATACAGCTTGGCCATGCCGCAACCCCATAAGGCGCGGGGCGAAACGCTGCAAGCGCTCCGCCCCGAACTCCTTCATGCCCGATGCGATCAGGCGGCCTGTTCGCTGCGCGGGCGGCGCGAGGGGCGCTTGGCCGGGCGCTTGCGGGCCCCGTCGGCGGCCATCGGCTTGCCGTAGCCGCCCTGCTTGGGCGCGGCGCCCGAGGGCTTTTGCCCCGGCTTGCGCTGCGGGCGGGCGCCCGGTTGCGGCGCCTGGAAGGCCGGAACCTCGCCGCCGATCACGGGGATCGGGGCCTTCATGGCCTTTTCGATGGCGCGCAGGTCGCCGACTTCCAGCGGTGAGCAGAAGGCGACGGCCTTGCCATCCTTGCCGGCGCGGGCGGTACGCCCGATGCGGTGCACGTAGTTTTCCGGCACGTTCGGCAGGTCGTAGTTGTAGACATGGCGCACGTCGGGGATGTCGAGGCCGCGGGCGGCGACGTCGGTCGCCACAAGCACCTTGATCTCACCGGCGCGGAACTGCGCGAGGGTGCGTTCGCGCTGGCCCTGGCTCTTGTTGCCATGGATGGCGCCGACCGAAAAGCCCCACGAATCCAGCAGCTTCATCAGCTTCTCGGACCCATGCTTGGTGCGGCCGAAGACCAGCGCCAGCTCTCCGGGGTGCTTGGCGACATAGTCCGCCAGCAGCTTGGCCTTGTCGCCCTGGTTGGTGAAGTGGACGCCCTGGACGATCTTTTCGGCGGCCTTGCCCGGCGGGTTGACGGCGACGCGGACCGGATCGGTCAGGTAGCTGTCGGCCAGTTCTTCCATCAGTTTCGGCATGGTGGCCGAGAACAGCAGCGTCTGGCGGTCGCGCGGCAGCAGCCGGGCGATCTGGCGCAGGGTGTGGATGAAGCCGATGTCGAGCATCTGGTCAGCCTCGTCCAGCACCAGATACTTGGTGTCGGCAAGGGTCAGGGCGCCGCGGTCCAAGAGGTCCATCAGCCGGCCCGGGGTGGCGATCAGCACATCGACGCCGCGCTTAAGCTTTTCAACTTGCACGTTGATCGAGGCGCCGCCGACGATGCGGAACACCCGGATCGGGGTGCCGTCGGCATAGGCGGTGATGTTGTCCGAGATCTGGGTGGCCAGTTCGCGGGTCGGGGCAAGGATCAGGGCGCGGACCGATTTCGGGGTCGGGCGCTTGCCGTATTCGATCAGCCGCGTGACCATCGGCAGGCCGAAGGCGGCGGTCTTGCCGGTGCCGGTCTGGGCGAGGCCCAGCAGGTCGCGGCCCTTGACGATATAGGGGATGGCTTCCGCCTGGATCGGCGTCGGCTTGGTCAGGCCCATGGCGGCCAGATTTTCGAGGACCTGTTTGGACAGGCCGAGATTGTCGAAGTTTTCCAAAGGTTTATCCGTAGTATGCGCCGGAGGGGGCGCAGCAAATGTCAACCCCGGAAGGCTCCGGGGCAGTGCGGCGGGGCGCGGGCAGACGTGCCCGCTGGACCCCTGGCGTGACATGGGAACCTGGTCTCCGAGCCTGTCGCCAATCGGATGACGCGGCTGCTCACGCGGCAGCGGGCTTCGGGTGAATGGCAGATGGGGCAGATTGCCGCGGAAGTCAAGGGCTTCGCGGAACGGGGATGTGACCGGGGGGCGGCTGTTGGAGGGCCTCCGGGTGGGGTATGATGTGCGCAACAATGGATGCCGGAACGGCGCCACGAGCAGGACGGAGCCCAGGATGTTCAAGCGATTTCAGGTGGTTGCAGCCGCAACGCTGTTGGCCCTGCCGATGGGCGCCGGCCCGGCGCGGGCCGAGGCGCAGATGTGCTCGGCGGTGGTCGAGGGCGTGGCGGTGACGCTGGGCTACAATGACGAGGCGGATGTCTGGTCCTCGCGCCGCGAGCGTTGGGGGCTGGACGAGGGGACCTGCCCGGCGCGGGTGATCATTGCCCATATGGCGCCTGAACTGACCGAGCAGGAGCGGGGGGTGTTCTGCTTGCAGCATGACCCGATGCTCAATGGTTTCAGTGGCTTGGCGATGGGGGAGCGGGATTCCTATGGCCTGTGCGAGACCACGGGGCGGGCCTGCAAGTTCGTCAATTCCACCGCCGAGGGCGCCAAGGATGTGGCCGGGATCGCGGTCACGACCGGGGTGGAGGCGGTGCGCCACAACTCGGGTGCGGTGATCCTGTCGGGATCGTCCACCGGGCTGGCGGCGACGCTGTCGGGGCTGGGGACGACGGTTGCGGGAGTGATGAGCGCGCCTTTGGCGCTGGCCGGGGCGGCAGCGAGCGTGGTGGTGGTCGGCGGGGCGGTTTGGGTCTGTTCGGAGTGATGCGGGGGGTGCTGCAACCCATGCAGAACCCATGCGCACGTCATATGCAAAGCTTTTTAATCAACCATTGGCAGTCTTGCGGGCAGAGCGTTGCCCCGGAGACTGCCGATGACCGAGCTTGCGAAGCTGACCAAGACCCAGCGTGAGAATTATCACTACATGGCCGACGCGATGCGCCGGCTGGAATGGGACCTGCATCACACGATCGAGCAGAGCCGGAAGATCCCGGTCGGCTGGCACGCCATCGCCGAGCAGCGCTACCCCAAGCGCAAGGTGCGGGTGACGATGCTGCTGGAGGAAGACGTGGTGCGCTTCTTCAAGTCGATGGGCACCGGCTATCAGGGCCGGATGAACGAGGTGCTGCGGGTCTGGATGCATGGCCGGCTGGCCGGGATCATCCGCGGCGCCGACACGATGGATTATTACAAGCGCCGGGTGGTCGATCTGGAATGCGACGGGCCGCGGCCGGAATGGGGCGAGGTGCAGGCGGAGGAGGACCGGATGGCGGAGGAGATGGGGAGGATGCTGGGGGAGGGGTGAGTGGTCCTCGGGACGCTTATGGCGTGGCACGGTCGTGCTCGCTTAAGGCTTTCTTTGCCAAGAACTACTCGCATTCCCTGAATTCCAAGCCAAATCGATCTTGGGCCTTCTCGGCTTGAAACAGTTTCATGTGAGGGACGCGCTTATCTCGCAGTTCGAAGCAGTATTTACAGAGAGAATCGTCGACTCGGCAGCCGAGTATTATGCAATCAAGATCAAGGGGCGAGAATTTAACGAATTCTGTTTCTTTCTCTGGCTCGAAGCCATCCCCTACCATCATTCTCCACTCTTGCTCGTAGGACCAGTGAGTGGATTTCGTGTAAATCACTCTCTCCAAGATGCTTTTAACTTGTGAGTAATCTCCCAGTGATACCTGACCTGTATAGGATTTTGCCACTTCTTCCTTCGTCAGAATCAGTGGGAGGTAGTCGGAGTACTCAACGGGCCTCGCAACGGAGAACTGGCTGTCATATGAACGGGGGGTAACACCGAGCACAATGCCTCGATGTTCTGATGCGTAGTGGGACCACATCAGCAGGCTATCGAAAGTTTTCGTAAGGCAAAGAATTTTCGCGGACGCGAGTGACCTCGTTACCTTCTCGTGAATCTCCTGTTCAAATTCTCTAGGGCTTGCAATACGCTGCCTAAGCATGCCCTCAAGGAAACTATTGAGCGCGTCCGGCTTGGCGATACCCGTGTTTATTCTTCTCGCTATCCATCTAATTTTTTCAGAAATAACACTGTTAGGCGAAAAATTTCGGATCTGACCAGATAAAACGCCTGCAATCTCCGCTCGCAACTCATCTACGCACTCCTCGAACGGAGGGCAATAGCGCAGGCGAACCTGACAGTCGAAAGGGTCGTTAAACAGAGTAGGTTGGGAAAGTCGAAACGTGAAATTCTCCAGCACAGCTCTACCGCTTTCGGGCGAGACATACTTAAAGAGCAGTTTACTATTGCCCAAATGCTCCGTCACAGCCCACGTCCCTGTCTACCCCTGCAGCGTCCGCACCCCGATGCCCTCATCCCGTGCCTTCATCGCCTCGACCGCGGCGATGCTGGCGGCGGCGGTGGTGAAGTAGGGGATCTTGTCATAGAGCGCGACGGCGCGGATGTCGCGGCTGTCGCTGATCGCCTGGCGGGTTTCGGTGGTGTTCAGCACCAGCGCGATATCGCCGTTCTTGAGCATGTCCACGATGTTCGGCCGGCCCTCATAGACCTTGTTCACCAGTTCCGAGGCGATGCCGGCCTCGGTCAGGAAGCTGGCGGTGCCGCGGGTGGCCACCAGCGTGAAGCCCATGGCCACCAGGTCGCGGGCGGCGGCGGCGAGTTCCGGCGTCTTGTCCATGTCCTTGACGGAGAGGAACACCCGGCCCTCTTCCGGCAGGATCGTGCCTGCGCCCATCTGCGCCTTGAGGAAGGCCAGCGGGAAGGTGCGGTCCCAGCCCATCACCTCACCCGTGGAGCGCATTTCCGGCCCCAGCAAGGTATCGACGCCGGGGAAGCGGGCGAAGGGCAGCACCGCCTCCTTGACCGAATACCAGGGGGTCTGCGGGTCGGCGAGGGTCATCGGGTCGGCATAGGGCAGCGGCGTGTCGGGGCCGACGCCCTTGGGGTAGGGGGCACGCATCGGGAAGGCGCTGAGCTTCTCGCCGGCCATCACCCGGGCGGCGATGGAGGCAATGGCGCTATCGGTGGCCTTGGCGACGAAGGGCACGGTGCGGGAGGCGCGGGGGTTCACCTCCAGCACATAGATCTCGCCGTCCTTGATGGCGAATTGCACGTTCATCAGGCCGACGACGTTGAGGCCGCGGGCCATCGCCTCGGTCTGCACCTTCAGCTCTGCCACGGTTTCGGCCGAGAGCGAGTAGGGCGGCAGCGAGCAGGCGGAGTCGCCGGAATGCACCCCGGCCTCCTCGATATGCTGCATGATGCCGGCGACATGCACGTCGGTGCCGTCGCAGATCGCGTCCACATCCACCTCGATGGCGCCCGACAGGTAGCTGTCCAGCAGCACCGGGCTGGTGCCCGAGACCTGCACCGCCTCGCGGATGTAGCGCTCCAGCTGGGCATCGTCGCGGACGATCTCCATGGCGCGGCCGCCCAGAACATAGGAGGGGCGGATCACCAGCGGATAGCCGACGCGGGCGGCGATGGCGAAAGCCTCGTCGCGCGAGCGGGCCATGCCGTTGATGGGCTGGCGCAGGCCAAGCTGGTTGAGGAGCTGCTGGAAGCGCTCGCGGTCTTCGGCGAGGTCGATGGCGTCGGGCGTGGTGCCGAGGATCGGGATGCCCTCATCCTTCAGCGCCTGGGCGAGCTTCAGCGGGGTCTGGCCGCCGAACTGCACGATGACGCCATGCAGGGTGCCGTTCTCCTGCTCGACGCGCAGGATTTCGAGGACATGCTCAAGGGTCAGCGGCTCGAAGTAGAGGCGGTCCGAAGTGTCATAGTCGGTGGAGACGGTCTCGGGGTTGCAGTTGACCATGATGGTCTCATAGCCGGCCTTGGTCAGCGAGAAGCAGGCGTGGCAGCAGCAATAGTCGAACTCGATGCCCTGGCCGATGCGGTTGGGGCCGCCGCCGAGGATCACCACCTTCTTGCGGTCCGAGGGGCGGGCCTCGCATTCCACGTCGCCCATCGCGGGGGATTCGTAGGTGGAATACATGTAGGGGGTCTGCGCCTCGAACTCGGCGCCGCAGGTGTCGATGCGCTTGAAGACCGCGGTGACGCCAAGGTTGCGGCGGGCGCGGCGCACCTGCGCCTCGTCGCGCCCCGTCAGGGTGGCGAGGCGGGCATCGGTGAAGCCCATCATCTTGAGCTTGCGCAGGCCGGGGGCGGTGATCGGCAGGCCGCCGGCGCGGATCGCCGCCTCGGCATCGATGATCTCGCGGATGCGGGCGAGGAACCACGGGTCGAAGCTGGTGGCGCGGTTGATCTCGTCATCGCTGAGGCCGTGGCGCATGGCTTGCGCGATCAGGCGGATGCGGTCGGGGGTCTGGGCCGAGATGGCCTTGACGATGGCGGCCTGTTCGGGGGCGCCGGGGATGGCGATCTCGTCAAAGCCCGAGAGGCCGGTCTCGAGGCTGGCCAGCGCCTTTTGCAGCGATTCGTGGATGGTGCGGCCGATGGCCATGACCTCGCCCACCGATTTCATCGCGGTGGTGAGCTCGGCCTTGCTGCCGGGGAATTTCTCGAAGGCGAAGCGCGGGATCTTGGTCACGACATAGTCGATGGTCGGCTCGAAGCTGGCGGGGGTGACCTTGGTGATGTCGTTGTCGAGCTCGTCCAGCGTGTAGCCGACGGCCAGCTTGGCGGCGATCTTGGCGATGGGGAAGCCGGTGGCCTTCGACGCCAGCGCCGAGGAGCGCGACACGCGCGGGTTCATCTCGATCACCACCATGCGGCCATCGGCGGGGTTGATCGCCCATTGCACGTTCGATCCGCCGGTCTCCACCCCGATCTCGCGCAGCACGGCGATGGAGCCGTTGCGCATGATCTGGTATTCCTTGTCCGTCAGCGTGAGGGCCGGGGCGACGGTGATGCTGTCGCCGGTATGCACGCCCATCGGGTCGATGTTCTCGATGGCGCAGACGATGATGGCGTTGTCGGCAGTGTCGCGCACCACCTCCATCTCGAATTCCTTCCAGCCGAGCAGGCTCTCGTCGATCAGCACCTGCGCCACCGGCGAGGCGTCGAGGCCGGAGCGGACGATGGCTTCGTAATCGTCGCGGTTGTAGGCGACGCCGCCGCCGGTGCCGCCAAGGGTGAAGGCCGGGCGGATGATGGCGGGCAGGCCGACATATTCGATGGCGGCGATGGCCTCGGCCACGCCGGCGCTGATGTCATACTTGCCATTGGGCAGCTTGGGCGCGGCGATGATGGTGGCCTTGGGGTTTTCAAGGCCGATCCGGTCCATCGCCTCACGGAACAGCTTCCGGTCCTCGGCCATCTCGATGGCCTCGCGCTTGGCACCGATCAGCTCCACCCCGAACTTTTCCAGCACGCCCATGTCGGCCAGCGCCAGCGCGGTGTTGAGGCCGGTCTGCCCGCCCATGGTGGGCAGGATCGCGTCGGGGCGTTCCTTTTCCACGATCTTGGCGACGATTTCCGGGGTGATCGGCTCGATATAGGTGGCATCGGCCATTTCCGGGTCTGTCATGATCGTGGCTGGGTTGGAGTTCACCAGGATGACCCGGTAGCCTTCCTCGCGCAGCGCCTTGCAGGCCTGGGCGCCGGAATAGTCGAATTCGCAAGCCTGACCGATGACGATGGGTCCGGCTCCGATGATCAGGATCGACTTGATATCGGTTCTTTTCGGCATCGTTGGACCCCCGGCTGCGCAAATTGTCGGCGTTATATCCGGGCAGGGCGTCGGCGCAACCCCTCGTCTGGCCCGCGGCGGCAAAGGCGGTCACGAATGCGCGGGGCAGGGGCTGGTGTGGGAACCCGCGCAGCTTAGATGCACTTCGTGATGTACGTGGCGCGGAGGGAGGCGGATGTGACCGAGGCAAGGAGTGATCCGCAGGCGCGGGGGGTGGCAGATGCACGGCGCTGGCCGGTCAGCCGGCCGCTGCTTTGGGCCGAGTTCGCGCTGCTTTACGCCGGCCTGCCGGTGCTGATCGCGGTGCGGCTGCCGCCGCAGCAGATGTTCCCGGCGCTGTTCGCACTGACGGCGCTGGGCCTGCTGCTGCTGTGGCGCACGCCGGGGTTTTCGCTGCGCGAGCTGGTCGAGGGTGTGTCCGAGCTGCGGTTCCTGCCGCTGGCGGTCGCGGCACTGCTGACGCTGGCGGTGTCCTGGGCGATCATGGAGCAGACCCGCCCGGACGCGCTGTTCGGGATGCTGCGCCACCGGCCCGAGATGCTGGCGATGATCGTGTTGCTGTATCCCATCTTGTCGGCGCTGCCGCAGGAGCTGATCTTCCGGCCGCTGTTCTTTCGGCGCTACGCCACGCTGCTGCCGCGGGGGCCGCTGGCGCTGGTGCTGAATGCGGCCGTGTTCTCGCTGGCGCATCTGATGTACTGGCACTGGATCGTCGCCGTGCTGACCTTTGCCGGTGGGCTGGTCTTTGCCTGGGCCTATGAGGTGCGGCGCAGCTTTCCGCTGGCACTGGCGCTGCATTCCATCGCGGGCTGCGTGCTGTTCGCCGCCGGGATGGGGGCCTATTTCTACTCGGGCAACGTGGTGCGGCCGTTCTGAAGAGGGCGCAGACGCGCCATCGCCACGAGGGTGAGCGCCAGCACGGCGGACCAGGTCAGGGTTACCACACAGGTTGCAAGCAGCGTCCGGTGTGCCGCGGCATCGGTCAGCAGCATCCAGAACACGGACGAAGTGAACCAGACCGTTGCCAGCACGGGCAGCGCGAGCCGCAGCGGCAAGGCGAGCGCCAGTGCCGGAGCAAGCAGCAGCGGCCCCAGCAGATAGTGCTGCCAACTGAGGGGGCCAAAGAGAAACAGCGCCGTGAACATTGCCAGGAGCGCCAGGGCATCGGCCTCGCGCCCCTTGCGGGTCAGCGTCAGCCAGGCAGCGGGGAGCGCCACCGCCAGAGCCGTCAGGGCGGCAGCCTTGCCCAGCCAGGCGGGCATCGCTACCAGGTATTTGCCTCGAGCGTCGATCACGATCATCTTCGCGCTGCCGGGGCCTTCGGGGTCCACAAGCCCCAGATGATCGACCGCGAGCAGGAGCAGTATCCTGGGCGAGGGGTTCATCAAGCCCCAGAACGCATTGCGGGACGCGGCGTCGAGTTGAGCGAGAAAGGCCGCGTGCAGCGGCCAGCCGAAGGACAGCGAAGCCAGTGCCAGCCCGGCACCGCAGAGCGCGAAGGCGCCGGCCGCACGGTGCTGCCGCCGGGCCAGGATCAGCAGCACGAAGGCGGCAGGGGTGAGTTTGAGAGCGGCGGCCAGTGCCAGTGCAGCCCCCGCCCAGGCGGGTCTGCGCCTCACGATGGTGAAGGCAAGCAGGATCAGGAAGGTGGCGGCGATGGTCGGTTGGTTCAGGCTGACCGCGGAGATCGAAGGTACCGAGAAGGCAAGGACGCTGACCCCCCACATCATGAAGGCGCGGTAGGAGATCGCGGCGGGTCGTACCAGCCTCTCCGCCAGCAGCACCGAGCCTGCCATCATAGCCAGATGCGCGGCGAGGACCGCGTCGAAGAAGGCTTGGGGTGACATCATCCGGGTCAGCGGTGCAAGCAGCCCGGCCCAGAGCGGCGGGTAGACATAGGGAAAGGCTCCCGCTGTGTCGGCGGTGTTGAACTGATCCAGGTAGGGCTGCCATTCAGGGGCGGTGCCGCCGAAGAAGCGTGCCGGTGCGGCATAGACCAGATCTTGCTGCCCCTCGGCCAGGAAATGCGCGGCAAACCACAGCGCCGCGAGATCATTCGCCCATTCACCGCGCCAGGTGGTGAAGGTGATGGCACCCCAGGCCGCCAGGAGGAGCACGAATGGCAAGGAGGCCGGATGCGCGTGGTCTTGCTGCAGTTGCGGAGAGGAGAGCGCTGGCTGGGTCATCACTGGCACACAAGTTAGAGACATAACCGTCTGCTAGAAGGTAAATGCGGCGGCAGTTTGACGATTGGTGCAGCATCGGGGACAATGCCAGCCCGAGCGGTCCCTTGACTTCCCGGCCCTGCCGCTGTGTATCGGCCTCGACGCCAGATGCCTCGGGGAAGGGGACGACCATGCACGCCTATCGCAGCCATACCTGTGCCGCACTGAACAAGGATCACGCCGGCGAGGCCGTGCGCCTGTCGGGCTGGGTTCACCGGGTGCGCGACCATGGCGGGGTGCTGTTCCTCGACCTGCGCGACCATTACGGGATGACGCAGATCATCTGTGACGGCGACAGCCCGGCCTTTGCGGCGCTGGAAAAGGTGCGCGCCGAATGGGTGGTGCGGATCGACGGCACCGTGAAGCTGCGCGATGCGAGCCTGGTGAACGCCAAGATCCCGACGGGCGAGATCGAGGTCTATGCCCGCGAGATCGAGGTGCTGGGCCCGTCCGAGGAACTACCGCTGCCGGTGTTCGGCGATCAGGAGTACCCCGAGGAAACCCGGCTGACCTATCGCTTCCTCGACCTGCGGCGCGAGGGGCTGCATCGCAAGATGATGCTGCGGTCCAACGTGGTGCGGTCGATCCGCAACCGGATGTGGGACAGCGGCTTTACCGAGTTCCAGACGCCGATCATCACCGCGTCGTCGCCTGAGGGGGCGCGCGACTTCCTGGTGCCGTCGCGCCTGCATCCGGGCAAGTTCTACGCGCTGCCGCAGGCGCCGCAGCAGTTCAAGCAGCTGATCATGGTGGCGGGGTTCGACCGCTATTTCCAGATCGCGCCCTGCTTCCGCGACGAAGACCCGCGCGCCGACCGCTCGCCCACCGACTTCTACCAGCTCGATGTCGAGATGAGCTTCGTGACGCAAGAAGACGTCTTCGCCGCTGTGCAGCCGGTGATCCAGGGGCTGTTCGAGGAGTTCGCGCCGGACAAGACGGTTCATGCCGATTGGCCGCTGATCCCCTACAAGGAGGCGCTGCTGAAATACGGCTCCGACAAGCCCGACCTGCGCAACCCGATCGAGATGCAGGTGATCAGCGAGCATTTCGCAGGCTCGGGCTTTGCGATCTTCGCCAAGCTGCTGGAGCAGGAGGGGACCGAGGTCCGCGCCATCCCGGCACCGGGCGGCGGGTCGCGCAAGTTCTGCGACCGGATGAATGCGTTCGCGCAGAGCCAAGGGCTGCCGGGGATGGGGTATATCTTCTGGCGCAAGGCCGAGGATGGCAGCATGGAAGCCGCCGGGCCGCTGGCCAAGAACATCGGACCCGAGCGGACCGAGGCGATCCGGGTGCAGCTGGGTCTGGGCGAGGGCGATGCCGCCTTCTTCCTCGGCGGCAAGCCCGAGACCTTCGAGGCGGTCGCAGGCCGCGCCCGCAACGAGATCGGGCGCGAGCTGGGGCTGGTGGAGGAGAACTGCTTCCGCTTTGCCTGGATCGTCGATTTCCCGATGTTCGAGAAGACCGACGACGGCAAGATCGACTTCAGCCACAACCCGTTCTCTATGCCGCAGGGCGGCCTTGCCGCGCTGCAGGGCGACCCGCTCAAGGTGCTGGCCTATCAGTATGACCTGGCCTGCAACGGGTATGAGCTGATTTCGGGCGGCATCCGCAACCATACGCCCGAGATCATGTTCAAGGCCTTCGAGATTGCCGGCTACCCGGCCTCGGAAGTCGAAAAGCGCTTTGGCGGCATGGTCAAGGCGTTCAAATACGGCGCGCCGCCGCACGGGGGCTGTGCGGCGGGGATCGACCGGATGGTGATGCTGCTGGCCGATGAGAGCAATATCCGCGAGGTCATCATGTTCCCGATGAACCAGCGCGCCGAGGATCTGATGATGGGCGCGCCGAGCGAGCCGATGAACGAGCAGCTGCGCGAGCTGCGGCTGCGGGTGATCCCGAAGGACTGACCTCGCTCAGGCAGGGGCCCGGCCAATGCCGGGCCTTTTTGCGTCTGGCGGATGCTGCACAAGCGAATTTTACCAGCCGCCGCGCGGCTTCTCTGCCATGGTGGCCGCGACCTCGCCAGCCGGACATGCCATGCCCTCCACCTCTACCATCGCCGCGATCCGCTTCGGCACGGGGCTGCGCCCCCGTCAGGCCGGGCCGGCGCCCGCGCCGCTGGACGTGGCGGCGCTGCTGGGCGATCTGGCGGCGCCGGACCGGATGCCGGCGCGGTTTCCGGTGCTGACGCGGGCCGAGGCCGAGGCGCTGGCCGGGCAGGTGCGCCCCGCCCGCCGCGCCGCCGAGGCCGGCACCAAGGCCGGCGACCCCGCCCCCGAGCTTGCCTATCGTGCGCTGCGCCAGCGCCTGCGCGTGGCCACCAATCGCGGCGCGCAGAGCGCGATTGCCCGGGCGGTGGACGCGCCGATCGGCTTTGCCGAGCGGCTGGTGCAGTTCTGGGGCGATCATTTCGCCACCCGCGCCCGCAATGCCGAGATGGGCCCGATGGCGCAGGTCTTTGCCGAGGAGGCGATCCGCCCGCATCTGGCGGGGCGGTTCGGCGACATGTTGAGGGCCGCGGAAACGCATCCGATGATGATGGTCTATCTGGACCAGACCGCCTCGGTCGGGCCGAACTCCAAGGCCGGGCGCAAGCGCGGCGGGCTGAACGAGAACCTCGCGCGGGAAATGCTGGAGCTGCATACGCTGGGGGTGGGCGGCAGCTATGCCCAGGCCGATGTGCGGCAGCTGGCGCTGCTGCTGACCGGGCTGTCCTTCACCTATCGCGCCGGCTGGCATTTCGATGCCGACAAGGCCGAGCCGGGGGCCGAGCTGGTGCTGGGCGAGCGCTATGGCGGCGCGGTGCCGGCGGATGTGTCCGAGATCCATGCCGCGCTGGAGGATCTGGCGCTGCATCCCGAGACCGGGCGGCACCTGGCGCGGAAACTGGCGGTGCATTTCACCAGTGACAGCCCCGATGCGGGGATGGTGGACGCCATGGCCGCGGCCTATGCGCAGGGGGGCGGCGCGCTGCTGCCGGTCTATGCGGCGATGCTGGAGCATCCGGCGGCCTGGGAGACCTTCGGCGCCAAGGCCCGGCAGCCGCTGGATTTTCTGATCGCGGCGCTGCGGGCGCTGGGGGTGAGCGGCGCGCAGGTGGCGGCGCTGGCGCAGGGGCCCGTCAACAACCAGCTGCTGGGGCCGCTGCGGCTGATGGGGCAACCCTTCGCCGCGCCGCCCGGCCCCGATGGCTGGCCCGAGGAGGCGGCCGACTGGATCAACCCGCAGGGCCTTGCCGCGCGGATTGAATGGGCGATGAAGGGGCCGCGGCTTTGGGCCAAGCCGCTGCCCGACCCGCGCCGCCTGCTGCGCGCGGCGCTGGACGATGCCGCGGGCGAGCGGCTGGCCTGGGCCGTGGGCCGGGCCGAGACCGCGGCCGAGGGCACGGGGCTGATCCTGGCCTCGCCCGATTTCAACCGGCGCTAGGGGGACAAGATGCTGAACCGACGGCTGTTCTTGCAGGGCTCGGCGCTGATCGGCTGCTCTGCCGCGGCGCATCCGCTGCTATCCACCGCCACCTTTGCCGCGGCGCCGGGCGAGAACCGGCTGGTGGTGATCATCCTGCGCGGCGCGATGGACGGGCTCGACCTGGTGCAGCCGCGCGGCGATGCCGGCTTTGCGCGCTATCGCCCCGGCCTTGCCGCGCTGGCGGTGGGGGCTGAGGGCGGGGCGCTGCCGCTGGACGGGTTCTGGGCGGCGCATCCGGGGCTGGCCGGGCTGATGCCGCTTTGGGCCGCGGGCGAGCTGGGGTTTGTCCATGCGACATCCACCCCCTACCGCGACAAGCGCAGCCATTTCGACGGGCAGGATCTGCTGGAGGCCGGCACCGGCATGGACGTGCCCATGGGCCTGGCGCGCGAGGGCTGGCTGAACCGGATGCTGCAGGGGATGCCGGGGGTGCGCTCGCAGACCGCGTTTTCGGTGGGGGCAGAGGAGATGCTGATCCTGGCGGGCGCGGCGCCTTCGGCCAGCTGGGCCCCGGCCTCGCGGCTGGAGCTGTCGGCGCAGGCGCGGCTGCTTCTGGACCATGTCTATCACGATGACCCGCTGTTCCGCGACGCCGCGACCGAGGCGGTGGAGCTGAGCGCGGACATGGCGCCGGGGGAGGCGATGGGGGGCGACGCGAACCGCCAGCCGCTGAAGCTGGCGGAGTTCGCCGCCGCGCGGCTGCGCGAGGAGACGCGGATTGCGTCGTTTTCCATCGGCGGCTGGGACACGCACCGGAACCAGCCCGGCACGATGAAGGCCGGGCTGCGCCGGCTGTCGGACACCGTGCTGGCGCTGAAGGACGGGCTGGGGCCGGTCTGGGGCCAGACCACGGTGCTGGCGATGACCGAGTTCGGCCGCACCGTGCGCGAGAATGGCTCGATGGGCACCGACCATGGCACCGGCGGCGCGATGCTGGTGGCGGGCGGCGCGGTGCGCGGCGGGCGGGTGCATGGGCGCTGGCCGGGGCTGGCCGAGGCCGACCTCTATGCCGGGCGCGACCTGATGCCGACCAGCGACGTGCGCGCCTGGGCCGGCTGGGCGATCCGCGGGCTCTATGGGCTGGAGACCGGGCGGATCGAGGGCAGCGTGTTCCCGGGGCTGCAGATGGGGTCGGACCCGGGGCTGCTGCTGTAGGCGCTACTGGGCCGGCGGCCGGGGGGCCGTCTGCCCCGCCGATAAAGGAAGCCGGGGGGCCTTCAGCCCCCCGGACCCCCCGAGGATATTTGCGAAAGGCAAAGGGGGAGGGGGCGCGGGGTTTTCGGCGGCGGGGTTCTCGGGGGGCGGGTTCTCGGGGGGGCGGGAGTGGACGGTCAACTCCCTTCGGGCGGCGCAAAATCGCCCCGTGACGGCGGTTTGCGGGCGGCATAGGATCGGGGGAACGGCGGACGGGCAGGGGCCCGGGCGCCGGGCCGGACCGGCCCGGAGCGGAGAGACAGGATGCAGCGCATGTTTGGCGAGCCGGTGGTGGATTGGACGGCGCCGCCGCGGCCGGGACCGGAGGCGCTGGAGGGGATCTGGGCGCGGCTGGAGCGGCTGGAGCCCGAGGACCATGCGGCGGACCTTTATCGCGCCAATTCCGCCGATGACCGGATCTGGGACTACCTGCCCTATGGGCCCTTCGCCTCGCTGGCCGGCTATCACCGCTGGATGCGCGAGGTGGCGGGGCAGGCGGACCCGTTCTTCTATGCGATCCGCGACCTTGCGACCGGGCATCTTGGCGGGGTGGCGAGCTATCTGCGCATCGCCCCCGAGATGGGCAGCATCGAGCTGGGCCATATCAACCTGGCGCCCGAGTTGCAGCGCACAAGGGCGGCGACCGAGGCGCTGGTGTTGATGATGGACTGGGCCTTCGGCGCCGGCTACCGGCGGTTCGAGTGGAAATGCAACGCGCTGAACATCGGCTCGCGCCGGGCGGCGCAGCGGCTGGGCTTCAGCTATGAGGGCACGTTCCGGCAGGCGGCGATCGTCAAGGGCCGCAACCGCGATACCGCCTGGTTCGCGGTGACCGATGGCGACTGGCCGGCCCTGGCCGAAGCGTTCCGGCTCTGGCTGGCGCCGGAGAATTTCACCGATGCCGGAATGCAGATCGAGCGGCTGTCGGACCTGACGGCGCTGGTGCGGGTGAGCTCGGACCCCGCGCTGGGGTAGGGGCTGGCGGGCTCGATGGGTGAGGAAGGCGCTTTTGCGTGAGGAAGGCGGGGGGCCATCTGCCCCCCGCACCCCCCGAGGATATTTGGACCAGCAAGAAGGGTGGGGCGCGGCGGGGCTGCCGGCCCGTGGGCTTGGGGGGCCGAGGCGGCGCGCTGGAAGAAGCCTCTCTTGGGCGGCGCAAGCACCCTTGGACGAACTTCCGCAGCAGTCACCTGTCGGCGCGCCGCGGCTGGGCCCGTCAGATCGGGGCGCCGGCGGCGAGGCGGGCTTGCACCAGGCGGCTGAGGCGGGAGTGGTCGGCGCGGGTGGCGCGGCCGGCGGCGCGGTCCTGTTGCAGGGCGGTTGCTGCCTCGGCGAGGGGGGCGTCATGGCTGATCCGGGCGAGGCCGCCGAGGAATTGTGCGATGTAGTCGAGGGTGGCGCCTTGCGTCCTGGCCTGGGCGTCATCGGCGGGGTTGGGGCTGGCGTCCCTGGCGCAGGGGGGCGTGGCCGTGGCTGGCGGGGGGTCCTTGTCGTCCTCGGTTCCGGCCAGCAGGCCGGCGGCCAGCGCCAGGTCGTCGCGCAGTGCCAGGGGATCAGGATGGACGATCTCGCCGGGCAGGGCGCGGGGGCCGCTGGGGCGCTGCGCCGGTGGCAGCGCGGCCAGCACCGCGGCCTGGAACAGCGCGAGGCTTTCCACCGGCTTGGCCAGGAACCCGTCCGCGCCTGCGGCAAGGGCCAGCGCCTCGAGATCGTCGGAGCCGGAGGTGCCGAGGATCACCGACATCCGCGGCTGCAGCGCCGCAAGCTCGCGGATCAGCTCGGCGCCCGAGCCGTCGGGCAGGCCCATGTCCACGATCACCGCCGAGGGCCGGTAGGTCGCCAGATGCCGGTGCGCGGCGCGCAGGCTGTCGGCGCGCCGGATGCGGGCGCCCGAGCGCAGGCAGAGGAGCCGCATCGCCTCGGATGCGAAGCGGCTATCCTCGACCAGGAGCACGGTCAGCCCCTGCAGCGGGCGCGCGGCGGTGGGTGGCGGATGCGTCATGTAGGCGGACAGGTCATCGGGCTGAAGACGGGGGGCAGGCGGCAGGTCATCGGTCATGGGGCAGCCTCTGGGGGGGTGTTTCGGGGCAGGGAGCGTCCTTCTGGTCATCGCCTGAGTCGCAGTAGAGCGCGGCAATGGCTAACGGGCCGTAAACGGACCTGCGGCGACGGCTGGCCTGCTGCCCCTGTGCGGGGCAGCCGCCCGAGCGGCCTTGCGCCGCTTGCCGGTCGACGCGGGAAATGCGCAAGCGGCACCTCGCCGCTTGCGCGGGGGGACCGCCCTGCCGCATAAGGCGGGCAAAGCGAAAGCGCGAGGAGAGCCATCATGATCGGACGCCTGAACCATGTCGCCATTGCCGTGCCGGACCTGACCGCGGCGGCCGAACAGTACCGGGGCACGCTCGGCGCAAAGGTCGGCGCGCCGCAGGACGAGCCGGACCATGGCGTGACTGTGGTGTTCATCGAGCTGCCGAACACCAAGATCGAGCTGCTCTATCCACTTGGCGAGAACTCTCCGATCACCGGCTTCCTGGAAAAGAACCCGGCGGGGGGCATCCATCACATCTGCTATGAGGTCGATGACATCCTCGCCGCGCGCGACCGGCTGCAAGCCTCGGGCGCAAGGGTGCTGGGGACCGGCGAGCCGAAGATCGGCGCGCATGGCAAGCCGGTGCTGTTCCTGCACCCCAAGGATTTCAACGGCTGCCTTGTCGAGCTGGAGCAGGTCTGATGTCGATCACCTCTGCCGTCGTGCTGTTTGCCGTGCTGTGGTTCCTGACCTTCTTCGTGGTGCTGCCGATCCGCTTCCAGAGCCAGGCCGAGGCCGGGTCGGTGGTGCCGGGCACACCCGCCTCTGCCCCGTCCACCGAGATGGTGGGGCGCAAGGCGCGGCTGACCACGCTGATCACCATCGGCCTGTGGTGCGTGATCGCCGGGATCATCGTGTCGGGCTGGATCACCGTGCAGGATCTGGACTGGTTCCACCGCATGGGGCCGGGCGGTGGCTGGTATGGGGTCCAGCCGGCGGCGCCCGCCAACTGACTGCCCTCAGCCAAGGTCCATCCACAGCCTGCCGTCGCGGTAGTCGCCGCGGACAATCCAGCCGGGCTCCTGGATCTCCGGGTGCCCTGCGGCCCAGTCGCGGTAGCGGTCGTTGCTGACGATCCGCGCGCCAAGGTCGCGGGCGGCGGCCAGAACCGTGGGGTCGGCGGGCGTGCCCTTGGGCACCACCATCACCCGGTCCTTCGGAAGCCCCAGCCTGCGTGCCAGCGCCCGGTCGCCGAGATGGCGGCCCGTAAGCCGGTAGCCGGCATTGGCATCGAAGACCACGCCGGGGGTGTAGCCATGGCGGGCAAGCTGGCCGAGCACCTCGTGCAGCGTCTCGATCCGCGGGACATTGCCGTTCCAGTGCATGACGTTGGAGCCATCGACCACGATCCATTTCGGCCGGCCGCGCCCGAGCGCCGCGCGCAGCAGCAGCCAGAGGCTGGCCAGCGTGCAGGGCAGGGCGAGCAGCAGGAGGTCCGACAGGCCCGGCAGCGCGAAACCGGCGGCGAGCGCGGTGAGGGAGAGGGCAAGCAGGATCAGCGGGGGGATCATGGCTCAGGCTTGGCGCGGGCCCGGGCCAGCAGGCCGGCCCGCCTCGGCCGCCGTGGTCTTGTGGTAGAGATGGGTGAAGGTCGCCGCCCCGAGCAGCGGAACCAGCAGGTTCACCACCGGGATCGTCAGCGGCACCGCCATCAGCACGCCCGCGAGCCAGATCCGCCCCGAATAGCGCCGGCGCATCGTTGCCGCGCCCTGCCGGCCGATGCGGCGCATCGCCACCAGCGTGAAATACTCACGCCCCAGCAGGTAGCCGTTCACCGCCCAGAACAGCACCGGCGCGAAGGGGCCGACGAAGAGATAGGCGATCAGCGCCAGCAGGTTGACCGCGACCAGCACCCCGAAGAAGTTCACCGAATCGATCAGCCCGTCGAGGAAGGGCGTGCCTTGGGCCGGGGGCAGGGCGGGGTAGTGTTTCGCCTCCACCGCCTCTGCCACGTCGTCGAGGAAGAGGCCGGTGAAGGCCGAGGCGACCGGCACCATCAGGAACACCGAGAGCGCGATCATCAGCAGGATCGAGCCCCAGGACAGCAGGTCGTCGATCCAGCGCACCTCGCCGATGACGGGCAGGGTCATGGTGTCGGGCGTCACCCAGCCGATCAGGGTGATGAAGCCGGTATAAAGCGCGAAGAGGAGGGCCAGCGTCAGGCCGAGGCCAAGCAGCAGCACGCGCAGGAAGCGCCCGTCTGTGAGCTGGCCGAGGGCGGCGGTGAAGCTGGTGAGGATCATGCGGAGGCCCAGGTGACGGTGGCGGCAAGGTTGGGGCGGGGACGTTCCGGCGGGGCCGAGGTCTCGGTGCCGAGATGGACGAAGCCGGCAATGCGCTCGCCGCCTGTGAGGCCGAGGCCGGCGAGGAAGGCCGCGTCATAGGCCGGCCAGCCGGTCAGCCAGCAGGCGCCCCAGCCGGCGGCGAGGGCGGCGTTGACGAGGGAAAGGCAGACGCAGCCCGCCGACAGTTCCTGTTCCCAGGCCGGCACCTTGTCGGTGGGGCGGGGCACGGCGATGACGGCGACGCAGAGCGGGCTTTCGGCGAATTGCGAGACGCCCTTGGCGGTCTGCTCCGGCGGCTTGCCGGAAGCCTCGCCCAGATCGGCGGCCAGCTGCGCCAGCCGGGCCAGTGCCGGCCCTTCCAGCACGATCAGCCGCCAGGGTTCCAGCTTGCCATGGTCGGGCACGCGGACAGCGGCGGTCAGGATCGGTTCCAGCGCGGCGCGGTCCGGGCCCGGCGCGGCGAGCGTCTTGGCGGGGCGCGAGCGGCGGGTCAGCAGGAAGTCGAGCGCGGCTTGGTTCGGGGCGGGCATCGGGGACTCCTTACAGGAACAGCGCGGCCAGCGCGTCGATCTGGCTGGTGGCAAAGGCGCGGGCGGCGGTGCAGGGCTGGCGGGCGGCGAGGGTGGCGGCCAGAGGATCGGGGGCGGTGATGCCCGAGCCTGACAGTTCCTCCATCACCGCATGGCCGCAGAAGGGCACATGCACCTCGGAATAGCCGCCCTCATGCACCAGCACGAGCCGCCCGCCGCACAGCTCGGCCGCGGCGGCCTTCGCCATCCGGGTCAGCATCCGGAAGGTCTCGGCCGTGGCCAGCATCCGCCCCAGCGGGTCCATCGCCGAGGCGTCATAGCCGCAGGCGACGACGATCACCTCGGGCCGGAACCGCGTCAGCAGCGGCAGCACGAGGCGGTCCATCACCTGCAGGTAGCTGTCATGCCCCGCGCCGGGCGGCAGCGGCAGGTTGACGTTGAAGCCATGGCCGCGCCCGCCGCCCCGCGCCATCGCATCGCCGGTATCCAGCGGATAGTTGCGGTCCTGATGGATCGAGAGCGTCAGCACCTCGGGGTCTTCCCAGAAGATCGCCTCCGTGCCATTGCCGTGATGCACGTCCCAGTCGAGCACGGCGATGCGGCGGGCCAGACCCTCGGCCTGCACGGCGCGCACCGCGATGGCGATGTTGTTGAGCAGGCAAAAGCCGTTCGGGAATTCGGGCAGCGCATGATGCCCGGGCGGGCGCGAGAGGGAGTAGGCATTGGCCAGCTCGCCCTTCAGCACGGCCCGCAGCGCCTGGGTGGCAAGCCCCGCCGACAGCGCCGCAATCTCGTAGCCGCCGCGGCCAAAGGGGGTGCGCAGGCCAAGCTCGCCGCCGCCCGCGTCGGAGGCGGCCTTGAAGGCATCGAGATAGCCGGCAGGGTGGACGCGCAGCAATTCCTCGCGGCTGGCTTCGGGCGCGGATTGCACCGACAGCTCATGCAGAAGGCCCGTTACCTCCAGCAGGTTCTTCAGCCGCCGCTTGGTCTCGGGGCTTTCGGGCAGCCCGCCGCCGGGTTGGACGAGGCCGCCGACCGGCAGGGTCAGGGCGTAGTTGCCGCCCCCGTGCCAGAAGCAGCGCTCGTCGGTGAAAAAGCCTGTGGTGGCGGGCATGATGGCCTCCGGGGGAAGGGGACGGATCTGGCGCGGAGCCTAGCCTTGGGCTAGCCAAGAGGCCAGAGACGAAAGGCCAGAGACGAAAGGCCAGAGACGAAAGGACCAAGCATGGCCGATGCCGACCTGAGCGCGCTGGCCCGGCCCGGCGCCGAGTTTGCGGTGAGGGTGACGCCCCGCGCCTCGCGCAATGCCGTGCTGGCCGAGGGCGGCGAGATCCGGGTCTATGTGACGGTCGTGCCCGAGGATGGCAAGGCCAACGCCGCGGTGCAGAAGCTGCTGGCGAAGGCGCTTGGCGTGGCGAAATCCCGGCTGGTACTGGTCCGTGGCGGGGCCTCGCGCGACAAGGTCTTCCGGCTGGACTAGGTTTCGCACCCGCCAGGGGGTGCGGGAGGTCGGCCCTTGGGAACGAGGCGCGGATCGTGCCATTCGCCGGTCCGTGGCGGACCCTTCCGGCGAATTGACAGACGTCTGTCAAAATTGATTGACGTCTGTCATCGCCTCTGTGAGGCTCCTGTTGGGAGGAGAATCATGAAAAGCCCCACGCTGCATGATGTAGCGCGGTCAGCAGGTGTCAGTTATTCGACAGCTGATCGCGTCTTGAATGGTCGGGGCGGTGTCGCGGAGAAATCTGCGCAGCGTGTGCAGCGAGCCATCGAGGAGCTGGGCTACCGGCGCGACATCCACGCCGCCAACCTGTCCCGGCGCCGCAACTACCGTTTCCTGTTCCTGCTGCCGCGGGGCGATCACGGCTTCTTCACCGTGCTGCGCGAGGCGCTGGCGGCAGAGACGGTCCGGCGCATGGTAGACAGGCTGGTGATCACCCAACGCGAGGTTCCGGCCTTCGACGCAGAGGCGCTGGCGGCGGCGCTGGATGCGATCGCTCCGGATGATTTCGATTGTGTCGCCCTGGTGGGAATGGATTCCGCGATCCTCGACACAGCCATGGCCCGGCTGGTCCGGGCCAGGCTGCCGGTCGTCACCCTCGTCTCGGACAGCGCTGCCGAGTTGCGGCGGTCCTATATCGGCATCGACAACGTGATCGCCGGGCGCACGGCGGGGCGCCTGATGCGCCTGACGCACCGGAACATCCCGGGCAAGATCCAGCCGATCCTGGGCACCATGGGGGTGCGCGACCACCGCGAACGCCTGCAGGGCGCCGCCGAGGTGATTGCCGCCGTGGGATCGGGCCTTCAGATCCTGCCGCCCATCGAGGTGCAGGACCGGCCGGAGATCCTGCTTGGCCGGCTCGGCGATATATTGCAGGGCGATCCCGGCATCACCGGCATCTATTCGATCGGCGGCGGCAACCGCGGCCTTATCGAGCTGCTGGACCGGATGTCCGGCCCGCGCCCCGTTGCCGTGCTGCACGAGTTGACGCCCTTCAGCCGCGCGGCCCTGCAGCGCGGCGTGATCGACGCGGTGATCGACCAGAAACCGGCCGAGGAAATCAGCCGCGCCATCGACGCGATGCGCGCCATCGCCGACGACCTGCCCGCCCCGGACAGCCGCGTCGTGCCGACGATCTACCTGGCAGACAACCTGCCTGAGCCAAATGCCAATGGAGGACGGACGTGAGCGACTATTTTGGACATATCGCCCCGCTGCGCTTTGCGCCGGACAGCGAAGACCTTGGGTTCCGCCATTACGACGCGGACGCACCGGTCCTTGGCAAGCCGATGAAGGATCACCTGCGCTTTGCGGTCGCCTATTGGCACAGCTTCGGCTGGGAGGGCGGCGATCCCTTCGGCGGGCGCACCTTCGACCGGCCCTGGTTCCCCGCCGACACCATGGCGCTGGCCGAGGCGCGGGCGGAGGCGGCGTTTGACTTCTTCCGCATCCTCGGTGCGCCCTATTTCTGCTTCCACGACCATGACGTGCGCCCCGAAGGCGCCAGCCTGACCGAAAGCCGCGACCGGCTGAACCGCATCGCCGACATCTTCCAGCAAAAGATGGAGGCGGGCGGGCCCAAGCTGCTCTGGGGCACCGCCAACCTCTTCTCGAACCGGCGCTACATGGCGGGGGCGGCCACCAATCCCGACCCGGACGTGTTCGCCTATGCCGCCGCCACGGTGCGCGACTGCCTCGACGTGACCCAGCGTCTGGGGGGCGAGAACTACGTGCTCTGGGGCGGGCGCGAGGGCTATGAGACGCTGCTGAACACCGATCTTCGCAAGGAGCTGGACCAGATGGGCCGCTTCCTGACGATGGTCGTGGAGTACAAGCACCGCATCGGCTTCAAGGGCGCGATCCTGATCGAGCCGAAGCCGCAGGAACCGACCAAACACCAGTACGATTACGACGTCGCCACCGTCTACGGCTTCCTGCGCCGCTATGGGCTGGAGGAGGAGGTGAAGGTGAATATCGAGCAGGGCCACGCGATCCTTGCCGGCCACAGCTTCGAGCACGAGATCGCGCTGGCGAATGCGCTTGGCATCTTCGGCTCAATCGACATGAACCGGAACGACCAGCAATCGGGCTGGGATACCGATCAGTTCCCCAACAACGTGCCCGAGGTGGCGCTGGCCTATTACGAGATCCTGAAGGGCGGCGGCTTCACCACTGGCGGCACCAATTTTGACGCCAAGATCCGCCGCCAGTCGCTGGATGCCGAGGATCTGGTCGCTGCCCATGCCGGCGCGATGGATGTCTGTGCCCGCGGCCTGAAGGCTGCCGCGCGGATGCTGGAGGAGGGTCGCCTGGAGGCCGCGCGGGCCTCGCGCTATGCCGGCTGGCAAGGCGAGGCGGCGCAGGCGATGCTGGCCCCGGGCGCGCGGCTGGACCAGATCGCCGATGCTGCCGTGGCGTGCGGGCTCGATCCGCAGCCGGTCTCGGGCCGGCAAGAGCAGCTTGAGAACCTCGTGAACCGTTACGTCTGAAGGGGGGAGCCATGAAGACGATCAAGGGACCGGCGCTGTTTCTGGCGCAATTCGCGGGCGATGATGGGCCGTTCAACTCGTGGGACAGCATCACGAAATGGGCGGCGGAGTGCGGCTACAAGGGCGTGCAGGTGCCCAGCTGGGATGCGCGGCTGATCGACCTGGCGATGGCGGCGGAGAGCAAGGATTACTGCGACGAGTTCAAGGGCGTCGCCGCCGCCAACGGGGTGGAGGTGACGGAGCTGTCCACCCACCTTCAGGGCCAGCTTGTCGCCGTGCATCCCGCCTATGACGAGGCCTTCGACGGCTTCGCCGACCCCTCGGTGCGGGGCAACCCAAAGGCCCGGCAGGACTGGGCGGTGGATCAGGTCAAGAAGGCACTGACCGCCTCGCGCAACATGGGGCTAGATGCCCATGCCACCTTCTCGGGCGCGCTGGCCTGGCCGTTTGTCTATCCTTGGCCGCAGCGCCCGGCGGGGCTGGTGGAGGCGGCCTTCGACGAGCTGGCGCGGCGCTGGACGCCGATCCTCGACCATGCCGAGGAGTGCGGGGTCGATGTCTGCTATGAGATCCACCCCGGCGAAGACCTGCATGACGGCGACAGCTACGAGATGTTCCTGGAGCGGACGGGCAACCATGCCCGGGCCTGCATGCTCTACGATCCCTCGCACTACGTCCTGCAATGCCTTGATTATCTGGACAATATCGACATCTATAAGGACCGCATCCGCATGTTCCACGTCAAGGATGCGGAATTCAACCCGACCGGGCGCAAAGGCGTCTATGGCGGCTATCAGGGTTGGGTGAACCGCGCGGGGCGCTTCCGCAGCCTGGGCGACGGGCAGGTCGATTTCGGGGCGGTGTTTTCCAAGATGGCGGCGAATGACTTTGCCGGCTGGGCCGTGGTCGAATGGGAATGCTGCCTGAAGCACCCCGAGGATGGCGCGCGGGAAGGGGCGGAGTTCGTGAAGTCCCACATCATCCGCGTTACCGAAAAGGCCTTCGACGATTTCGCGGGCGGCGGCGCCGACGATGCCGCCAACCGCCGTATGCTGGGGATCTGAGCGATGGAGAAGATCAGGCTGGGCATGGTCGGGGGCGGCAAGGATGCCTTCATCGGCGCCGTCCACCGCATCGCGGCGCGGATCGACGGTGATTATGATCTGGTGGCGGGGGCGCTGTCTTCCACCCCGGACAAGGCGCGCGAAAGCGGGCTGGCGCTCGGCCTTGCCCCGGACCGCTGCTATGGCAGCTATGAGGAGATGGCAGAGCGCGAGGCGGCGCGGGCGGACGGCATTCAGGCGGTGTCGATCGTGACGCCCAACCACATGCACGCCGCCCCCGCAATCGCTTTCCTGAAGCGCGGCATCCATGTCATCTGTGACAAGCCGCTGACCGCGACGATGGAACAGGCGGAGGAGCTGGCGGCGGCTGTGCGCGCGTCGCAAGCGCTGTTCATCCTGACCCACAACTACACCGGCTACCCGATGATCCGGCAGGCGCGCGAGATGGTGGCGGCGGGCGATCTGGGCCGCATTCGCGTGGTGCAGGTGGAATACCCGCAGGACTGGCTGACCGAGGCCTCGGAGGCCAGCGGCAGCAAGCAGGCCGAATGGCGCACCGACCCCGAACGCTCGGGCGCGGGCGGGTCCATAGGCGACATCGGCACCCATGCGCATAACCTGGCCTGCTTCGTCACGGGGCTGCGGGTGGAAAAGCTGGCCGCCGATCTGCACGCCTTCGTGCCGGGGCGGCGGGTGGATGACAATGCCCATATCCTGCTGCGCTTTGCGGGCGGGGCGCGCGGCAGCCTCTGGTGCAGCCAGGTCGCGCCGGGGAACGAGAATGCGCTGCGCCTGCGCGTCTATGGCGAGAAGGGCGGGCTCGACTGGGCGCAGGAAGACCCGAACTACCTGTGGCACACGCCCTTCGGCCAGCCCAAGCGGCTGCTGACGCGGGGCGGGGCAGGGGCCTCGGCGGCTGCCGGGGCGGCCAGCCGCACGCCCGGTGGGCACCCCGAGGGCTATCTGGAGGGTTTCGCAAATATCTATGCCGGGGCCGCGCAGGCGATCCGCGCCGCCGCCAGGGGCGAGCGTGCGCCGGTGCTGGACCTGCTGCCGGGGCTGGACGCCGGCCTTGCCGGGATGCGCTTCATCGCCGCCGCCGTCGCCTCGTCGCAGGACGATGCCGCATGGGTGGCGCTGTGACGGAACCCGTGCTTGCCCTCTCCAACGTCAGCCGCAGCTTTGGGCCCATCGAGGTGCTGCACGGCGTCAGCATCGCGCTGCGCCCGGGCCGCGTCCATGCGCTGATCGGCGAGAACGGGGCGGGCAAGTCCACCACGATGAAGATCATGGCGGGCTACCAGCCCCCCAGTTCCGGCACCGTGCATGTGGAGGGGCGCGAAACCGCCTTCGCCTCGATGGGCGAGGCCGAGGCGCTTGGCATCTCGCTGATCCACCAGGAATTCAACCTGGCGGAGCAGCTGACCGCCGAGCAGAACATCTTCCTGGGGCAGGAGCTGAAACGCGGCCTGCTGCTGGACAAGCGCGCGATGCGGGCGAAAACGCGCGAGCTGCTGGACCGGCTGGATTGCCGCGTGCCGGCGGACCGCGTGGTGTCGCAGATGTCCAACTCCGACAAGCAGATGGTGGAGATCGCCAAGGCGCTGCTGCGCGATACCCGCGTGCTGATCATGGACGAACCCACCGCCGTGCTGACCAAGGCCGAAACCGCGGTGCTGCTGCGGCAGGTGCGCGCGCTGCGGGACAAGGGCACGGCGGTGCTGTTCACCTCGCACAAGCTCGACGAGGTGCGCGAGATCGCCGATGACCTGACCATCATGCGCGATGGGTCGGTGGTGTTCTCGGGCCCCGCCGAGGGGATGGACGAACACGCGATGGCCACCGCGATGGTCGGGCGCGAGATGTCGGACCTGTTCCCGCCCAAGACCGGCAGCTTTGGCGAGATGGCGCTGGAGGTGCGGGGGCTGACGGTGCCGGGCTTTGCAACGGACATCAGCTTCAGCCTGCGCCGGGGCGAGATCCTCGGCATTGCCGGGCTGATCGGGTCGGGCCGCACCGAGACCTTCGAGGGCCTCTGCGGCCTGCGGCCCGCCACGGGCGAGGTGCGGATCAAGGGCCAGCCGGCGCAGATCCGCCACCCCTGGGAGGCGCTGGACCTTGGCATGTGCTACCTGACCGAAGATCGCAAGACCCGCGGGTTGCTGCTGCAAAAGGGGATGCGCGAGAACCTGACCCTGCAGGCGCTGCGCAGCTTCGCCCGCGGGTTGATCGACAAGAGGGCCGAAGAAGCGGCCCTGACCAAGGCGATTGCCGAGTTCGACATCCGCGGCAGCCGCGCCGTGCGCGTCGGCAACCTGTCGGGCGGAAACCAGCAGAAGCTGCTGTTTGCCAAGACCATGCTGTCCGCCCCCGATATCGTCATCATCGACGAGCCCACGCGCGGCATCGACATCGGCACCAAGCAGCAGATGTACGGCTTCATCCGCGGGCTGGCCGATCAGGGCCGGGCCATCGTGGTGATCTCGTCGGAAATGCAAGAGGTGATCGGCCTCGCCGACCGCGTTCTGGTGATGCGCCAGGGGCGCATCGCCGGCGAGGTGCAGGGCGCGTCGATGACCGAAGATGCCATCGTCCAGCTGGCGATGGGTGTGGGGCAACGCGCCCCTGACCTGGAGACGACCGAATGACCGTCAAGGCTGTGGCCCCGTTCAGGATTTCGATGTCGGTGATCGGCCCGGTGCTGGCCCTCGTGGTGCTGGTGGGGATGGGCGCGCTGATGAACCCCAACTTCCTCGGGCCCGACAATATCAGCAACGTGCTGTCGCGGTCGGCCTTCATCGGCATCATCGCGGTGGGCATGACCTTCGTCATCACCGCCGGCGGGCTCGACCTGTCCGTCGGCTCCATGGCCGCCTTCGTGGCGGGGCTGATGATCCTGGTAATGAATGCGGCGCTGCCCTCGCTGGGGGTCGGCGTGCCGATCATCCTGCTGGGCATGGTAACCGCGCTGGTCGCCGGGCTGCTTGCAGGCTGGCTGAACGGGTTCCTGATCACCGTGCTGGGGATCGAGGCGTTCATCGTCACCCTCGGCTCGATGGGTATCTATCGCAGCCTTGTCACCTGGCTGGCCGATGGCGGCACGCTCAGCCTCGATTTCGGGCTGCGCACCTTCTACCAGCCGGTGTTCTATGGCGGCATCCTGGGGATCAGCTGGCCGATCATCGTGTTCGCGGTGGTGGTGATCCTGGGCGAGATCGCCATGCGCTCCTCGGTCTTCGGGCGCCATTGCGCCGCCATCGGGTCCAACGACCAGGTCGCCAGGTATTCCAGCGTCCGGGTGGGCCGGGTGCGGATGGCGACCTATGTGATCCTTGGCCTGCTCGTCGGCGTCGCCACCATCATGTATGTGCCGCGGCTTGGCTCTGCCTCCTCCTCCACGGGCGTTCTGTGGGAGCTGGAGGCGATTGCCGCCGTGATCATCGGGGGCACCTTGCTCAAGGGCGGCTTCGGCCGGGTCTGGGGCACGGTGATCGGGGTGCTGATCCTGACGTTGATCGGCAACATCCTGAACCTGACGGATTTCGTATCGCCCTACCTGAACGGAGCAATCCAGGGGCTGATCATCGTTCTCGCTGTGGTCTTGCAGCGTGAAAGCAAACCGGGGGCGTGACCCCGGTCTCTGGGAGGAGAAACGGAAATGAAACATCTCGTATCGGGCCTTGCCCTGTCGGTCGCGCTGGCGGTGCCGGCGCTTGCGCAGGACACCAAGGTGATCGGCGTGTCGATCCCGGCCGCGACCCATGGCTGGGCGGGCGGCATGAACTATTTTGCCCAGGCCGCCATCGACCGGCTGGAAGAGGCCTACCCCGAGCTCGATTTCGTGCTCGCCACGGCCTCGGACCCGGGCAAGCAGGTGAACGACATCGAGGACATGGTCGCCACCCGCAACATCGACGCGCTGGTGGTGCTGCCGTTTGAATCCGAGCCGCTGACCGGCCCGGTGCAGAACGTCAAGGCCTCGGGCGCCTGGATCACGGTCGTGGACCGCGGCCTGTCGGTGCCCGGCATCGAAGATCTTTATGTCGCGGGCGACAATCCCGGCTTTGGCCGCGTGTCGGGCGAATACATGGTCTCGGCGATGCCGGAGGGCGGCAAGATCGTCGTGCTGCGCGGCATCCCGACCACCATCGACAATGAGCGGGTGGAGGGCTTCGAGGCGGCCATCGAAGGCTCGAACATCGAGGTCATCGGCATGGAGCATGGCAACTGGAACCGCGACGAAAGCTTTACCGTCATGCAGGACTTCCTGTCCAAGCATCCGCAGATCGACGCGGTCTGGGCGTCCGACGATGACATGGCGGTGGGCGTTCTGGCGGCCATCGAGGCGGCGGGGCGCGATGACGTCAAGTTCGTGCTGGGCGGCGCCGGCATGAAGGAGATGGTCAAGCGGGTGATGGACGGCGACACGATGATCCCGGCCGACGTGACCTATCCGCCGTCGATGATCGCCACCGCCATCGAGATCACGGCCGTGGGCCTTGTCTCGCAGGCGCCGGTCTCGGGGCAGTTCATCATCGGCTCGGTTCTGGTGACGCCGGAAAACGCAGAGACCTATTACTATCCCGACAGCCCGTTCTGATCGGGGCAGTCTGACGATTGCTTGCGCCGGGCCCCGAGGCCCGGCGCAAGCGCATGTGACGCCTCAAAGCCGGTAGCCGTCGCGGGCCAGCCCGCCGGCCAGCAGTGGGGCCAGCTCGAACGCCTCGGCCTCGTCGAGCCGGTGCGAGGTGACCAGCCCGGCCAGGAACCCCGAATCCACCCGGCGGCTGACATCATGCCGCGCCGGGATCGAGCACAGCGCGCGGGTGTCGTCGTTGAAGCCGACGGTGTTCAGGAAACCCGCGGTTTCAGTTGCCAGTTCGCGGAAGCGGCGGATGCCCTCGAAGCTGTCGTTGAACCACCAGGGCGGGCCAAGCCGCAGCGCAGGATAGGCCCCGGCCAGTGGCGCCAGTTCCCGCGCATAGGTCGTCTCGTCCAGCGTGAACAGGATCAGCCGCATCCGCGGGTCCATGCCCACCACATCCAGCAGCGGCTTCAGCGCGGCGGTGAAGCTGATCGGCACCGGAATGTCGAAGCCGCGGTCGCGGCCATAGCGCGCCAGAACCTCGGGGCTGTGGCTGCGGAACGATCCGGGATGCAGCTGCATCACCAGCCCGTCCTCGACCGACATCTTCGCCATCTCTGTCAGCATCTGCGCGCGGAAGAGCTCGGCATCCGCCGCCGAGACCTTGCCGACCCGCACCCGGCCAAACAACCGCGCAGCATCGCCCTCGCCAAGGTTCGCGGTCTGCGCCGTCGCATGGCCGTGATCGGTGGCGGTGGCCCCCATGGAGCGGAAGAACGCCCGCCGTGCGCGGTGGGCATCGAGATAGCCCTGCCAGCTGCCGGTATCGCAGCCGCTGATCTCTGCCAGCCGGTCGAGGTTGCCCGCGAAGCCGTCGGCCTCGGGGTCGATCACCGCGTCGGGCCGGTAGGTCGGCACGACGCGCCCCTGCCAGCCGCTTTCCCGCGCCATGCGGTGCCAGGAAAGATCGTCCAGCGCGCTGTCGGTGGTGGCAATCACCTCGATGCCGAAGCGGTCATAGAGCGCCCGCGGCCGGAAGCCCGGCTCCGCCAGATGCCCGGCGATCACGTCATATTGCGCATCGGCGTTTGCAGCCGACAGCCGCTCGGTCAGCCCGAACACCTCGGACAGCGCATGGTCGAACCACAGCCGAGAGGGGGTGCCGCGGAACAGGTGGTAGTGCTCGGCAAAGCTGCGCCAGATCGCGCGGGGATCAGCCTCGGCCCCCGCGCCGATGCCGAGCGCCTCGTAGCTCACGCCCTGGCTGATCAGCATCCGCACCACATAGTGGTCGGGGATCACCAGCAGCTCTGCCGGGTTGGCGAAGGCGGCATTCTCGCCCCACCAGCGCGGATCGGTATGGCCATGCGGCGAGACGATGCCTTGCCCCGCCACCGCGGCATAAAGCGCGCGCGCAAGGCTGCGGGTGGCCGGGTCGGCCGGGAACAGCCGGTCGGGATGCAGCATCGCCTCAGCCCCCCATCATCAGGTTGGGCAGGAACAGCACCACCTGCGGGAAGACGATGATGATCGCCACCACGCTCAGCACCGCGATGGCCAGCGGGACCAGTTCTCTGGTGTAGTCCTTGTAGGAACAGTTCAGGATGCCGCAGACCGTGAACATGGACACGCCGACCGGCGGGGTCATGCCGCCAAAGGTGACCAGCGTCATCATGATCAGGCCGAAATGCACCGGGTCCACCCCGGCCGCGGTAATCACCGGCACCAGGATCGGGGTCAGCAGCATCACGATCACCGTCGCCTCGACCAGCATCCCGAAGATCAGCAGGAAGACCGAGATGGCGAACAGAAGCGCGATCTTCGAGGTGAAGAGGCCGGTGGTGATCTCGGCCAGCGTCTGCGGCACCCGTTCAAAGGTGATGACATAGCCGAAGGCGCCCGACAGCAAGATGATCAGCATGATCATCCCGATATCGCGCACCGACAGCAGCAGCGCATCGACAATGGCGGCAAGGCTCAGCTCGCGGTAGATCAGCACGCCGACGATCAGCGCATAGGCGACCGCGAAGGCCCCCGCCTCGGACGGGGTGAAGATGCCAAAGCGGATGCCGACGATCAGCCAGACCGGGAACAGGATCGCCCAGAAGGCGGTCTTCACCGCCGCGCCAACCTCGCGCCAGGTGGGGGCGCGGTCGTTCACGGGCTTGTAGTCGCGCTTCTTCGAGATCCAGGCGGTTGCGATCATCAGCGCGATGGTCAGGAACACCCCCGGCATGATGCCGGCGATGAACAGCCGGCCGATGGAGACCTCGCCCAGAAAGCCGTAGAGGATCAGGCCAAGGCTGGGCGGGATCGTCGCGGTGATCAGCCCGCCCACCGACAGCAGCGCCGCGGTGAAGCCCTTGGAGTAGCCTTCCTTGATCATCGGCCCGCCCAGGATGCGCGACTGCATCGCGGCATCGGCGACGGCAGAGCCGGAGATCCCGCCCATCAGCGCCGAGAGCAGCAGGCTGACCTGCGCCAGACCGCCGCGCATCCAGCCGGCGAGGGTGGAGGCCAGCGTCATCATCCGCGGGGTGATGCCCGATCCGTTCATCAGGTGCCCGACCAGGATGAACAGCGGCACCGCCAGCAGCGGGAAGGACTGGCTGGCCGCCACGATGCGCTGCACCGCGGTGATGTCGGGCATGAAGGTGGTGGGCAGCAGGAAATACAGCACGCTGGCAACGCCGATGGCGAAGGCGACCGGCATCCCGATGACCATGAAGCCAAGCGCGAGGCACAGGAGGAGGAAGGAAATCACAGCAGTTGCTCCCGGCCGCGGGTTTCGGGCTCGATTGCGAACAGCAGCCCATGCTCGAAGATGCGGCGGACCATCGAGATCATCATCAGCGCGCAGCCGACCGGGAAGGCCAGCGTGACCCAGCCATAGGACAGGCCCGAGGCGCCCATCTCGCGCGCCCAGTTCGACGTGGCCAGAAGCCAGCCCAGCCAGCCGCAATAGCCCAGAAAGCCCAGGATGCAGATCACGCAGACCAGATGCAGCACCCGCCGGCCATTGGGCGGCAGCGCGTCGGGCAGGGCCGAGATGCGGATATGCTCGCCGCGCTTCAGCACCAGGTCGGCGCCGAACATGCAGGTCCAGATCAGCAGCAGCTGCGCGATCTCGGGTCCTGCGGGGACCGGATGCCCGACGGAGCGGCCCAAGGCGCCGATCAGCACCGCCGTTACCGTTCCGATCAGCAGCAGAACGGCCATGTATTCCTCGGCGCGGTCGAGCAGTTTCAACATGGAGGGATTCCTGGGATTCAAGAAAAAGGGCGCGGCAAGGCTGCCGCGCCCGGGGTGCAGATCAGGGCTTCGCGGCGTCGATGAACGGCTGCAGCGCGGCGCGGGCCTCTTCCAGCCCCAGCTCGGCATAGACGCCTGCGGTCAGGGTGCGGAACTCCTCGGGATCGACCTCGTTCACGGTCATGCCGCCGGCCTTCATCTCGGCCAGCACCTCCTCGCCCTTGGCAACCGTCGCAGCAGAGGCATCGTCGCCCGCCTGGGCCAGTTCCTCGGACACGATGGTCTGCTGTTCCGGGGTCAGGGAGCTGAACCATGCCTCGGAGGTGGTCAGCCCGGTCACCAGCTGCACATGGTTGGTGAAGGCAAGGTTGCCGGTCACTTCATGCAGCTTGATCCCGTAGGCGCCGGTCAGTTGCGCCTCGGCGCCGTCGATGGCGCCCAGTTGCAGCGCCGAATAGACCTCGGACCACGCCATCGGCACCGCCGTTGCGCCCATCGCGTTCACCGTCGCCAGCCAGCCCGGCGCGTCGATGGTGCGCACGCGCACGCCGGCAAGGTCGGCCGCCGAGGTCACCGGCGCCTTGGTGAACATCTGCCGGGTGCCCTGGAACCAGTTGTAGTTCAGCAGGCGCAGGCCAGAGGTTGCGGCGAGATCCTCGACCCAGGCCAGATAGGGTTCGGAGGCGGTGATGGCGGCATACTGGGTCCAGTCATCGACCAGATAGGGCGCCGACAGGATGCCAAGCTCTTGCTTGAACGGCGCGAGGCGGCCTGCATCGACCAGCACCGCGATGGCGGCGCCGTTGCGGATCTGCTCCAGCACGTCATTGTCCGAGCCAAGCTGCGAGGACGGATAGACGGTCACGTCGATCTCGCCATTGCTGCGCTCCTCGATCCGGACCGCGGCCTCTTCCATGGCAATCGCCAGCGGATCGGTCGCGTTCTGCGAGGTGGACAGGGCGAACTTGATTTCGGCCAGCGCGCCTGTGGCGGTGGTCGCCAGCAGGGCGGCGGCAAGTCCGAATGTCTTGATGGTCATCGTGATTCTCCTCCTTGAAAATCGTTCAGTGCCGGGGAAGTCCCGGCCAGAGCCCGGCCCGCGCGCCCTCCGTCAGCGCGAGGACCAGGTGGTAGATCAGGCGCGAGGGCGCCTCGGACCAGAGGCTTTCGCCCCCGGCATCGAGCCGGTTCACGAAGGTCTTGCGCCCCGCGAACCAGCGCTCGAACATCAGGCACAGCAGCGCGCGGGCGCGGTCCCCCGCTGCCGCCTCGCTGGCCCGGTGGCGCAAGGCCAGCGCCTTGATCGCCTCGGTCTGCGGCCAGAGCAGGAAGCTGTGCTCCATCACTGCGCCGCTGGCCGTGACCGCGTCGAAGGCCGCGCCTTGCAGCGGGCCGGCGCCGGCAAATCCGTGGCGATCTGCGAAGGCCATCAACGTGGCGGCGGTGCCGCGCAGCGCCGGATCGCCGCCAAGCTCTGCCTCGCGTCCCAGCAGCCAGGCCCATTCGCATTGGTGGCCCGGCTCGCGCCGCAGCCCGTCGGGGCCGGGCAGGGGGCCGAGGTCCGGCGCCCGGAACTCGGCGATGCTGCCGGTCTCGGTGTCGAGGAAGTGCTTCAGGCCCAGGGCCCGCAGGGACGCGGCCCGCGTCTGCCACAGGTCATCGTGGCTCATCTCGAAAGCCTGCAGGCACGCTTCATAAAGGTGCATATGCGGGTTCTGCGCGCGCAGCGGCGCTTTCGGCGCGGCGGGGTCGGTGAGCGTGTCATCCTCCAGCAGCAGCCCGGTCGCGGGATCGGTCAGCCTGGTGGCAAGCGCCTCCCAACACATTTCGATCTCTGCCGCCGTCTCCTCGCGGGGCGACAGGCGGTTCCATGTGGCCAGCGCGAGGAGGACGAAGCTCTGGTCATAGCTGCGCGCGACCTCGTCGCCGGCAAGGCCGGTCACGCTGCCATCGCGGCGAAGGGCGCGGCGGTAGAGGCCAGGCGCCTTGCGGAACCGGGGCAGGAATGCGGCCTGGTGTTCCGCGGCGGCGACAAGCGCCGGGTTCCCGGACAGAAGCGCCAGATGCGACAGGGTGAACAGGATGCGCGCCTGGGCCAGCACGGTCTTTTCCGCCGCAAGCATCGGAGTGCCATCCGCGGCCAGCGTATCGAACATACCGCCCTGATCGTCATGAACCCGGGCCAGCCAGCCCGGCAGAAACTCGGCCCAGAACCATGCCGCCCAATCGTCGGCGCTGCGGACCGGGCCGCCCGCGCCCTGAGCAAAGCCGGGGTCCAGCGCGGCGATCATGTCCCGGCCCCGATGGTTGGTGCCCCGGCAAAAAAGCTGGGCTGCGCCGCGACGATGCCCGGCAGGTCAGCCACGATCTCGCGCAGATGCAGGCGCATCGCCGCATCGGCTCGGTCCGGGTCGTGGCTGCGTATCGCTTCCACCACGTCCGAATGCTGATCTATCAGCCGCTCGCGCGACAGTTGCCGGGCGCTGATATGGCGCACGCGGTTCATGTGGATCTTCAACTCTTCAAGGTGGTCGGCCACCGCGGCCTCGCCGGCGATCTCGGCCAGCGCGCGGTGGAAGTCCTCATCGAGCCGCATGAACTCTTCGCCCGTGGCGGTAAGGCCGAGGGCGCGTTGCTGCGCCATCCGGTCATCCAGCACGGCCATCGCTGCGGCATCGGCGCGTTCAGCAACGCGGCGGACGAGATCGGCCTCGACCGCCTCGCGGATGAAGCGCGCGGTCAGCACGGCGGAAACAGAGATCAGGCTGACGAAGGTGCCGCGCTGCGGGCGAACCTCGACCAGCGCCTCTTCGGCAAGCTTGATGAACGCCTCACGCACCGGCTGGCGCGACACGGCATAGGCATTGGCGATCTCGGTTTCCGAAATGCGGGCGCCGGGGGCGATATGGCCGCGGATGATCCGGTCGCGCAGCATCCGGTGCAGCTGCGGCCCGACGGCCGCGCTTTGCTCCAGAAGCTGAACCTGCACAAGATTCGCGTCCATGGCCGTCCTCCCTGTGAAAAGCCTAGCGCCATACTTCCATACTAGTCAACAGTTTTGCCACATGCTAAACCAGAGGCAGTAGGCACGAGGAGGAGTGGGTCCATGCGGCAAACCTGGCGTTGGTTCGGGCCAAAGGATCTGTGTTCGATCGATGACATGCGGCAGGCGGGGGTAGAGGGCGTGGTCTCGGCCCTGCATCACGTCCCGACCGGCGCTGTCTGGTCCGCGGCGGAGATTGCCCGCCGTCAGGCAGAGATCGGCCAGATGACAGATGGCAGCCCGTCGCATCTTGCCTGGGAGGTGGTCGAGAGCCTTCCGGTGTCAGAGGACATCAAGAAGCAGAAGGGCGACTGGCGCGCGCATCTGGAGACCTGGAAGACCTCGATGCGCAACCTGCATCAGGCCGGGATCGAGGTCATCTGCTACAACTTCATGCCGGTGCTGGACTGGACGCGCACCGATCTTGCCTGGCGGCTGCCGACGGGCGGAACCTGCATGCGCTTCGACCTGATCGACTTCGCCGCCTTCGACATCCACATCCTGGCGCGGCCCGGCGCTGCCGGGGATTTCACCCCCGAGGTGACCGAAGAGGCCAACCGCCGCTTTGCCGACATGTCCGAGGACCGGAAACTGGCGCTCGCCAAGAACGTGGTCTTCGGCCTGCCTGGCGCGGCCGAGAATCTCAGCCTTGAGGATGTGCGCCGCCATCTGGCCGAATATGCCGCCGTGTCGGCAGACCAACTGCGCGGCCATCTGGTCGATTTCCTGGCCGAAGTCACGCCGCTGGCGCAAGATCTGGGCGTGCGGCTCTGCTGCCACCCCGATGACCCGCCCTTCCCGCTGCTGGGCTTGCCGCGGGTGATGTCGGTCGAGGCCGATTACCGCGCGGTGATGCAGGCGGTGGACCTGCCGGCGAACGGGATCACGCTGTGTTCCGGCTCGCTTGGCGCGCGGCCCGACAATGACCTGCCCGGCATGATGGACCGGCTGGGGGACCGCGTGCATTTCTTGCACCTGCGCAACGTGCTGCGCGAAAGCCCCAATGTGAAGGGCAGTTTCCACGAGGCCGGGCATCTGGGCGGCGGCACCGACATGGTCGCCCTGATCGCCGCCGTGCTGCGCGAGGAGCGCCGCCGCAAGGCCGCGGGCCGCGCCGATACCTCGATCCCGATGCGCCCCGATCACGGGCAGGACATCCTCGATGATCTCGGCCGCCAGGCGCAGCCCGGCTATCCGTCCATCGGCCGCCTGAAGGGGCTGGCGGAACTGCGCGGCATCATGACGGCGCTGGAGCATCCGGTAGAGGGGCTGCGATGACCCGGCTCGCCGCGCTGGCAGACATCACCGGCCCGACGGCCCGGCCGGGCTATGAACCGTCGGCGCGCGGCCGCGGCATCGTGCATCTGGGCATCGGCGCCTTCCACCGCGCCCATCAGGCGGTGATGACCGATACCGCGATGGCGGTGGCGGGCGGCGACTGGCGGATCACCGGCGTCAGCCTGCGCTCGACCGAGGTGGCAGATGCGATGGGCCCGCAGAACGGCCTTTATACGCTGATCGAGCGCGGGGCGGGCGGCACATCGGCGCGGGTGATCGCGTCGATCCGCGATGTCATCGCCGCCGACCCTGCCGCGACCCTTGCCGCGCTGGCCGATCCTGCGGTGCGGATCGTGACGCTGACGGTAACCGAGAAGGGCTATGGCATCGACCGCGCCACCCACGCGCCCGATCCCGCGCACCCGGCAGTGTGCGCCGATCTGGCCAACCCGGACGCGCCGGTGGGCGTGCTGGGGCTGCTGGTCGCCGCGCTGCGCCTGCGCCGGGTGGCGGGCGCCGCGCCCTTCACCGTGCTGTCCTGCGACAACCTGCCCGACAACGGCGCCCTGCTGCGCGGCGGCGTGATCGGCTTTGCCCGCCAAGTCGATCCGGCGCTTGCCGAGTGGATTGCCACCGAGGTCGCCTTCCCCTCGTCGATGGTGGACCGCATCACCCCGGCGACCACCCCCGCCACGCTGGCCGAGGCCGAACGCCAGACCGGCTGCACCGACCTCGCCGCGGTCGAGACCGAGCCCTTCTTGCAATGGGTGATCGAGGATCACTTCCCGCAGGGCCGCCCCGCCTGGGAGGCCGCCGGCGCCATCTTCGTCAGCGATGTCGCGCCCTATGAGCGGATGAAGCTGACCATGCTCAATGGCAGCCATTCGATGCTGGCCTATGCCGGGTTCCTGTCGGGCCATCGCTATGTCCGCGATGTGATGGCCGATCCGGCGCTGTCGCTGCTGGTCACCCGCCACCTTGCTGCCGCCGCCGCGGTGATGCCGGCGCTGGCGGGGATCGACCTTGCCGCCTATGCGGATGCGCTGGCAGAGCGATTCCGTAACCCCGCCATCGCGCATGAAACCTTCCAGATCGCCATGGACGGCACGCAAAAGCTGCCGCAGCGGATCTTCCAGCCCGCCCTGACCGCGCTGGAACAGGGGCAGCCGCTCGCCCCCTTCGCCTTCGCCACTGCAGCCTGGATGCGCTACACGCTCGGCCGGACAGATGATGGCCAGCCCCACGCCCTGCGCGACCCGCGCGAGGAGGAGATCCGGGCCGCGCTTGCGGGCGTCCCGCGCGAGGCGGGGGCGATCTTCGACGCGCTTGCCGCCCTTCCAGGGCTGATCCCGACGGCGCTGACCGCCGCGCCCGCCTGGCGCGCGGCGGTGACCGGCAGCCTTGACCCCATGCTCTCGCAAGGTATGGTCGCCGCGCTGCGCGAGGAGGCCCTGCGATGACCCTGTTCCTGTCCATTGGCGAGGCGATGGTCGAGCTGTCGCGCGCCCCCGAAGGCGCCGGGCCCGATCTGTGGCGCCTCGGCTTTGCCGGCGACACGCTCAACACCGCCTGGTATGCCCGCGCCTGCCTGCCCGAAAGCTGGCAGGTCGAGTATCTGACGCGGCTGGGGCAGGACCCGTTCTCGCCCCGGATGCTGGAGTTTCTGGCGCAAAGCCGCATCGGCACTGAACATGTGACGATAGACCCGGCCCGGTCCGTCGGGCTCTATTCCATCGAGCTTCACGATGGCGAGCGCAGCTTTGCCTATTGGCGCGGCCAGTCCGCGGCGCGGCATCTGGCCGAGGATACGGGCGCGCTGGACCGGGCCTTTGCCGCGGCGGATGCGATCTACCTGTCGGGCATCACGCTGGCGATCCTGCCCGAAGCGGGGCGCGAGGCGCTGATCGACCGGCTGATCGGCGCGCGGGCCGAGGGCAAGGTCACCGCCTTCGACCCCAACCTGCGCCCCAAGCTTTGGGAAAGCGCCGAGGCGATGCGCCACTGGCTGACCGCGGCCGGCGAGGGCTCGCAGATCCTGCTGCCCAGCTTTGAGGATGAGGCGCAGTGGTTCGGCGATGTCTCGCTGCGGGCCTGCGCGGAGCGCTGGCAAGATGCGGGCGCTGGCGAGGTGATCGTCAAGAATGGCGGCGGCGCGATGGGCCTGCTGGAGGCGGGCGGCTATTCCGAGATCGAGGTCGAAAGCGCGCGCCCGGTGGACAGCACCGGCGCGGGCGACAGCTTCAACGGCGGCTACCTGGCGGCGCGGCTGACCGGCACCAGCCCGGCAAGGTCGGCGCTGCGCGGCCATGCCATCGCGCGGCAGGTGATCGCGGCCCCGGGCGCGCTGGTGCCCGTCACCGCCTAGCGGCTGCGCAGCGACAGGATGCCGGCCCCGACGATCAGCGCCATGCCGATTGCCGAGATCAGGTCCGGCAGCTCGGCAAAGAACACCGCGCCCCAGAGCACCGCGAAGGCGACATAGGCAAAGTCGAAGGCCCCGATCACCGCGGGCGGCCCGTTCTGGTAGGCGATGGCGGCGCCGATGCTGCCGATCAGCAGCGCCCCGGCCAGCAGCGCCATCGACAGCCATTCCGCCCCGCCCATCCCGGCCCAGGGCGCCAGCAGGAAGCCCTGCCGCGCCCCGGCGGGCAGCAGGGCGATCCCGGCGGCGGCCAGGCCCCCGGTGACGACAAAGCCGATGTTCAGCGCCAGCGACAGCAGCAGCGGGCTTGCCTCGCGGCAGCGGGTCCGCGTCAGGATCATCGCCCCGGCATAGAGCATGGCGGCGATCAGCGGCAGCAGGGCGAAGGCGTTGAAATCGCCCAGCCTGGGGCGGAGGATCAGTAGAACGCCCAGAAAGCCGAGCGCGACGGCGATCCATCCCAGCCGGGTGATCCGCTCGCCGATGACCAGCGCCGAGAACAGGGTGAGGAAGATCGGCAGCGTGTAATAGGCGGCCGCGGCGGCAGGCAGCGACAGATGCGGCAGCGCCAGATAGTAGCAGATCCACATGGCGACCAGCATCGCGCTGCGCAGCGCCACCCAGCCCGTGGCGGCCGGCAGGCGCAACCTGCCCGGCCGGATCAGCAGCAGGGTCAGCAGGCAGGGGATCACGATCAGGGACCGGATCACGAAGATCTGCCAGATCACGAAACTGCTGCTGGTCAGCTTGATCAGCGCATCCCCCAGCGACAGGGCCAGCACGGTGACAAGGATCACGCCCACGGCAAGGGGCAGATTGTCGGGCCGCGGCTTGGCAGGCTGCATCGGGCGAAGGCTCCGTCTGGGTTTGCGGAACATTAGGCGAACCCATGGCGCGCGGCAAGGCGGGGCGGGGGCAAGTCGCCCGCCTCGGGAAACGCGCCACGCTTCGCTCGGCACCGAAGCATCTCCTGCTGGATTGCCGTCATACCCGGCAGGCACGTCCTGGAGAATTTGCGCATGTCCTCACTGCCTTCCCTCGCCGCCCGCGGCCTTCGGCCTGCTGCGCGGCGATGGCGGCAGCGAGGCGGCGCTGTTCGGCGGCGCCGCTGCCGTGCAACTGGTGGCGATAGGCTGCTTTTTGGCTGGGCGCGGCCCCCGCGGGGCCTGAGCGGCTGCCGCGCCCGCCAGCTCATGCCACTTGGGCAAGCGCCACTGCATCCGCGCCGGCAGGATAGTGCAGCCGCTCCGACGGGTCGGTCGCGGCCAGCCAGACCGCCTCGGCCACGTCGCCTTCCTGCGTGGTCAGCGCCGGATTGGCAAAGGCCGCGAAGATCGGCGCCGCGAAATCGGCATAGGCCTCGGGGATCATCTCCGAAACCGGAATGCCGGTATTGGCGGCAAAGCGGGTGGTTGGCGCATAGCCCGGCTCCACCAGCCGCGCGCGCACCCCGAAGGCGGCCAGTTCCGGCGCCAGCGAGCCGGTGAAGCCCTGGATCGCCTGCTTGCTGGCGGTATAGGCGGCTGCAAGCGGCATCGGCGCCAGCGTGACGGTTGAGGTGACGTTGACGATCACCCCCGACCGGCGCGCCCGCATCTGCGGGATCACCGCCTGCACCATGGCCATGGTGCCGAAGGTGTTGGTGTCGAACACTTGGCGGATATGGGCCATCGGCGTCGCCTCGAAGGCGCCGAACGCGCCGATGCCGGCGTTGTTGACCAGCACGTCGATGGGCCCGGCCGCGGCAATCGCGGCGGCGATGCTGTCGGCGCGGGTCACGTCCAGCGGCAGCAGGCGCATCTCTGCCGGCAGCAGGCCCGCGCGCGGGTTGCGCATGGTGGCGATGACGGTCCAGCCACGGGCGTGGAAATGGCGGGCGGTCTCCAGCCCGTAGCCCGACGAGCAGCCGGTGATGAGGACGGTTTTCATGGGTCTCTCCTGGGATTGCGGTTGACAGGACCGATCTACAGGGCATGATCCGGACGATCATCAATCCTTGGTCCATAATTAATTGGCGATAGTCCGGCATGTCCGATCCCCTGTCCGACATGATCCAGTTGCTGCGCCCGCAGGTCGTGGTGCCGAAGGGAATCACCGGCGCCGGGGCCTGGGCGGTGCGCTACAGCGCCTTCGGCCATCCGGGCTTTTGCGCGGTCACCGAGGGGCACTGCCGTCTGGCGGTCGAGGGTGAGGCGCCGGTGGTGCTGGAGCAGGGGGATTTCGTGCTGCTGCCGGCGACGCCCGCCTTCGAGATGTCGGGCTTCGTGCCGGCGCCGCCGCAGCGGATCGACCCGCGCCTGGCGCCGCCGCCGGACCGCGAGGTCCGCTATGGCCGGCAGGACGGCCCGCCCGACCTGCGCCAGATCGGCGGCTGGTTCACCTTCGGCTCGCCCGATGCGGCGCTGCTGGTGACGCTGCTGCCGCGCATGATCCATGTCCGCGGCGCGCCCCGTCTTGCGCAGCTGGTGGCGCTGCTCGGAGAGGAGGCGGCGCGGGCCGAGATCGGCCGCGAGCTGATCCTGGCCCGGCTGGTCGAGATCCTGCTGATCGAGGCGCTGCGGGCCGCCCCGGCGCCGGGCGCAGCACCTGGGCTGCTGCGCGGCCTTGCCGATCCGCGGATCGCCGCCGCGCTGCGCGCGCTGCACGCCGATCTGGAGCGGCCCTGGACCGTGGTTGACCTGGCGGGCAAGGCCGGCATGTCCCGCTCGGCCTTTTTCGAGCGCTTCACCCGCAGCCTGGGGTTGCGCCCTATGGAATACGCGCTGGCCTGGCGCATGGCCGTCGCCAAGGATCTGCTGCGCGGCGGCCGGCTGACGCTGGACGAGGTCGCCGGGCGCATCGGCTATGGCTCTGCCAGCACCTTCAGCACCGCCTTCAGCCGGCATGTCGGCCAGCCGCCGGGCCGGTTCATGCGCCATGCGGCGGCGGCAGCGTGAGTGAGGCGACGTCTTTCAGGGTCTGACATGTTCCTGTAATGTTCTCATATTGCCGAGTCTGGCCATGGCAGGGCGAGCATGGATTCGGGTGCAGGAGGGCAACATCATGCGGTTTGACCGCCTGTCCGGAATTGGCCCGTCCGGCAACCGCCCGCCGGGCGATGACCTCGCCCCCGCCCTCGCTTTGGCCCCCGCCCGCGTGCATGAGGCGATGGGGCGCGGCCGCCGGGCCTTTGCGCTGTTCCAGGCGGCGCGGCATCCCGGCCCGCTGGTCTGGGTCCTGCCCGCCCATGCCCCCGAGATGCCGATGCTGCCCGGCCTGCCGCGCGGGATCGGCGAGCGGCTGCACCTGCTGCGCCCGGCGGGAGAGACCGATCTTCTGTGGTGCGTGGAGGAGGCGCTGCGCGCGGCGCCGGTCGGCCTGGTGATCGCCGAGCCCGAAAAGCCGCTGTCGCTGACCGCCGGCCGCCGCCTGCAGCTGGCGGCCGAGGCGGGGCGCACCACCGGGCTGATTCTGATCCGGCAGGAGGCCGGCAGCAACGCCACGCAGACGCGCTGGACCTGCGAGCCTGAGGCCTCTCCGGACCCGGACTCGACTCTGCATCATTGGTCCCGTATCAAGAACAAATCAGGAACATGTGAAAGCTGGATTGTGAACTGGCATGGCGCGACGGCTGCTTTCCATCTGGTTCCCGAGGCTCGCCAGCGACACGAGCCTGCGGAGCCGCCCCGTTGAGGGGCCCTTTGCCCTGACCCTGCGGTCGGGCAATTCCGATCACCTGCATTGCGTGGGGCTTGCCGCCGCCGCCCGCGGCCTGCAGCGCGGGATGCCGCTGGCCGATGCGCGGGCAATCTGCCCCGAGCTTGCCACCCGCCCCGCCGACCTGCCGCGCGAGGCGGCGGCGCTGGCCTCCTTGCGCCGGTGGGCAGGGCGTTATGCGCCGATGGTGGCAAGCGAGGGCGCCGACGGGCTGATCGCCGACATCTCGGGCGTGCCGCACCTGTTCGGCGGCGAGGAGGATCTGCGCGCCGACCTGCAGGCGCGGCTGGACCGGGCAGGGCTGGCCGCGGTCAGCGCCATTGCCGGCACCCGCGGCGCGGCCTCGGCCCTCGCCCGCCACGGCGGCGGGATCGTGCCCGATGGAGCGCTGGTGCAGGGCATCGGGCGCCTGCCGGTCGCAGCGCTGCGCATCGACCATGCCACTGCCGAGGCGCTGGCCCGCGTCGGCCTTGCCCGCATCGCCGACCTTGCCGGGCTGCCCCGCGCGCCGCTGGCCCGGCGCTTTGGCCCGGGGCTGGTGCTGCGGCTGGACCAGGCGCTTGGCGCGCAGGCCGAGCCGGTGGCGGCCGAACCCGAGCCGCCGCATTTCGGCGTGCGGATGACGCTGCCGGAGCCGATCGGGCTGCAGGCCGATGTGATGGCGGGGCTGGCGCGGCTCTTGGACCGGCTCTGCACCAAGCTGGCGCTGCACCACAAGGGCGCGCGCCGGCTGCGGCTGGAGCTGCGGCGGGTGGATAGCGGCACGGCCGAGGTGGAGATTGGTCTCGCCCGCCCGATGCGCGACCCGGCCCGGATCGCCGCCCTGTTCGCGCGGGGAGTGGATGAGATCGACGCCGGCTTCGGCATCGACGCGCTGCGCCTGACCGCGCCGGTGACGGAACCGATGGCGCCGGAACAGACCGGGGGGGCCACCATCCGGCACGAGGATGCGCTGGCGGACCTTCTGTCCTCGGTCGGCAACCGTATCGGCTTTGACCGGGTGCTGCGGCTGCTGCCCGCCGACAGCCTGATCCCCGAGCGCAGCTTCCTGCTGGCCCCCGCCGCCTATAGCGCGCCCGCCGCGCCGCCCCCCCGCAGCGGCCCGCCGCGCCCCATGACCCTGTTCCCGCCCGAGCCGGTCAGCCATGCCTCGGGCCATCCGCCCGCCACCTTCCGCTGGCGGAGGATGCGCTTTGCCACGCTGCGCGCCACGGGCCCCGAACGCATCGCCCCCGAATGGTGGTTCGACGACCCCGCCTGGCGCAGCGGGTTGCGCGATTACTGGCGGATCGAAACGCAGGAGGGCCCGCGGCTGTGGCTGTTCCACACCCCGCAAGACCCCGGCTGGTGCGTGCAAGGAGAGTTCGCATGACCGCCGCCGCCGCCGTGCCCAAAGCCGCGCCGCGCCGCCGGGGCAGGGCCGGTCCCTATGCCGAGCTGTGCGTCACCTCCAACTTCACCTTCCTGACCGGCGCCTCGCATCCCGAGGAGCTGGTGACGCGGGCTGCCGAGCTTGGCCTTGCCGCCATCGCCATCACCGACCGCAATTCGGTGGCAGGCGTGGTGCGGGCCTTCTCGGCGCTGAAGGAACTGAGCCGGATGCGGGCCGAGATGCTGGAGGCGGCGGAGGCGGAGCAGGAGGGGGCCGCGCAGGAGGGCCCGGCGATCCGATCGCAGCGCATCACCGATCCTTCCAGCCGCCAGACCGTGCCGCAGCCCGCCAGTGGGACCGAGGCGCCGGTGCTGCCGCCTGCGCCGCTGCCGCGGCTGATCGCCGGGGCGCGGCTGGTGCTGGCCGATAGCGCCGTGGAGTGGCTGGCGCTGCCGACCGATCTTGCGGCCTGGTCACGGCTGACGCGGCTGCTGAGCCTTGGCAAGCGCCGCGCGCCGAAGGGCGCGTGCCACCTGACCCGCGCCGATCTGCTGGACTGGGGCGCGGGCATGATCCTGATCGCGCTGCCGCCCGACCCGATGGAAGCCCACTCGGTGGAGGTTGGCCCGGCGCGGGGCGACCTGCTGCAGGTGGCCCGCGGTTTCCCCGGCCAGTGCTTCCTCGGCGCCGCCCCGCGCTATGACGGGCGCGACCAGCCGCGGCTTGACCGGCTGGCGGCGCTGGCGCAGGGCGCGAACCTGCCGCTGGTGGCGGTGGGGGATGTGTTGATGCACCGCTCCTCCCGCCGCCCGCTGGCCGATGTGCTGACCTGCCTGCGCGAGGGCTGCACCATCGACGAGATCGGCCAGCGCCGCCTGGCCAATGGCGAGCGGCGGCTGAAATCCGGCCCCGAGATGGCGCGGCTGTTCCACCGCCACCCCGCCGCCCTGCGCCGCACGCTGGAGATTGCCGACCGCTGCGCCTTTCGCCTCAGCGACCTGCGCTATCACTACCCCGACGAGGCGCAGGGCGGCGAGAGCGCGCAGGTCCGGCTGGAGCGGCTGGCGCGCGAGGGGCTGCACTGGCGCTATCCCGCCGGGCCGCCGCCCAAGATCGTGCACCGGGTGGAAAAGGAACTGCGGCTGATCGAGGAGGTGGACTATGCCTCCTACTTCCTGACGGTGCATGACATCGTGGCCTTTGCCCGCTCCAAGGGCATCTTGTGCCAGGGGCGGGGGTCCGCGGCCAACTCGGTGGTGTGCTACCTGCTGGGCATCACCGAGGTGCCACCCGAAAGCATCACCCTGATCTTCGAGCGCTTCATCAGCAAGGAACGCGGCGAGCCGCCGGATATCGACGTCGATTTCGAGCATGAGCGGCGCGAGGAGGTGATCCAGTGGATCTATGAGCGCTATGGGCGTGAGCGGGCGGGGCTGACGGCCACCGTGATCCATTTCCGCAGCCGCGCCGCGATCCGCGAGGTCGGCAAGGTCATGGGCCTGAGCCAGGACGTGGTGGCGCGGCTCGCCGGGCAGATCTGGGGCTGGTCCTCGGCCGCGCCCTCTGACGACCGGGTGCGCGAGGCGGGGCTGGACCCGGCCGACCGGCGGGTGATGCTGACCGCGCGGCTGATCGCCGAGATCATCGGCTTTCCGCGGCACCTGTCGCAGCATGTCGGCGGCTTCGTCATTACCCATGGCCGGCTCGACGAGCTCTGCCCCATCGAGAACGCGGCGATGGCGGACCGCACCGTCATCGAATGGGACAAGGACGACATCGACGCGCTTGGGCTGCTGAAGGTCGATATCCTCGGCCTTGGGATGCTGACCGCGATCCGCAAGGCCTTTGGCCTGCTGGCGCAGCATCGCGGCCAGCACCTGACGCTGGCCAATGTCCCGGCCGAGGAGCCGGTGGTCTATGACATGCTGTGCCGCGCCGATGCCATCGGGGTGTTCCAGGTCGAAAGCCGGGCGCAGCTGAACTTCCTGCCCAGGATGCGGCCGCGCGTCTTTTATGACCTTGTCTGCGAGGTCGCCATTGTCCGCCCCGGCCCGATCCAGGGCGGCATGGTGCATCCGTTCATCAACCGCCGCATGGGCAAGGAGCGGGTGGAGGATCTGGGCCCGGCGCTGATGGAGGTGCTGGGGCGCACCTACGGGGTGCCGCTGTTCCAGGAACAGGCGATGCAGATTGCCGTTGTGGCGGCGGGGTTTACGCCCGCCGAGGCGGACCGGCTGCGCCGCAGCCTTGCCACGTTCAAGCGCATGGGCACCATCGGCGGCTTCCGCGACCGCTTTGTAAGCGGGATGCTGGCGCGGGGCTACGATGCCGGCTTCGCCAGCCGCTGCTTTGCGCAGATCGAGGGCTTCGGCAGCTATGGCTTTCCCGAAAGCCATGCCGCCAGTTTCGCGCGGCTGGTCTATATCTCTGCCTGGATCAAGTGCCATCATCCCGCGGTGTTCACCTGCGCGCTGCTGAACTCGCAGCCGATGGGATTCTATGCCCCGGCGCAGCTGGTGCGCGACCTGCGCGACCATGGCGGCGAGGTGCGGCCCGTGTCCGTCAACCACTCGGAATGGGATTGCACGCTGGAGCCGCGGGCCGATGGCCGGCTGGCGCTGCGGCTGGGGTTCCGGCAGATCAAGGGCCTGCGCGAGGAGGATGCCGGCTGGATCGTGGCGGCGCGGGGCAATGGCTATCCGGATGTCGAAAGCCTGTGGCGGCGGGCCGGGGTGGGCCCCGCCGCGCTGGAACGGCTGGCCGAGGGCGATGCCTTCACCGTGCTTGGCCTGGCCCGGCGCGAGGCGCTGTGGGCGGCCCGCGCGCTGCGCGCCCCGGCGCCGCTGCCGCTGTTCGGGGGCGATGGCGAGGGCGGGGTGGAGCCGGGCGTGAGCCTGCCGCAGATGACGCTGGGGCAGGAGGTGATCGAGGATTACCTGTCGCTGCGCCTGTCCCTGCGGGCGCATCCGATGGAGCTGCTGCGGCCGCGGCTGCCCGAAAGCCTGCCGCATGAGAGGCTCGCAGACGCGCGGGGCCGCGTCACCATCACCGGGCTGGTCATCACCCGCCAGCGCCCCGGCACGGCATCCGGCGTGATCTTCCTGACGCTGGAGGATGAGACGGGAACGACAAATGTCGTCGTCTGGTCAAGGGTTTACGAGGCGTTCCGCAAGGCCGTCATCGCCGGGCGGCTGGTGCGCGTCACCGGCCAGGTCCAGCGCGAGGGCCCGGTGATCCACCTGATCGCCGAGCATGTCGAGGATGTCTCGCCGCTGCTGGCGACGCTTGGCCGGCCGGTGATGATCGAGGCCAATGACGGGCGCGCGGACGAGACGAAGCGGCCGGTGGGGGGCAGCCTCCGCGGCACCGCGCATCACCCGAGGGAGCAGGCGAAGGTGCTGTTTCCCAGCCGGGATTTTCATTGAAGCGGCGGGCAGGCGACGTGATCCAGATCAAGGCGAAAGCTGTGTCGCCGCCCTACCTATCCTCACGGAAACGCGAGACATTGCGGGAGCAACCCATGGTCCGTCTCTTTCTTCTCATCTACACGGTCGCCTCGACCACATTGGCCGGGGTGGCGATCATTGCTGCGCTGACCGCCGGGATGGTCGATGGCAAATCGATTATCGTGGCCGCCGTGGCCGGCGCCGTCCTTGCGCTGCCGGCGTCATGGTTCGTCGCCAAGCAGCTGCAAGGCGCCTGACCACGCCCTACAGCGGCGATGTGGACTGCATATGGAATCCATATGTATGCCATATGTATAGCGAATGCGTCAGGTATTGACGGCGGAGCCCTGCGGGGCTGAACCCGTCCGCGCAGGTGTCGGTTCGCAGGCCGCCCCTCTGCTGCGACATTCTGCCCGCGACGGAACGGGCGGTGCCGGGCGAATTATGCCCGGGACGCGCACCCCCCGAGCCTGGCCCGGACCCGAACGGGCAGGGCAGGCGCCCGAGATGGAGAGAGAGCCATGACAGAGCCAACAGGATATTCCAGACCCCAGATCCGCCTGCACTGGATCGTCGCCCTGCTGATCGTGCCGCAATTCGTGCTGCATGACGGCATTTCTGCCGCCTGGCGCGCGCTTGGCCAGGGGCAGGAGCTGCCAGCCCTCGACCCGCTGGTGCCCTTGCATGTGCTGGGCGGTGTGCTGATCGCCGCGCTGGTGCTGTGGCGGATCGTGCTGCGCAGCCGCCGCGCCGCGCCGGCTTTGCCCGAAGCCGAGCATCCGGCGCTGAAATTCGTCGCCAAGCTGACCCATGCCGGGCTTTACGCGCTGCTGCTGGGGCTGCCGCTGTCGGGCGCTGCCGCCTGGTTCGGCGGGGTGCGCGCCGCGGGCGATGCGCATGAGGTGATGAAGACGCTGCTGCTGGCGCTGGTGGCGCTGCATGTGGCGGGGGCGCTCTATCACCAGTTCGTGCTGAAGGACGGGCTGATGCAGCGGATGAAGCGCGCCGCGCCCTGATCTCAGGCGCCGAACTGCAGCCGGCTGAGGCTGGCATAGATGCCGTTCAGCGCAACCAGCTCCTCGTGCCGGCCCTGTTCCACGACATGGCCGGCCTGCATCACCACGATCTTGTCGGCATTGCGCACCGTCGCCAGCCGGTGCGCGATCACCAGCGTGGTGCGCCCCTCTGCCAGCCGCTCCAGCGCATCCTGCACCATGCGCTCCGACGCGGCGTCGAGCGCGCTCGTCGCCTCGTCCAGCAGCAGGATCGGCGCATCGCGCAGCAAGGCGCGGGCAATGGCGACGCGCTGACGCTGACCGCCCGAGAGGGCAGAGCCGCGGGGGCCGGCGGGGGTGTCGAGCCCGAGGGGGAGCCCGGCGATGAACTCGGTCAGGTGGGCGGAGTCGAGCGCCGCGGCCAGTTGCGCCTCGGTCACGCCCGGGCGGCCCAGCAGGATGTTGTCGCGGATCGTCTCGTCGAACAGCGCGGTATCCTGCGCCACGACGGAATAGAGGCCGCGCAGGTCGGCCAGCGCCAGGTCGCGCAGATCCTGCCCGGCGACGGTGACGCGGCCGGTATCGGGGTCGATCATCCGGGTCAGCAGCTTGAACAGCGTGGTCTTGCCCGCGCCCGAGGGGCCGACGATGGCGGTGGTGCGCCCCGGCTCGGCGGTGAAGCCGAGATCGTTCAGCACCGGCGCGGCACCATAGCCGAAGCTGACGCCCTGAAATTCCAGCCGCATCGCGCCGCGGTCGGTGGGCGCCGGCAGCGGTTTCGCCGGCGAGGTGACGCGGGGCGCGATCTGCAACAGCTGCACCACCCGGTCGAGCGAGGCGCGCGTGCTCTGCCAGGCGCCCGAGATGGCGCCGAGCCGGCGCAGCGGGTCGAAGACCGCGGCCATGGCGATGAAGAAGGTCATGAACTCGCCCACGGTCTTCTCGCCGCCGACGATTTGGTAGCCGCCATAGGTCAGCACGCCCGCAAGCCCGATCGCCGCGACGAGGTCGATCAGCGCCGGGATCGCCGCCGATCCGGTTTCGGCCCGGATCTGCTGCTTGATGTAGCGTTGCTGCGCCTGGGTGTAGCGGTCCGCCTCGCGCGCCTCGATGCCGTTGATCTGGATGGTGGCGACGCCGTGATAGATCTCGTCCAGCCGGGTCGCATTGTCGGCGGCGGCGACGCGGGCCTTGCGGCTGGTGCGGCGCACCAGCTTTTGCAGCGCCATGATCGGCAGCATCAGCAAGGGCACGCCCGCCACGGCCACCAGCGTCCAGACCGGGTCTATCCACAGCACCACCGCCAGCACCGAGAGCAGCGAGGACAGGTCGCGCCCCAGCGCCGCGATCACCTGGCTGGCAAGGCCCCGGATCGCGCCGCTGTCGCCACGGGTGCGCTCGATCAGGCCGCCCGGCGAATGCACGGTGTAGAAGGACTGGTCGAGCGTGAGCAGGTGCCGCAGCACGTTGCCCTGCATCGCCTGCACGATGCGCTCGCCAAGGCGCGCCATGATGACCTTGTGCGCAAAGCCGGTCAGGGCGCGCAGCACGAAGACGCCGCCCACCATCAGCGCCACCCAGACCACCGCCTCGGGCGAGCCGCCGACGAAGACCCGGTCGAACATCGGCTTGACCAGGAAGGACAGCGCCCCGACCGTCGCGCCCTCGACCGACATCAGCAGCATGGCAAGCGCGAACCACCAGCGCCAGGGGCGCAGGTAGTCGCGCCACAGCCAGCCGATCAGTTGCAGGCTGGTCATGGCCGGTCCTCGGGTTCTGCCTCGAGCTTCACATCCGGCCCGGCAAGATCGGGCGGCAGCGGCTCGGCGATTTCGTCGCTGGCCAAAGCCGCCTCGGCCGCCGCCGCAACGCCGGGCGCGGGAATGCCCGTCCCCGGAGCCCGCTTGCGCGCGACCAGCCAGTCCTTGAACGACCGCGTCACCGCCTTGGGATCATATTCGCTGCGCACCCAGTCCATCAGGCCGATGCCGGTCTCGCGCCTTGCCGCGTCATAGACCCGCAGGAAATGGTCCAACACCCCGGTCGGCGTGGTCTTGAGATGCAGGAACCGCCAGTCGAGCTGCCGCGCCGCCTCGGCCACCGGCCGGTCCTCGATCATGAGCAGATACAGGGCCGAGGCAAAGCCGGCCCGGTCCGAGCCCGACTTGCAATGCAGCAGGAAAGGCCGCTCCAGCGTGCGGAACAGCCGCTCCAGCTCGATCAGCGTCTCGGGGCTCGGCAGGCGCTTGGCATGAAGCCGGATGCTGACAAGGGTGATCCCCTCGCGCGCCGCCGCCTCGCGCTCCAGCAGGTTGAAGCTGAGCGGTACATCGCCGCGCAGGCTCAGCACGGTATGGATGCCGCGGGCCTTCAGCCGGCGCATCCGCGCGGGCGAGGGCTGGTTGGAGCGGTAGACCCCATCGGCGACCTTGGCGAAATTGGTCCAGAACACCCGCAGGAAGGCATGGTCGAACAGCTGGAAATGCCAAAGATGCCGGCGCCGCCCCTCGGGCGCGTCGAGACCCGGGCCGGCCGGATCGCTCAGCCGCGCCTCGAGGCGCTTGTGCAGGGTCTTCAGCCGCCTGAACATCAGGTCTCCGGTTGCGCGGGGTCGGGGCCGGTGGGCCCCCATGGCAGAGGGTCGAGGAGGCCCGGCGGGCCTCCTCGTTCGGTCCGCGCGGGTCTAGCCCGAAAGCCGGGGCGAGGCAAGGCGAGGGGGGAGGGGCAGGGGCGCGTCGGCCTGCGCGCGCTGCCGCCCGCGCGCGCCCGCGGCCGGCAGCGCGCGCGCGAGATTGACGGCGCCGCGCCGCCGCCCTAGGCAGGGCAGGTCGCAATTCCGGAGCCTTTCCATGAGCCTCGCGCAGGGTCGTCCCTATCTTGCCATCCCCGGCCCTTCCACGATGCCCGACCGGGTGCTGAACGCCATGCACCGCGCCGCGCCCAATATCTACGAGGGCGCCCTGGTCGAGATGACGCGCGGGCTCTATCCCGACCTGCGCCGCGTTGCCGGCACCGCGGCGCATGTGGCGATCTACATTGCCAACGGCCATGGCGCCTGGGAGGCGGCGAATGCCAACCTGTTCTCGCGCGGCAGCAAGGCGCTGGTCGCCGCCACCGGGCGCTTCGGCATCGGCTGGGCGGAGTCGGCCAAGCGGATGGGCGTCGAGGTCGAGGTGATCGACTTCGGCCGCGCCGCCCCCGCCGACCCCGCCCGCATCGCAAAGGTGCTGGCGGCGGACACCGGCCACGCCATCCGCGCGGTGCTGGTCACCCATGTCGATACCGCCAGCAGCGTGCGCAACGACATTCCGGCCATCCGCGCCGCCATCGACGCCGTGGGCCACCCGGCGCTGCTGGCGGTGGATTGCATCGCCTCGCTTGGCTGCGACGAGTTCCACATGGATGCCTGGGGCGTCGATGTGATGGTCGCGGCCAGCCAGAAGGGGCTGATGGTGCCGCCCGGCCTCGGCTTCGTGTGGTTCTCGGACAAGGCGCTGGCGGCCTCGCAGGGCGCCGACCTCGCCACGCCCTATTGGGACTGGAAGCCGCGGGCGGTGGGCGCGGAATATTACCAGTTCTTCTGCGGCACCGCGCCGACCCATCACCTGTTCGGGCTGCGCGAATCGCTGACGATGATCCTCGAGGAGGAGGGCCTGCCCCATGTCTGGGCCCGCCACGCCACGCTGGCCCGCGCGGTCTGGGCGGCGTTCGAGGCCTGGGGCCGCGGCGGCGACATCGCGCTGAACATCACAGATCCCGCCCATCGCGGCCATTCGGTCACTGCGGCGCGGATCGGCGGCGGCGGCGCCGGGCGCCTGCGCAAGTGGCTGGAAACCGAGGCCGGCGTGACGCTCGGCATTGGCCTTGGCATGGCGCTGCCGGAAGACCCGGCCTATGGCGACTTCCTGCGCGTCGCCCATATGGGCCATGTCAACGCCCACATGACCCTTGGCGTGCTGGCCTCGATGGAGGCCGGGATGCGCGCCCTTGGCATTCCGCATGGCAAGGGCGGGCTCGAGGCCGCCGCGGCGGTCGTGGCCGGGGCCTGAACCCCTCAGCCCTTTGCCTTTTCCAAATATCCTGCGGGGGTGCGGGGGCGCAAAGCCCCCGCCGGCCGGCCGCAGGCGCAGCGCTACTCGCCGTGCTCCGCCAGCCAGGCGGTCATCCAGGCGATCTCGGCCTCCTGCGCCGCGATCACCGCCTCGGCGAGCGCCCGCACCTCGGGATCGCTGCCATACTCCAGCACCACGCGGGCCATGTCCACGGCGCCCTGGTGATGCGGGATCATGCCGCGGATGAAATCCACATCGGCATCGCCGCTGGGCGCCACCGCCATGCCCTCGTGCATCCTGGCATTCGCCGCGGCATAGCCGGCGTCCCAGGGGGCGGGTCCGGCTTGGGACTGGCTGGCGGCGGGCGCGGCATGGCCGCTGTGGTCCATCGTCTGGGCATAGGCGCCGAAGGCGAGCGCGAAGGCCAGCGGGCTGAGCCTTGCGGCGCGCAGCAGGGTTCGGGCGGGGGTGGGGCGGGTCATGGGGCTGTCCTCTGTGGTGCTGCACGCAGACTGCCCCGGCCCGGCGCCCGCCGTCCACTCACCTCTGGGTGAGCCTCAGCGACGCGCCGCCTGCGCCTCGGCCAGCGCCTCCGGCAGCGCCGCGGCGAAGGCGGCGAGATCGGCGGGCGTGCCGCAGCTGACGCGGATGCAGCGGTCATGCGGACGGGCGAAGGGCATCCGCACGAAGATGTCGCGGGCGATCAGCCCGGCCAGCACCGCCCGGGCGAAGGCGCCGCCCGCGCCGCAATCCATCGTCACGAAATTGGTGGCCGAGGGCAGCGGCACCAGCCCGTTCGCGCGGGCGATGTCGGCGAGCCCGTCCCGTGCCGCCGCGACCCGGCCCTGCACCTGCGCCAGCCAGTCCTGATCGGCCAGCGCCGCCAGCGCGCCGGCCTGCGCGATCCGGCCCATGCCGAAATGGTTGCGCACCCGGTCGAAGGCGGCGATCAGCGGCGCCGCGCCGATCGCATAGCCCACCCGGGCGCCCGCCATGCCGTAGCCCTTGGAGAAGGTGCGCATCCTGATGACCCGCGGATCGTCCGGCGCGACATTCGCCGCCGTGCCTGCCGGCGCAAGCTCCACATAGGCCTCGTCGAGGATCAGCAGGCAGCCCTCGGGCAGCCGCTCCACCATCCGCTCCAGCGTGGCGGCGGGGTGATGCGAGCCCATCGGATTGTCGGGGTTGGCGATATAGACCAGCCGCGCGCCGGTCTGCACCGCGCGCTGCAACAGCGCCTCGGGGTCCTCGTGGTTGCCGCGGTAGGGCACCTTGTAGAGCGCGCCGCCATAGCCCGCGACATGGAAGTTGAAGGTGGGATAGGCGCCGTCCGAGGTGACGACGGCATCGCCGGGCGCGACCAGCATCCGCACGAGGTAGCCGAGCAACCCGTCGATGCCCTCGCCGACGACGATGTGGGCCGGGGTGGTGCCGTGATGCGCGGCCAGCGCGGCGCGCAGGTCGTGGTTTTCGGGGTCGCCATACATCCAGGCCTCGTGCGCGGCGGCGGCCATCGCCTCGATGGCGCGGGGCGAGGGGCCGAAGACGCTCTCGTTGGCGCCGAGCCGGGCGGTAAAGCGGCGCCCGCGCGCCCGCTCCTGCGTTTCCGGCCCGACGAAGGGCACGGTGGCGGGCAGCGAAGCGACGAGGGGCGTGAGGCGGGGCGGGGTGGGGCGCGGTTCGGTCATGGCGGGGATCAGAAGCCGAAATCGCGGCGCCGGGCAAGAGCGCGATTGTGCCGGCGGGGGGGGGCCTGTGGCCGGCGGCGGGGGACTTTGCGTCCCCCACGCCCTTCGGGCTCCCCCTGCAGGATATTTGGAAAAGGCAAAGGAGAAGAGGAGTTCTCGGCGGGGGTTGCGCCGGCGCGGGCTTCGGCGTGATAAATGCCAGGCGCGGGAACGATCCGGGCGCGCCGGGCATTGGAACCGGGCGCGCCGCAGCGCCTCCGCTTGCCGCTGCCACCGAGGAGCAGGACCCATCGCACCCCAACCGACCTTCGCCCCGCTGCGCAATCCGGTCTTCCGCCGGCTCTGGGTCGGCTCGCAGGTGTCGAACCTTGGCGGGCTCATCCAGGCGGTGGGGGCCGGCTGGCTGATGACCTCGCTGACCAGCTCGCATGGCATGGTGGCACTGGTGCAGGCCTCGAACAGCCTGCCGATCATGGTGTTCTCGCTGGTGGCGGGGGCGCTGGCCGACAGTTTCGACCGCCGCCGCATCCTGATCGCGGCGCAGGGCTTCATGCTGGCGGTGTCGCTGGCGCTGGCGCTGACCGCGTGGCTGGGGGTGCTCTCGCCCTGGGGACTTCTGGCCTTCACCTTCCTGATCGGCAGCGGCGTCGCGCTGTACAACCCGTCCTGGCAGGCCTCGATGGGCGATATCGTGCCACGCGAGGATCTGTCGGCGGCGGTGAGCCTGAACAGCATGGGCTTCAACCTGATGCGCAGCGTTGGCCCGGCGCTGGGGGGCGCGCTGGTGGCGCTGGCCGGGGCGGCGGCGGCCTTTGCCGTCAACGCGCTGAGCTATCTGCCGACGATCTGGTCGCTGCTGCGCTGGCAGCCGGAGCGGCCGCCGGCGCGGCTGCCGCGCGAGCCGCTGGGGCAGGCGCTGGGGGCCGGGCTGCGTTACGTGTCGATGTCGCCCAACCTGATGCGGGTGATGGGGCGGGCGGCGCTGTTCGGCTTTGCCGCCTCCTCGGTGCTGGCGCTGCTGCCGACGGTGGCGCGCGAGATCTTGCAGGGCACGGCGCTGACCTACGGGATGCTGCTGGGCTTCTTCGGGCTGGGGGCCATCGGCGGGGTGGCGGCCAACAGCCGGCTTCGGGCGCGGTTTGCCAACGAGAAGGTGGTGACGCTGGCCTTTGCCGGGTTCGGGATCGGGGTGGCGGGGCTGGGCCTGAGCAGCCATCTGGCGTTCAGCGGCATGGCGCTGATGCTGGCGGGCGCCTGCTGGGTGCTGGCGCTGTCGCTGTTCAACGTGTCGGTGCAGCTGTCCACGCCGCGCTGGGTGGTGGGGCGGGCGCTGTCCTTCTACCAGACCTCGGTGTTCGGCGGCATGGCGGCGGGCAGCTGGTGCTGGGGGATGCTGGCGGATGCGCAGGGGCCCGGGCAGGCGCTGCTGGCGGCTTCGGCGATGCTGCTGCTGGGGGCCGCGGTCGGGCGCTGGTTGCCGCTGGCGGAGTTCGGCGCGCTCGACCTCGACCCGCTGGGTCTTTTCCGCGAGCCCCAATTGCGGCTCGAGGTGCAGGGGCGCAGCGGGCCGATCATGATCATGGTCGATTACCAGATCGCGCCCGGGGATACCGATGCCTTCCTGGCGCTGATGCAGGTGCGCCGCCGCATCCGCATCCGCGACGGCGCCCGGCAATGGGCGCTGCTGCGCGATCTCGAGGACCCCGACACCTGGACCGAGTCCTATCATGTGCCGACCTGGGTGGATTACCTGCGCCATAACGAGCGGCGCACCAAGGCCGATCTTGACAGCTACGAGGCGCTGCTGGCGCTGCACAAGGGGCCGGGCCGCCCGCGCGTGCACCGGATGATCGAGCGGCAGACGGTGCCGCTGCATGACGACATGGCGGCGAAGCCGGCGCCCGACATCCATCACTGATGCCGGGCGGCGCGGCTGCTACATCTCGGCCAGCCGGGCGAGGGCGGTGCGGATCTTGCCGGCCTCCTCGTCGCCAAGCGCCAGCTTCTCGCGGTTTTCCTCGACGATCTCCTCGGGGGCGCTGGCGACGAACTTGGGATTGTTCAGCCGGCCGCGCAGGCCGTTCAGGTCTTTCTCGAGCTTCTCCAGCGCCTTGGTCAGGCGGGCCTGTTCCTCGGCGACGTCGATCACGCCTTCCAGCGGCAGGGCGAAGGTTGCGCCCTCGGCGGCGATGGTGATTGCGCCTTTCGGGGCCGGGGCCTCGGTCAGGCTGTCGATGCGGGCCAGCCGCTGGATCAGCGATTCATTCCGCTGCCATGCCGTGCGGGCGGCGTCATCGGCCTCTACCAGCACCATCGGCAGCTTGAGGCCCACCGGCACATGCATCTGGCTGCGGGCCGAGCGGATCTCCTCGATCAGCGCGATGACCCAGGTCATCTCGCGGTCGGCGGCCGGGTCCAGCAGGTCGGCGCTGCGGTAGGTCGGCCAGTCGGCATGGACCAGCGGCTTGGCGCGGCCGATGGGCGGGGCGGTCAGGGCCCAGAGCTCCTCGGTGAGGAAGGGCATGATCGGGTGGCACAGGATGTAGCACTGGTCCAGCACCCAGGCCATGGTGTCGCGGGTTTCCTCGGCATCCTCGCCATCGAAGAGCGGTTTCGCAAATTCCACATACCAGTCGCAGACCTTGCCCCAGACGAAGGCATAAAGCGCATTGGCGGCGTCGTTGAAGCGGTAGTTCGCCAGCGCGTCATCCATCGTCTCGCGCACACGGGCCGTCTCGCCGATGATCCAGCGGTTGACGGTGTGTTTCGGCTGCGGGATGCCGGTGGGGCGCGGGCCGATGAAGACGCCGTTCATCTCGGCAAAGCGGGTGGCGTTCCAGATCTTGGTGGTGAAGTTCCGGTAGCCGGCGATGCGCGCGGTGGAGAGCTTGAGGTCACGCCCCATCGCCGCCATCGCGGTCACGGTGAAGCGCACGGCATCGGCGCCGTATTCGTCGATCAGCTCCAGCGGGTCGAGCACGTTGCCGAGCGATTTCGACATCTTCTTGCCCTTCTCGTCGCGGACGAGGGCATGGACATAGACGGTGCGGAACGGCACCTGGCCGACCACCGCAAGCTCCATCATCATCATCCGGGCGACCCAGAAGAAGATGATGTCGAAGCCGGTGACGAGGGTCGAGGTGGGGAAATACCGCTCCAGTTCCGGCGTGTCCGCGGGCCAGCCAAGCGTGCCGATGGGCCAGAGGCCGGAGGAGAACCAGGTGTCGAGCACGTCGGGATCGCGCCAGACCGGATAGACCAGATGCGTCGGGTCCTGGCTGAGGTTGTACTCGGCAAGGCTGGTCGCCAAGGCCTCGATGGCGGCGTGCTGGTCGGCGACCTCGATCACCCGGGCGGCGTGCAAGGGCGCGGGCAGGGTGCCCAGATCGGCGCGGAAAGCTTCGGACACGGCGTCCAGATCGGCGGCGCAGTGATGGCGGGGCTCGCCATGGTTGAAGCCGCCCTCGTTCAGCAGGCGGAAGATTTCCACCTCGTCCAGCGCGTCGTCACCCTCGTCATCGGCGAAGCCGGTCTGGAAGATGTCGAGCCCGTACCAGACCGGGATCTGGTGGCCCCACCAGAGCTGGCGCGAGATGCACCACGGCTCGATATTCTCAAGCCAGTGGAAATACACCTTCTCGTGCTGTTCGGGCAGGATCACGGTGTCGCCGTTGCGCACGGCGTCGATGGCCGGCTGCACGATCTTCGCGGTATCGACGAACCACTGGTCGGTCAGCATCGGCTCGATGACGACCTTGGAGCGGTCGCCGAAGGGCTGCATGATCGGCTTGTTCTCGACGTAAGGGATGGGCTCGCCATCCTCGCCGGGCACCATGACGGCAAGGCCCTCGGCGGTGATGTCGGCGACGACGGCCTTGCGCGCCTCGAAGCGGTCAAGCCCGCGATAGGCATCGGGGACGAGGTTGATCGCGTCGATCTCTGCCTCGGTGAAGGGCTTGCCGCCCACGATGGCCTGCGCCTTCGCGGCCTCTTCGGCATAGGGGGCGCCGTCGTCGCGCAGGGTGGCGCGGGTGTCCATCAGCCGGTAGCAGGGGATGCCGTTGCGCTTGGCGACGCCATAGTCGTTGAAGTCATGCGCGCCGGTGATCTTCACGGCGCCCGAGCCGAAGGTGGGGTCTGGGTAGTCGTCGGTGATGATCGGGATCAGGCGGCGAAGCTCTTTCGGGCCGACCGGGATCTCGCAGAGCTTGCCGACGATGGGGGCATAGCGCGCATCCGAGGGATGCACCGCCACCGCGCCGTCGCCCAGCATGGTCTCGGGCCGGGTGGTGGCGATGGAGATGTAGTCGCGCATTTCGCGCAGCGTCACTTCGCCATCTGCGTCGCGTTCGATGTACTCGTAGGTCTCGCCCCCCGCGAGCGGGTACTTGAAGTGCCACATATGGCCCGCGACCTCGGTATTCTCGACCTCGAGGTCAGAAATCGCGGTCTCGAAATGCGGGTCCCAGTTCACCAGCCGCTTGCCGCGGTAGATCAGGCCCTTGTGGTAGAGGTCCACGAAGACCTTCAGCACCGCCTGCTGGAAATTCGCATCCATGGTAAAGGCATTGCGGTCCCAGTCACACGAGGCGCCGAGGCGCTTGAGCTGGTTGATGATGGTGCCGCCGGATTGCTCCTTCCACTCCCAGACCTTGTCCAGGAAGGCCTCGCGGCCCATCTCGCGGCGGCCGGGCTGCTGCGACTTGGCCAGCTCACGCTCCACCACCATCTGCGTGGCGATGCCGGCATGGTCCTGCCCGGGCTGCCAGAGCGTGTCGAAGCCGCGCATCCGGTGCCAGCGCACCAGGATGTCCTGCAGGGTGTTGTTGAAGGCATGGCCCATGTGCAGGCTGCCGGTCACGTTCGGCGGCGGGATCATGATGCAGAACGGCTCGGCGCCCGGCCGCGAATTGGCGCCGGCGCGGAAGGCGCCCATGCGCTCCCACTCGGCATAAAGCCGCGGCTCGGCCTCGGCGGCATTGAAGGTCTTTTCCATCGGCATCGGCTGCACCCCGTCTAGCTTGCGAGGTGTTTAGCCGCCAAGCGCCGCAAGGGAAAGGCCAGAGCGGCCGCGCGCCCGTCCTATGCGCCCGGGTGTCAGAGCAGGTTCGCGGTCCAGCCGACGAGGCCACGGACCAGCCAGACCCAAGCCAGAAGGCCGCCGATCAGTGCCGGCACCAGCCACCAGCCCGGGGGCGCATCGCCTGCGTCGGCATCGCTGCGCCCTGCCGCACCCTCTTGTCCCGTTTCCGCCCGGCGCCAGCCCGCCAGCCGCTGCGACGGAACGTCGGCGGCAGGGCCAGCAGCAGAAGGAGGTTCCGCCTCTATGACCTTCATGATGATTCTCCCCTCAGGCCAGCGTGACGGAAAAACTCTGCAAAGTCTCGCAGCCTGCTTTGCATAGAACAGAAATGTGGCGGGCCGGGTTCCGCCTGGGGAAACAATCAGACGGCGCGGTCCATCTTTGTTGAAAGATGGATCAGGCTTTCCGAGGATTTGACGCCGCTCATCTCGCCGATCTGGTCCAGCACCGCATCCAGCACCGCAGTCGAGGGCGCGGCGATCTGCAGCAGCAGATCGACCCGGCCCGAGGTGGTATGCACCCGCTCGATCTCGGGGATCGCCTTCAGCCGGGTCAGGATCGCGGGCTGCGCGCGCGGCTCGATCGTCAAGAGGACGGTGGCGCGAATCCGGCCCTGACGCGCCGCCTCGCCCAGCTTGACGGTATAGCCGGCGATGATGCCGCCGGTCTCCAGCCGCTCCAGCCGGGCCTGGATGGTGGAGCGGGCGACCTTCAGCCGCCGCGCGAGGGTGGCCACGGAAACCCGTGCATCGGCGCTGAGCAGCCCCAGCATGGCGCGATCGAGGTCATCCACGGGGCAATCCTTCACATTGTCCGAACGATAGTGCATTATAACGACGATGCGCCGCAAATCTACTCTTTTGATCGGTGAAACTGTGGCCCATATCGCGCAGACTTCGTTTTCAGGAAAAGGGCGGCTCATACGCACCTGGCCTGGTTTGGTTGAACGCGTAAGCGTCCCGAACTGGTATTCCAGGGCTGGGGAAGGCTGCGCTCTGTTGGCACAGAAAGGGACATGCTGATGGGGCTCTCGAAAACGATCTGGGCGAATCCGTCCGAACTGCTGCGCACGCAAAAGCCGGAAAATCCGGTGATGTTCTTCGCGCCGACCATCCTGCAGGCCACTGCACGGCGCTTCATCGCGGGCTTTCCGGGGCTGGTGACCTATGCGGTCAAGTCCAACCCCGACGAGATGGTGGTGCAGAACCTCGTCGCCGCCGGCATCCGCGGCTTTGACGTCGCCTCGCCGCATGAGATCGACATGATCCGCCGGCTCGCGCCGACCGCCGCGCTGCATTACAACAATCCGGTGCGCGCGCGGGCCGAGATCGCCCATGCCGTGGCCGCGAAGGTCATGTCCTGGTCGGTGGACAGCCATTCCGAACTGGCCAAGCTGATCGAGATGGTCCCGGCCGCGGGCTGCGAGATCTCGGTGCGCTACAAGCTGCCGGTGGCGGGCGCCGCCTACAACTTCGGCGCCAAGTTCGGCGCCACGGTCGAGGTTGCCGCGGAACTGCTGGCCAAGGTGGCGGCGGCGGGCTTCGTGCCCTCGCTGACCTTCCATCCCGGCACGCAATGCACCGACCCGATGGCTTGGGACGCCTATATCCGCGCCGGCGCCGAGATTTGCGCGCTGGCCGGCGTCAAGGCCGTGCGGCTGAACGTCGGCGGCGGCTTCCCCTCGCACCGGCTGAACGAGGTGACCCCGCAGCTGGAGGCGACCTTCGCGCTGATCGACCGGGTGGCGACCGAGGCCTTCGGCGCCGACCGTCCCGCGCTGATCTGCGAGCCGGGCCGCGGCCTTGTCGCCGATGCCTTCACGCTGGCGGCCAAGGTCAAGGCGGTGCGCGACGATGCGCATGTCTTCATCAACGACGGCGTCTATGGCGCGCTGACGGAACTGCCGATGATCGGCGTGATCGACCGGACCGAGGTGATTTCCACCGACGGCATCAAGCGCGATGCGCCGCGGCGCGAGCGTATCGTCTTCGGCCCCACCTGCGATTCGGTGGACCGGCTGCCGGGCGAGTTGTCGCTGCCGGGCGACATGGAGGAAGGCGACTACCTGGTGTTCCACGGCATGGGTGCCTATTCCACCGCCACCAACACCCGCTTCAACGGGTTCGGCGACGTGCTGCTGGCGACCACGCTGTCGCTGCGCTGATCTTCGACAAGCCGGACAGTGGCGGGCGAGCAATCGCCCGCCATTCGCTTGCCCGGGGCCGGTTGACCCTGCCCGATTAACCCCTGTGCAACCTTGCCGGCGCATTTGTGCGGGCGGGTACGGAACCTACATCTTCCGGCGCGACTATATCCTTGATTGAGCAGGCGCGGCGCGGCACCCTGATGCCATCCCCGCACAGCATTGGAAGGCCCGGCTTTCAGCCGCCCGGGCCCTTGGGTCAAGGAGGCGAAGGGTCAAGGTGAAGTGGCTTCGGGACGGGCTTCTCAACCTCTTTGGCCTTGGGCCCCGCGTGGAAAGCACGCGGCCGGCCGTGTCCTCGGGGCCGGTGCGCCCGCGCTATGACCATGTGATCTTGCTCGACGGCACCATGTCCTCGCTCGAGGCCGGCGACGAGACCAATGTCGGGCTGATCTGGAAGCTGCTGCGCGACATGCCCCGCGATCCGGCGCAGGGCCATCAGCAGATGGTCTATTACGAGGCCGGCGTGCAGTGGCAGACCTGGCGGCATATCGGCGATGTGGCGCAGGGACGCGGCATCAACCGCCAGATCCGCCGCGCCTATGGCTGGCTGGCGACGCGCTACCGCCCCGGCGACCGGATCTTCCTGCTGGGCTATTCCCGCGGCGCCTATGCGGTGCGCTCGCTTGCCGGGGTCATCGACCGCGTCGGCCTGCTGCGCCATGACGAGGCGACCGAGCGCAACATCCGCCAGGCCTTCCGCCATTACGAGCTGTCGGGCGACAGCCCTGCCGCCCAGGCCTTTGCGCGGATGCATTGCCATGCCGCCGCCGAGATCGAGATGGTCGGTGTCTTCGACACGGTCAAGGCGCTGGGGCTGCGGCTGCCGCTGCTGTGGATGCTGACCGAGCCGCGGCACGAGTTTCACAATCACCGGCTTGGCCCCGCCATCCGGCACGGCTTTCAGGCGCTGGCGCTGGACGAAACGCGGGCGGTGTTCGAGCCGGTGATGTGGGAATGCCCCGAGGGCTGGACGGGGCGGGTGGAGCAGGTGTGGTTCCGCGGCGCACATGGCGATATCGGCGGCCAGCTTGGCGGCTTTCACAAGGCGCGGGGGCTGTCGAACATCCCGCTGGTCTGGATGCTGGGCGAGGCAGAGCGCTGCGGGCTGGCGCTGCCCGAGGGCTGGCGCGCCCGCTTCGAGGTGGACCCCGAGGCGCCCAGCGTCGGCTGCTGGCGCGGCATCGGCAAGATGTTCATGCTGCGCGGCCCGCGCCGGGTCGGGCTGGACCCTTCGGAACGGCTGCACCCCACGGCGCAACTCTCGCCCCGCGCGCGGCGGCTGCGGCTGCCGGGCGGCGCGACCCGGGCGGCGCTATAGATCCATGATCAGGCAGGTGGTCTGGCCGGTGGCATAGAGCTTGCCATCCTCGGCGCCGCGGATCTCGCCGCGGGCGACGGCGGTGCTGCGGCCTGCGTGCATCACCTCGGCCGTGCAGATCGCCTCGGCGCCCGGCGGCAGCGCCCGGGTCAGGTTCACGCCATAGTCGAGCGTCGTGTACCAGCGGCCCTGCGGCAACACGCTCAGCACCGCGCAGCCAAGCGCGCTGTCGAGCAAGGTGCCATACCATCCGCCATGCACTGCGCCGAAGGGGTTGCAATGGCGCGGCTCGGCCCGGCCGCGAAAGCCGACGCGGCCGGGCTCGATGCTGTCCAGCCGGATATTGGCGGTGAGGGCCATCGGGGTGGCGTCGATCTCGCCCCGCGCCATCGCGCGCAGGAAGTCGATCCCGGGCATCCGGGCGAGCAGGTGGCGGGTGGATGCGGGGTCTCGGGTTGCCATTCGTCTCTCCGGTCCGGGGAGTTCAGGATGCCGCGGGGGGAGGGCGGGGTCCAGCCCTTGCGGTGGGTTCGGGCGGGATCAGGCGAGGCACTGCCTCGCCCCGCCCGCTGCGGAACCGTTCATCCAGAGCCGCCGGCAACACGAGACCGGAGAGGCCAGCGCCCGCCAGGGGCGGG